>Ga0209479_1000248_pt1 | contig 103747 bp, 97 predicted proteins | sample DewCreD2012metaG_2_FD_184112 | JGI IMG/M metagenome (GOLD analysis project Ga0209479, IMG submission 184112) | Hot spring sediment bacterial and archeal communities from British Columbia, Canada, to study Microbial Dark Matter (Phase II) - Dewar... ...
CCCTCCCCCGCAAGGGCGGGGGAGGGGGTGCAGGGCGCTACACCCCTACTCAGGTGCACTAGATTCTGGGCAGGAACGCAACCTTCCGGGCCAATTAAACGTCTATAAGACGATGCTCAACGGATTTTCTGCAAGAAATCAAGGAACTCAGGTAAGGCTTGTGCACCTGGCCTGTTTTTGTGGTAGACTGGAAGTGACATGCCTGCCCGATTCGTCGCCATAGGGATCGTGCTTTTGCTGGCGGCGGCCTGTGGCCGAACGGAGTTCGTCTCGCCGCTGGCTTCTCCCCTGGCCACCGTGCCCTCTCCGCTGGCGACGCCGACACCGCAGCCTGTGCCGATGGCCATGCCGAACGGGATCGCATCGCCTATATATGGTTCGGTGGTGCAAGGTCAGGTGGAGATCATCGGTACGGCAACGCATCCTGAATTTGGGCACTACGAGCTTTTCTTCAGCCCATGCCCGGTGTCGGGCGTGCAATGGTGCAGTATCCGTGACGCGGCCTTCCAACCGGTGCAAAATGGCGTATTAGGTATCTGGAATACCATCACTATCCCCAATGGTACCTACCAGATCCAACTGCGGGTCGTCCGGCGGGACGGCAACTATGAGACCTTCATTGTAAATGGTATTACCGTAGCGAATGCACCGAATCTGACCGCCACACCTCAGCCAACCTGGACACCCTCCCCCACATTTACACCGACCCCGCTCCCGACTATCGTTCCACCGATTCACACCCCTGTTGCGGGTCAACTGCCCCGGATGACGTATGACCTCCTCTTCTTGGGCAAGTACTCGCTGATGCGCTGGAACCATAGGGCAGGCCAGATAGAGACGTTAGTCGCCCCGGATATACAGGGGGAGCGGAACTGGGGGCGCAACCAGAAAGTGGCCTGGATGGCAGGGCCAGGCAGCCCAGATGGAAGCGTTAGCTCGTTCTCGGTTAGCGCTGATGGTCAAAAGATCGCACTGAGACGTATTTCGGGGAGTACGGCCTCTGAGATTGATCTATTTGAGATGAGCACGCGCCAGACCACCCCGTTGGTTCAGGCGCCCGGCCAAGACTTGGTGCACGTGTCTATCTCGCCGGATGGCCAATGGGTGGCCTATATTCAGGTGGGTTCATTTCCATCTGTCCCAACTATCCTAACACCTCCCGGTGGCTATAGAACCGGCTTGGCGCTCTCGCCCGCTATTCCTGTTGGCGGGGGCACCTCTGCCGGGATGATCTACGCCGTGCGCACAGATGCCCCAGACCGCCGTATTGAAGTCGGTTACTGTGCAGAGGAGCGAACCGAGGAACACTGGTGGGAATGTTCGGGTTTTGTATGGTCACCGGATAGCCGCTCCATTGCCTGGAACGATGGGCGTGGCGTGTGGGTCGCTGAACTGGGCCAGCCCGCGCGGCAGTTGGTGAGCAACAGTATAGGGATGCCTCCCAGTTCAGGAGGTGGTGTGTATCAGGCCCACGCCTGGTCGCCGCTTGGCCGCTATCTACTGGCGCGGGTTGGCCATTGGGAAGGGTCAAGCCAGGGTGTGATTGACACGCAGACGGGCAACCTAGCCCGCATCCCCGATACATTTGAGCTTCCTTTCCCCGGCCCGCGCGTTGCCTGGATGCAGGATGGACGGCTGTTCATCCTCCGGCCCGCCGATCCGCGTACAGGGAGTGAGTTATCTGCTGAAATCTGGCGCGTGGACGGCGACCATGAGCCGATGCTCAATCGGGAGATAGAGTTCCTTCCTGGCATTGGCCTGGGGAACTACGGCGTAGCGCCAACGCAGTTGATGGATGGCCGCCTGGCTTTTGGGGTAGTCAATGGCAGTCCCACTAACTATAGGGATCGTGGCCTCTACTTTGTTGACCTCAACGAGCTTGTACCTCGGAAGGTCAATGGATTGCCACCGGTTGAGGAGCGGGGCGATATGGGCTGGAGTACGATTGGTATGGTGAATGTCTACTGGTCACCTGATGGTTCAGGAGCCATCTTTGAGGATTTAGGATTCGATCCTACGAATCGTCCACTGCTCTACGTCCCCACCGACGGCAGCCCGCTGATCGATCTCCGCCCGGTGATGGACGAGGGCGACCTCCTGGCCTGCTGCTTCGTGTGGACGAGGTAGCCAGCCTCAGTCGCCTGGCGGCACAAGCAGCATCGCCACCTGCTGCGCGATCTGCCGGTCCGTTGCAGCCATCGCGTAGCTCGCCAGTTCGTCGGGCGCCACCCAACGCCAGGCGGCGCAGCCCATCGCCTGAGGCTCGCCGCTTGTGTGGCGGCAGGTGAAGACGTGCAGGGTGATGCGGAAGTGGCTGTAGGCGTGCGCCAGCGTCATAAGCTGAGGGCCGATCTCCACCTCAATACCCAACTCCTCACGAAGCTCGCGCCGCAGGCAGTCCTCCAACGTCTCACCGGCTTCTTGCTTGCCGCCGGGGAACTCCCATAGCCCGCCGAGCAACCCCTCAGGCCGCCGCTGCGCCAGGAGCACGCGGCCATCCCGCCAGATGACCCCTGCCGTCACGTCGTAGCGGGGCAATTCGCGGCGCGGCGCTTTGACCGGCAGGCGCTCCGGGTCGCCACGCTTCTGGGCCTCACATAGCATCATCACCGGGCAGACCGGGCAGCGCGGCGCGCGCGGTGTGCACACCGTCGCGCCCAGGTCCATAAGCGCCTGGTTGTAATCGCCCGCCCGCCCCGGCGGGACTAAACTGGCGGCCAGGTCCCACAGGCGGCGCTCCACCGCCGGTCGGCCTGGGTCCTCGGTGATGTGGAAGACGCGGCAGAGCACGCGGCGCACGTTGCCGTCCAACACGGGGGCATCCTGGTTGAAGGCGATGCTCAGGATGGCGCCGGCGGTGGAGCGGCCGATGCCGGGCAGGCGGAGCAGCGTCTCCAGGTCGGCGGGCACCTGGCCGCCGTGCTCGGCGAGGATGCGCTGGGCGGCGGCGTGCAGGTGGCGGGCGCGGGCATAATAGCCCAGCCCGGCCCACAGCCTGAGCACGTCATCCAGGGGGGCGGCCGCCAGGGCCTCCACGGTGGGGAAGCGTGCCAGGAAGCGTTCGTAGTAGGGGATGACGGTGTCTACCTGGGTCTGTTGCAGCATGACCTCGGCGACCCACACGGCGTAAGGATCGCGGGTGCGCCGCCAGGGCAGGTCGCGAGGTTGAAGACGATACCACGCCAGCAGGCGATCCGCAAACGATGTCATTCTGAGCGAAAGCGAAGCCTCTGATGACCTACGTTACCTGCAAGCGCAGTGACCCCAGCGCAACGCTGGTGCGGATCGTCAACACCGGTCTTTTGCCCGCCAGCGCAGCCTCAGTCCAGAATGCGCCTTCTTTCTTCATGAAACCGTCGCCTATCTCTATGCTGCCCAGGACCGACTCAGTGCTGATCTTTGCGGCGGTGGAGGCAGGAACGCGGATCTCCACCGAGGAGACGCCGGTTGAAATCTTGACATAAGCATCGCGCTGCGGTGTGCCACTGAAATCCAGCCGGTAGGCGGCAGCACCGCCATCAATGCTCATCTCGGCGAAGTTAGCGTTTACCAGGTGGCTCAACTCAATATCGCCGGCGCCGGCGTCAAGGTCAAACAGGCTCATCACCTGCGGGTTGGGCGCGGAGAAGTCAATGCGGTACTTGCCCGCGCCCTGCTTGACCTCCAGGCGGCTGATGGGCAGGCCACCGAGATCGAGGTCGGTTTCACTCGCCCCAGCCTCAATCGTCAGCATGTACGGCCCGACCTTGCCCAGTGCCAGATCAAACCTCGGTGGGCTGGTGATCGTGCCCCATACCTCCGGCCAGCGATACTCCTGACTGATCCGGGCAGTACCGCCCTCCTGCGTAATTTGCGCTGGCAGTGCGCCGGTTGGGTCGGTGTACGTGCCCGTGACCCAGGCATCTTCGTCGCCCGGCCTGACCCTGAGGCGGCACGCCCCAACGCTGAGCCGCAGATGTCGGTCGCCGGATGCCGGGTAGGGGATGTGGATTGGGGTCACACGTGTGGTTTCGGTGCTCATGGTCGTTCTCCTTTCAGGGGCACTAGGGTCATGTGCTCCGCTGGCTTACCTGGGCATCACCCGTTCCGCTTCAAGCTGGGCCTGGCGGGCCAGGTCAATCGCGGTCGCCAGGACGCGGGCGGCCTCCTGTGGGCTGTGGAAGCCCGTGCTGTTCTCTGAGAAGACAAAATCCCAGCGCATGGAGGCTTCACGATGTAACTGGCGCGCCAAGGCCAGGTCGGCGTCGCTGGCGCCAGCCTGCTGCGCAGCCACAATCGCGTCAATCGCGGCGACCAGGGCGGCTTCAGTGCGGCGCAAGAGTTCGGCGGTGCGGTCCTGGATCAGGGCGACGCGGTCAATCAACTCCTGCTCGGTCTGGCGGTGGCAGGTCTGGCAGGCCTTGTTGATGTTGGTCAGCGGGCTGCGCAGCCAGTGGTCGGAGATTTTGACCGCGCCCTCGCGGATGTAGGGCATGTGGCAGTCCGCGCAAGAGACACCCGAACGGTAGTGGATGCTGGTGGTGAACATCTCAAATTCCGGGTGCTGTATTTTGATCATGGGCGCGCCGGTCTCCTGATGCGTCCAGTCCTTGAAGCCGTATTTGTCGTAGTGGGCCTGAATGTCGTCAATAGTGTATCCCTGGCTCCAGGGGAAGGTCAGGATTTTATTGTCGCCCAGGAAATAGTACTCCACGTGGCACTGCGCACAGACGTAAGTGCGCATCTCCTGGCGCGTGGCCTGGGTCACGTCAATGCCGCGCGCCTGCATGGCGTTGATGAACGCAGGCCGGGTAATCCGCAGGTTCATGGTCTTGGGGTCGTGGCAGTCGTGGCAGGACGTCCCCAGGTGGAGGCGGTCCGCCAGTTCCTTATAGGGGGTGCGGTTGAACGTCTCCCAGCCCAATTCGGCGATCAGCAGGGGGGCCTCCGCCGCGTGGCAGTTGGCGCAGGCGCCCGGCTGCTGGACGACCTCCTGGCGCTTGGTCTGCTTCTGGTCAATCAGGGCGTAAAAGTGGCCGCGCTCCTCGTTGTAGTCCACGCTGAAGGGATAACCGGCCCACAGCCGCTTGAGCACGGGGTAGCGTTCCAGCTTGCTGTAAAGGATGGAGCCGCCGTAGGTCGTGGAAATGGTATCATTGGCGGTTAACACGAACCTGTCGTATTCGCGGGGGAAATTCCGCCCCCAAACGGCGGGGTCCAGTTCGTCCTCGGCGATGTCCACGACTTTCAGCGGGTATTGGGCGGCCTCCTCCTGGCGCTGTTGGATGTTGACCAGGAGCGCGGCAAGGCCCAGCATCAGGCCCACGCCCGCAATGAAGGCCAGGGCCAACAAGATGAGGTTGCGTCGGGTCCAAAAGGATGCTGTCATAGTTTTCCTCCTCTGTTCCTTCCCCCAGGGGAGAGGCTCAGCGCCCATGTCCGACCGTGCGATGACAGCGCAAGCAGTCGGTCGGCGTGGGACTATCGCGGTGGCTGATCATGGCGACCAGGTCGCCGTGACAGTACAGGCAGTTCTCCTGGGCGATGTCGCGGTTGCGCTGCGTGATAAAGATCGGCTCCGGGAAGTTACCGGTGGTGAAGGCAGCACCGTGATTAAAGCCGTTGATCGCTTTGGTGAGGAGCTTCGCTGGCAGCGTATGCGGCGTATGGCAGTCGTTGCAGGCGGCCACGGCCTTATGGCTGCTGTTGTTCCAGCCGTCGTACACCTCGCGCATAATATGGCAGTTGACGCAGGCCCCAGGGTCATCGGAAAAATAGGAGAACCCCCTGGCGTAAACAAAGGTGTAGCTGCCCAAGCCAACGATACCACCAGCAAGTGCGGTGAGCAGCACCACCGCCCAGAACGGCAGAGAAAACGTTGGCCACCCGCGCTGTGTGCTGATGGGCATATAATATTTAGTTCCTTTCTTCACAAATAAACCCAGGCAAAGAATGTGAATGTGTATTATATCCATCTGCACCCCAGAGGGGTAATGGCCGGGGCTTAAGTAGACAATTTGCGCTTAAAACCGATGTTCTTGCCCGCCGTCGGGCTTGACAAGGGCGCCATGAGATTCTAGAATTCAGTTGGGTTTGATGGGTGTGCACGACTATCATATGGCTTGAGACCTATGGAATACAAGGATTATTACAAGATCCTGGGCGTGGACAGGAACGCCACAGAGAAAGAGATCAAGAAGGCCTACCGTCGCCTGGCCCGCCAATACCACCCCGACATGAATCCCAACGACCCCCAGGCCGAGGAGCGCTTCAAAGAGATCAATGAAGCCTATGAGGTGTTGAGCGACCCGCAGAAGCGGGCGAAGTACGACCGGCTGGGCGCCTCCTGGCAGCAGTGGCAGCAGGCCGGGCGCGACCCCCGCGACTTTGACTGGAGCCAGTGGGCCGCGGGCTTCGGCGGACAGGGTGGGCCCCAGATTCGCTATGAGTTCTACGGCACGCCTTTCGGCGAAGAGGAGTGGGGCGGTTTCTCCGACCTGTTCAATTTCCTCTTCGGTGGTATGCCCAGGGGCGGCACAACAACGCGCCGACGCGCCAGTTCAACGATCCGAACCGCGGGGCAGGACATTGAGCAGCCGGTGGACATCACCCTGGAGGAGGCTTTCCGGGGCACCACCCGCATCCTGGAGAAGGATGGCCGCCGCTTGGAGGTGAAGATCCCGCCTGGCGTGCACACAGGCTCGCGTGTGCGCATCAAAGGCGAGGGGGCGCCGGGGATCGGAGGCGCGCCCGGCGACCTGTATCTGCGCATCAACGTGCTGCCGCACGAGCGCTTCCGCATGGAAGGCTCTGACCTGCACACCGAGGTGCCGGTTGACCTCTATACGGCCGTGTTGGGCGGCGAGGTCGTGGTGCCCACGCTGAATGGCAACGTGATGCTGCGCATCCCGCCTGAGACGCAAGGCGGGCAGGTCTTCCGCCTGCGGGGGAAGGGCATGCCCAAGCTGGGCCAGCCCACTGAGCGCGGCGACCTGTTGGTGAAAGTGCAGATTCAGATTCCGCGCAACCTCACGCCGCGTGAGCGCGAGCTTTTCCAGGAACTGGCGCGGCTGCGCAAACGCTAGCGAGGAACTCAAAGGAACTTTGAGGGTCCCGACGAATTCCCCTGTGTTCCTCCGGGTTCAGGGGAGGTTAAGGACATAGGATTCCCATGAGGAAACTGATCGGGTTATTGACGCTGCTGGTGTTGCTGGGGCTGGCCTGTAATACCTTTGCACCGCTGGCGCGTTCGCCGGGGGCGACCTCTGTGCTGCCAGGAGCCACGCCCGGCCCTGGAGCCACAGCCCCGCCGGGGGGTGTGCCCACGCTCGCGCCGGTGAATATTGAGGGAGAGCTGGATCAGGAAGAGCAATTGCTCATCAGCATTTATGAGCGGGTCAGCCCGGCGGTCGTGTATATTGAGACCGATCTGGGCAGTGGGTCGGGGTTCGTCTATGACAAAGAGGGCCACATTGTGACCAACAATCACGTGATCGCCGGCGCCGAGCGCATTGAGGTGATGTTCACCAACCGGCGGCGCGTGGCGGCCGAGGTCATCGGGCGCGATGAGGACGCCGACATCGCCGTGTTGAAGGTGGACGTGCCGGCGGAGGAACTGGTCGTCGTGGAGTTGGGTGACTCCAGCACGGTGCGGGTGGGCCAGCGCGTGATCGCCATCGGCAACCCCTTCGGCCTGCGCAGCACCATGACCGTAGGCATCGTCAGCGGCATCGGACGCACGCTCCGCTCTGAGCGCGTCGTGCCGGGCATCGGCGGCAGCTTCTCTAACCCCAATGTGATCCAGACGGACGCGGCGATCAATCCGGGGAACTCCGGCGGGCCACTGCTGGATTCGCACGGGCGCGTGATCGGCATCAATAGCGCCATCCGCTCAGAGACGCCGGGGGGGAATGGTCAGTTTGTCAACACCGGCATCGGGTTTGCTGTCCCCATCAACACCGTGAAGCGCATCATCCCGGCGCTGATCAAGGACGGCCACTACACTTATCCCTGGCTGGGCATCTCCGCCGCTGATGATCTGGACCTGGAGACCCAACGTACATTGGGGCTGGCTCAGGCGACGGGCGTCTATGTGACCAATGTGACACAGGGTAGCCCCGCAGACAAGGCGGGCATCCGCGCCGGGACGCGCGATGTGGGCCTGGGGAACCTGCGGGCTGGCGGCGACCTGATCATTGGGATTGACGGCAGAGAGGTGCGCGACTTCGCCGACCTGATCAGCTACCTGGTCGGCGAAACCGAGGTCGGCCAGACGGTGACGCTGAAGATCATCCGCGATGGCCAGACCCTTGAAATTCCCGTGACCTTGGGGGCGAGGCCCTAATGCGGCGGCTGATTCCGCTGGCTGGAGTGGTGCTCCTGGCGTTGGCCTGCAGTGCGGTGAGCACTATCGGCCCAGGTAGCTCCCCTACGGCGACGCCCGTTGTGATCGTCGCCGCACCCACGCCCTTGCCGCCGGAGGTGCTCCAGGCAGCGGATGCGGAGGAACAGATCGTCATCAACGTTTATGAACGTGTCAGCCCCTCGGTCGTGCATATCACCAGCCGTACCCAGGTGTTTGATTTCTTTCGCGGCCCGGTGCCCCGGGAAGGCACCGGCTCCGGCTTCGTCTTGGATACCCAGGGGCGGATCGTGACCAACTACCACGTGATCGCCGATGCAGAGGAGGTGGAGGTCGTCCTGGCCGATGGCACGGCGGCGGCGGCACGCGTCATCGGCGCCGACGCCTATTACGATCTGGCCGTATTGCAGATAGACGTGGACCCCAGCCACCTGCGCCCTGTGGAATTAGGCAGTTCGTCCGACCTGCGCGTGGGCCAGCGTGTGATCGCTATCGGCAACCCCTTTGGCCTGGACCGCACGCTGACGACGGGGGTGATCAGCGCCTTGGGGCGGACGATTGAGCGCGAGAGCGGGCCGGCTTTGGGCGAGGCCATCCAGACGGATGCGGCCATCAACCCTGGCAACTCCGGCGGGCCGCTGCTGGATTCGCGTGGGCGCGTCATCGGGATTAATACCGCCATCCAGTCACCCACCGGCGCCTCTGTGGGCATCGGCTTTGCGGTGCCGGTGGACATTATCAAGCGGGTCGTGCCCGAACTCATCGCGCGGGGGCGCTATCCGCACCCCACGCTGGGCTTTGACGCCTATGAGTTAACCTATGAGGTGCGCCCTAACCCCGATGGGCCGCAGAAAGGGCTATGGGTGGTGCGGGTAGCTCCCGGCGGCCCGGCAGACCGGGCCGGGCTGCAGGCGGCGGCTCTCCGCCGTGATGTGCGGGGACGGCTTATTATCGTGGGGGGCGACATTGTGACCGCCATAGACGGACGCCCGATCGCCACGCGGGATGACCTGACCCTTTATCTGGAAGCGCATAAGCGCGTCGGCGATCAGGTGCAACTGACGGTGGTGCGCGGCAGTGAGACGTTGACCCTGACGGCCACCCTGGCCGAGCGGGGATAAAACAGCACCAGACGAAGGATGTGGAGGAGGAAGCAGCCATGCTGGATGAGAAAGAGCTTCAGGAGCTGATCGGTTTTCATGGGGATGGACAGCCGGTTCTGAGCGTGTATCTGAACGTGGACCCGACCTGGCATACGACGGATGGCTACAAACTGCGCCTGCGCCACCTGCTGGAGGAGGTGGCGGAGGGGAGCGACCCGGCGGACCTGGCCGCCGTGGAGCGTTATATTGAACGAGAGTATGATTGGTCAGGCAGGTCGGTGGCGATGTTTTCATGCGCCAGGGCGGGGCTATGGCGGGCCTATGCGCTCCCTGTGCAGATCCGCAGTCTGGCCCGTGTGGGGGAAAAGCCCTATGTGAAGCCGCTGGCGAATATCCTGGACCGGTATGGCCGCTTTGTGGTCGCCATCGTGGACCGCCAGGGGGCCAAGCTGTATTTGTTTCACCTGGGGAAGTTGGTGGAGACCGCCGGGGTGCTGGGCGAGGAGGTGCGGCGCGTCAAGGGGGGCGGCGGGACAACTATACCCACCGGCAGCGGCAGCCGGGGGCGCACCGGCGACGCCGGCCACCTGGGGGCCTATATGGAGCAGGTGGCGTTACGCAACCTGCGCGAGGCCGCTGACCTGACGGTGCGCTTCTGCCAGTCGCACAAAGTTGACCGCCTGGTCCTGGGCGGGACGGAAGAGACGGTGGCACAATTCCGGGGGCTTTTGCCCAAGGCGCTCCAGGATAAGGTGGTGGGGAGCGTCCCGCTGAGCATGAATGCCCCCGAGCATGAGGTCCTCTCGCGGGCGATTGAGATCATCACCCGCTATGACCATGAGCGCGAGGTGGAGCTGGTGGAGAAGATCATCACTGCAGCGGCGAAGGGCGCGAATGGCGTGGTGCGGCTGGACGACACCTTGGGGGCGTTGCACGAAGGGCGCATCCAGGTCCTGGTGGTCAGCGATGGCTATCGCGCCCCCGGCTACCAGTGCCAGGGCTGTGGCTACATCACCGCGCAGAAGTTAGATACGTGCCCCTTCTGCGGCAGCGAGGTGCGTGAGATCGCCGATGTGGTGGAGATGGCAATTGAGCAGGTGATGGCGCAGGGCGGGACGGTGGAGGTGGTGCAGGATGTGCCTGCCCTGGACGGCGCCGGGCATATCGGGGCGCTGTTGCGGTATTAGTCCCCTACATGGATTGTTTTGAAAAGGCCCGGTGAGGTGAGCAAACCCGCCGGGCCTTTGACCTTATAAGGCATTCCCTGAACGGCGGACGTGTTGCTCCCCTCCGAGGAGATGCCCCATCTTAGTTCTAGCACAATTTAAGATACGATACCCCTTCCAGGCTCGTTTCTCTCCCAGCCCATGTTATAATTCCGAAGAACATACCCATAGCTCAACAAACCATGTCCTTCGTTCACCTTCACGTCCACACCGAATACAGCCTGCTGGACGGGCTGAGCCGGATCACACCGCTGGTGGAGCGGGCGGCGGAATTGGGCCAGCCCGCCCTGGCCATCACCGACCACGGCGTGCTCTACGGCGCGATTGAGTTCTACCAGGCGGCACAGAAGGCCGGCATCAAGCCCATCATCGGCATGGAGGCTTATCTGGCCCCCCGCTCGCGCTTTGACCGCGAGGCCGACCGTGACCGGGGCACCCGCCATATTACCCTCCTGGCGATGGATGCCACCGGCTACCGTAACCTGATGAAGCTCGCCAGCATCGCCCAACTGGAGGGCTTCTATTACAGGCCGCGCATTGACAAAGAGGTCCTGGCGCAGTACGCCGAGGGCCTCATCGCCACCTCCGGCTGCCCCACCGGCGAGATCCCCCGCCTGCTCCAGGATGGCCAGGTGGCCCAGGCCCGCGAGGCAGCGGCCTGGTATCGCCAGGTCTTCCCCGGCCGCTTCTTCATTGAACTTCAGGAGCATGGCCTCCCTGAACTGGCCGATATGAACCGCCAGCTTGTGGCCCTGGCGCGGGAACTCCATCTCCCCCTTGTCGCCACCAACGACGTGCACTACGTCAACCGCGAAGATGCCGAGCCGCAGGACATCCTCATCTGCATCCAGACCGGTGCGGTCGTCTCCGACCCCAACCGCATGCGCATGAACAACGACAGCTATTACCTCAAGAGCGCCGAGGAGATGGCGGCGCTGTTTGAGGAGTTGCCGGAGGCATTGGACAACACGCTGCGCATCGCCGAGATGTGCAACCTGGAGATTGGGTTCGGGCGCTATCACCTGCCGCCTTTTGACGTGCCTGAAGGCCATACGCCGGAGACGTATCTGCGTGCCCTGTGCGAACAGGGCCTGCAGGAGCGCTACAATCCGGTTACAGCAGAGGCACGGGCGCGGCTGGACTACGAACTCAGCGTCATCCACCAGATGGGCTTTGACACTTACTTTCTGATCGTCTGGGACCTGACGCGCTTTGCCCGCAGCCAGGGCATCTGGTGGAATGTGCGTGGCTCGGCGGCGGGCAGCATCGTGGCCTATACGCTGGGGCTGACCAACCTGGACCCGCTCAAGCATAAGCTCATCTTTGAGCGCTTCTTGAACCCCGGTCGCGTGACCATGCCCGATATTGACCTGGACTTCCCCGATGACCAGCGCGACCAGCTTATCCGCTATGCGATTGAGAAATACGGCCAGGACCGCGTGGCCCAGATCATCACCTTCGGCACGCTGGGCGCCCGCGCCGCCATCCGCGATGTGGCCCGCGCCCTGGACCTGCCCCTGCCTGAGGCCGACCGGCTGGCGAAGATGATCCCGGCCATCCCCGGCAAGCCCATGAGCATCGCCGAGGCGCTGGAATCCATTGACGAACTGAAGCAAGCCTATGAGAGCGAGGACTACATCCGGCGGCTGTTGGACATGGCCCAGAAGCTGGAGGGCGTGGCCCGCCACGCCAGCACCCACGCCGCCGGCGTGGTCATCGCCGACCGCCCCCTGGTGGAATACGTGCCCTTGCATCGCCCCACGAAAGGGGCAGCGGTCGGCGACATCGGTGTGGTCACCCAATATGCTATGGAGAGTGTGGAGGCCATTGGCCTGCTTAAAGTGGACTTCCTGGGCCTGTCCACGCTCACCGTGGTGCGCAAAGCCTGTGAGTTGATCCGGGAGCGGTATGGCATCGCCTACAATCTGTATAACATCCCCATAGATGACCCGGCGCTGTATGAGCTTCTATCCAGCGGGAACGTCCTGGGCGTCTTTCAGGTGGAAGGCGCAGGCATGCGCCGCGTGCTCATGGAGATGCGCCCCACCCAATTTGAGCACGTGGTGGCGGTGATCTCGCTGTATCGCCCCGGCCCCCTGGAATACATCCCTACCTACATCCGCCGCATGCACGGCGAGGAGCCGGTCACCTACCGCCACCCTAAGCTGGAGCCGATCCTCAGCGATACCTACGGTATCTGCATCTACCAGGAGCAGATCATCCAGATCGCCAGCCAACTGGCGGGCTACTCGCCCGGCGAGGCCGACACCATCCGCAAGGCGGTGGGCAAGAAGATCAAGGAGCAACTGCTCAAGCATCGCGAGAAGTTCGTCAACGGCGCGGTGGAGCACAGCGGCATCCCCCGCGAGGTCGCCGAGGCCATCTTTGACGACATTGAGTACTTCGCCCGCTATGGCTTCAACCGCGCCCACGCCGCCGATTACGCCGTCCTCACCTGCCAGACAGCCTATCTCAAGGCGCGCTACCCGCTGGAGTACATGACGGCCCTCCTCAACGTGGAGCGCAACAACACCGACAAGCTCGGCCTGCTGGTGGTGGAGTGCCGCCGCATGGGCATTGAGGTATTGCCGCCCGACGTGAACGCCAGCCAACTGGAGTTCACCATTGAAGGGGAGGCCATCCGCTTCGGCCTGGGGGCGATTAAGAACGTGGGCGAGGGGCCGGTGCAGACCATCCTGGCGGCGCGCGCCGAAGGTGGGCCGTTCCGCGACCTGGGGGACTTTTGCCGCCGGGTGGACCTGCGCCAGGTGAATCGGCGGGCGCTGGAGAGCCTGATCAAGGTCGGCGCGCTGCGCCCCTTCGGCCACCGCGCCCAGCTTCTGGCGGCCCTGGACCGCCTGCTCCATCTGAGCGCGAGCGCCCATCGTGCCCGCGAGATCGGCCAGATGAGCCTGTTTGACAGCGAACCAGGAGAGGACCCCGCGCTACCCCCTCAGGATGAGGTGCCGCGCCGCGAGATGCTGGCCTGGGAGAAGGAGTTGGTGGGTGCGTACATCTCCGAGCACCCGCTGGAGCGCCCCATGCGCGAGTTACAGCATGTGGTGACGCACTACACCAGCGACCTGAGTGAGGAGTTGGACGGCCAGATGGTGACGCTGGCCGGGCTGGTCGCCTGGGTGCGTCGCCACGCCACGAAGAAGGGCGAGGCCATGGCCTTCGTGGGCCTGGAGGACCTGCAGGGCACGACGGAGTTGGTCGTCTTTCCGCGCCTGTGGGCCGCTCGCCAGGCCCTGCTGGAGGAGGGCAAGATCGTCATCGTGCGCGGCCGGGTGGATGCGAAGGGGCGTGAGGCCAAGATCATCGCTGAGGTGATTGACGATAAAGTGACGGTGCACGAGGCGTTGACCGAGGCCCGCTCCCCTTCATCTACGCCCCCGCCTAGCGAGGCTGTAGGGGCAGGGCCTGTGCCTGCCCTGGAACCCGCCACATATAGCGGGAATGGCGCGGCAGGACAGGCGTCCCCACCGCGCCTGGTGAGCGTGACCATCCCGCGAAGCGGCGACCACGAACGCGACCGCGAACGCCTGGCACGTGTCTATGAGATCCTGGTGGGCTTCCAGGGGAACGATCGGTTCCAGTTGATCCTCACGGGGGATGGCCGCACGATTGCCCTGGCCTTTCCCAACAATACCACCTGCGCCTGCGAGGCCCTGGAGCGGCGGCTTCATGCCGAGTTAGGGCCGGGGACAGTGCAGGTTTTGGAGCCATATCCCGAAAGAGAGACCTGACCCCCCTTGGCCCCAGGCGCGACTTCAATCGGTTGCCCCCAATGTGGAATGCCCCCGCCCCCTCCCTGTCGCATTTGACATTCTGAGAGGATGCGCCTATACTTGACCCAAGCTAGCGCGAGCGATCACGGGGTAAGCTAGCGATCCCCACCTTATCATGAGAGGAGGATGATATTATGTCTGGGCGGCTCTTCTCTATTGGGGCCAGTCTCCTGCTCCTGGCCGCGCTACTGGCAGCCCCTGCTGGGGGCGTCAGCGCCAATGGCGATGCCCCTACCGTGCCCACAGCCTGGTCGTTTGGCCCCCCCACGACCTTCCCCAGCACGGGCGGTGGCTGGTCGCGCTTTGACGGTGAGTACTATCCTCAAAATGGTCGGGTCTACTTCCTGGGCGGACGGGAAGGCGGCGTGACCTATGGGGATGTGTACTATTTTGATTCCAACACCTGGACGTACGCGGACACCGGTGTGGACATGCCCGTCCCGGTGACCAACTACGACATTGCGCTGTTGTGGGACGGCAGCCAGTGGGGCATGTACATCTTCGGCGGGCGTCCCTCCGCTGGTGGCACGACCAACACGACCCAGGTATACTATCCGGCGACGAACACGGTGGCCGACCTGACCGCCACCGACCCCATGCCCTTGCAGGCGGGCGGCGTCCCGGTGGCGCCTTACGTTGCCGTCTATAACAACAGGGCCTATGTGTTCGGTGGTCTGCAGGTCACTGCTCCCCCTTATGTCACAGACGAGACCTGGGTGTTTGACCCTACCGCGCCGGCGGGCAGCCGTTGGACCAACTTGAATGCGCCGCTGAACATGGCGCGGGCCTACATCACCACGGCGGTGGTGGATGGCTATATCTACGCTATCGGCGGGGATACGTTTGACGGGGCCGCGCTGTACCCCGTCTCCATTGTGGAGCGGCTGAACACGGCCAATATCGCAGCAGGTTGGGATGACGCCGGCGTGGCCGACCTGCCGCTGCCCTCGTCAGGCATTGAGGGCTGCGATGAATCGCGCGCCTTCGGCTTCAACACCAACTCGCCCTTCACGGGCATGGGGGGCAAGATTGTGCTGGCGGGCTGCGGGCAGTGGCCTAATACTGTGTCCGATGCTTTCATTTACGATGTTGCCACCAACACCTGGCAGGCGTGGGAGTTTCTCAACGAGGCGCGGCGCAACCACGCCGGGGCGTTGATCCCCTTCGCGCAGGGGACGGGCACACCGGGGATGTGGGTCTTCGGCGGCTATGATGTCAGTGGGGCGAATAATACCGTCTCAACGGAGTATCGTACCCTGACCTCGCAGCCCACCTCGGTGAACCTGGCCGACTTCAGCGCCTCGTCAGGCGCGCCGACGCGCTCATGGGCGGAGCCGGTGCTGTGGGCCGCGCTCCTGGCCGGGGTCGGGCTGATGGGGCTGGCCCTGGGCCTGAGCCGGCGGCGGGCTTAGGGTTGCGTTTTACCGTAGAGCACGCGGAGAACGCAGAGGGGTTTTCAATCAATTCCTTAGCGGTCTCTGTGCTCTCTGCGGTGAGATAAAGAGGGGCTGGAAGCGTTTCCAGCCCCTCTTTGTCCATACCGGAGTGGAGGTGCCCGGAGTTGAACCGGGGTCACGCCTGATGCACTTCGGCTGTCTCAGGCGCCGAGCCGCTCGCACCCCCAGGTGGGGTCATGCCCGTGCAGGCATGCACTATTGTAACACGGGCTGGCAGGGGGATCAAGGGAGCGACTTTGGCAGACTTATCAACATCTACGGATGTGCGGCATCAGAGAATTGATAAGCCTTGATAAGATGTGTGCGGCTGCTTGACTCCTACAGTAAAATGGTGCTAAAATAGTCATACCCGACGCAGCGCTTGTGTAAGCCATCCTGTGCATACCCAACCGATGGTTGATGAAGCCGGGGGGTTGTTATTTTCCCTCTTGCCGGGCGTTAACCACCGTTGGAACGATGCACCTAGAAAAGGGGAGAGGCGGTATACACTGAGCTGGATTGTCCACATCACAGGCTGTGGAGGCCCGGTTCTGGGGACAGAGCCGGGCCTCTGCTTCTCTTCCCCTCTCCCGCAGCGTGGGAGAGGGGATGGGGGTGAAGGCCTGTTTGCTCATCTGGCCCATCCTGGCTACAATACAGGCCCATGAGCACCGACCTGCGCGACCGCCTGCAGCGCCTGCGGCTGGGCCGGGATGCCGGGCTGGCCCGACCGGTGTTGCCTGCCGCGCCGGGGAGAACCCCCCAGGGACAGCGCAGGCCGGGGATTGAGGAGGTCGTTCCGGGCCGCTTTCGCTCCACCGAACACGGTGACATCTTCGTCACGGAAACGCACTACCCCCTCGGACACGTGCACGGCGGCCTGCCCCTGGCCGATTTCCTGGCGCATCCTCCGCACCTGGCGGCTCACCTGGCGCGCGATAGCGCCCTGGCCGAGGTGGACCTGGCCCGCACAGCCTTTCTGGATACAGAGACCTCCGGCCTGGGCACGGCCGGCTATTTCGCCTTCCTGGTGGGTATCGGCTGCTTTGAAGGCGACGTCTTTCGCCTGCGCCAGTACTTTATGCGCCATCCCGGCGAGGAGCCGGCGCTCCTGGCCGCCGTCGCCGAGGACCTGGCCCAATCCCAGGCCCTGGTCACCTTCAACGGGCGCGTGTTTGACGTGCCCCTGCTGGAATCGCGCTACATCCTGGCGCGCCGTCGTCCCCCGGATCTGAGCACGCGCCCGCACCTGGACTTGCTGCCTCCGGCGCGGCGGCTGTGGCGCGACCGGCTGGAATCGTGCGCGCTCACTGCGCTGGAGGCCCAGGTGCTGCGCGTGCAACGCGACGCCGCCGACGTGCCCGGCTGGCAAATCCCCTACCTTTACTTTGATTATCTGCGCAGCGGCGACGCCCGCCCTATGCGGCGCGTCATCTACCACAATAATCAGGATATCCTCTCTATGGTGGCGCTGGCCGCGCGCCTGTGCCGCCACCTGGGCAACCCCTGGGGCGAGAAGATAGACCGCCGCGACCTGCTCAGCCTGGCGCGCTGGTACGAGGACCTGGGGCTGGTAGCGGAGGCCGAACGGGCCTATCGCACCCTGCTGGCTGCCGATGGGCGCAGCGGCATCCCCTTGCCACCACCGCTGCGGATGGCGGCCTTGAAAGGGCTGGCGCTTTTGCTCAAGCGCCAGGACCGCCGCCTGGAGGCGTTGCCCCTGTGGGAGGAACTGGCTGCGCTGGCCCAGCATGATGCCCTGGCCTACATTGAACTGGCCAAGACCTATGAATGGCATGTGCACGACCTGGCGTGCGCGGCGGCGTGGGCGCGGCGAGGACTGGCGCTGGTGCGGGGCTGGCCGCCCGGCCCGGCGCGCCAGGCCGCGCTGGCCGACCTGGAGCACCGCCTGGCGCGCCTGGAACGGAAACTGGCCGGCCTGGCTGAGGGGGACGAGGCTCAGGAAACCGAACTGGGGTAGGGGCGATGCGACGTGTCGCCCCTATCCACGTCCACAATATGGACGCCCGGCGACATTCCGAGGCAGACCTCGCAGGTCCTGAAGACCTGTGCGAGGTCTGCGCGAGCGGCCGGAGAAGGCGAAAAGTGTATAATAGGTCATGAGGAGGTGGGATCGGATGACAACGTATCAGTTTACGGTCGTCGTTGAGCGCGACGAAGACGGGGTGTACATTGCGACCTGTCCTGCTCTCCCAGGCTGCTATTCCCAAGGAGACACTTACCAGGAAGCGCTTGAGAACCCCAAGGACGCGGTGAAACTCCATATCCAGGCCCGTCAAAGCTTGGGTGAACCTATCCCCATCGTAGTCGCCCTGGATCGGGTCGAAGTCAATGCCTGAGTTGCGCCCGGCAAAACCTCAAGAAGTGCAGTGGGTCTTGGAAAAGCTGGGCTTTGAACTCATTCGCCAAAGCGGAAGCCACGCGGTCTACCGCCATCCTGATGGCCGCTGGACGATCGTGCCGCTTGACATTGAGGAAAATCATCAAAGACGCAGGCCTGACGGTGGACGAATTTGAAGGGATGCGCTGACATCAGGCGAAGTGGTGTTTGACGTGCTGGGTCTGACGGCGGGAGAGCGCGAGGCGGTGTATGAGGCAGTGGTGACGTTGGTGCGCAAGCGGCTGGGGAAAATGTGGAGTGTGTAAGGGGTAGACCTCGCAGGTCTTGAAGACCTGCGAGGTCTCTGCCCTGAATCCGAAATGCCCCCTGGCTGTCAGCCGCTTGACTTGCGCTGAAACTGGTGCTAAAATACCTGTGCACCAAAGGTGCGCTTTCTCCAGTATAACCGACGTCACATTGTGAAAGGAGGAGTCAGACTGCATCTTTATTATCTGTATCCATACCCAATTTGAGGCCGCATTGTCCCCCACCCAAGGCGGAATCAGAAGCAACTCATCTTGTGCGAGGGAGGTTCTCCATGACGAGAAAATATGTTTGGCTTGCCGTGCTGGCGGTCCTGGCCTTGCTGGCCGTGATCGCCATCCTGCCGGCCGCGGCGGACCAGCCTGCCTCTCCGGGCGGCCAGAGCAGCGGCCCGACGACCAACAGCGAGGCCCAGGGCGTCAAGCCCGATTCCTCCTGGGCGGATAAGGCTCCACTGGGACGCCCGGCCGGACCCTTCCAGGGCCTGGTCCCGGATACCTGGGTCACGGCTGCCCCACTGCCTGCCCCGGCGCGCTACCGCCAGGCCTCCGCCACCGACAACGCCGGGCGCGTGTTCCACTTCGGTGGCGGCACCAGCACCGGCGCATTCCTCAACGAGGTCCAGATCTACGATGTCGCCAGCAATGCCTGGACCTCCGGAGCGCCCATGCCCAACGCTGGCCAGAACATGATGGCGGTGTACAACCCCATCACCAACAAGTTCTACCTGCCCGGCGGCTACAACGGCGCGCACAACACCTGGTGCCAGGTGTACGATCCGGTGGCCAACGCCTGGAGCACATGTGCGTCGCTGCCGGCAGCGCGCTCGCCGATGGCGGCGTTCTTCCCGCTGGGCACCCAGGGCCGTATCTACATTTTCGGCGGCAACCCCGGCCCGACGAACGAGGTGCGCTACCTGGACGTGGCCACCAACACCTGGAGCGGGCCGCTCGCGCCCATGCCCACTGCACGCACCTACGGCTCGGCGCTGACGGTGGGGAACTACATCTACGTCATCGGCGGCGTTGTAGCCTCGCCCATGAACACGTGCGAGCGCTATGACCCCAACACGGACACGTGGGCGACCTGCCCCGGCATGATCACCGGGCGCATGAACCCCCATGCCACCTGGTACAACGTGGGCGGCGTGGATTACATCTACGCCTTCGCCGGTGGCGGCGCGGGCGGGGATATCTGGACAGCCTACGACACGGTGGAACGCTACAACATTGCGCTCTTCCCCGGCGGGTCGTGGGAGGCGGTGGCCGATCCGGTGCCGGATGCGCCGGTGGCGGCGGGCTACGCCTGCGCCAATGACCGGGTCTGGCTGGCCGGGGGCACGAGCGGCGGCTCCTACTTCCAGACCAACCGGGGGTACTCGGAGGCGGGCGGCACGTGCGGTGGCGTCGGCCCGACGCCCACCCCCACGCCCACGCCTACAGGGACCTGGTACACGCCCACGCCCACCAATACCCCCACGCCGACGAACACTCCGATGGGGCGCTGCGAGACCATCCCGCCTGACCCCTTCGGCTACCAGTGCGAGGACTGGGTGCCACGCACCTGGATCACGGCCACCCAGAACACCGGCCTGAGCGGCGACGACCAGGTTGTGCCTGTCCCCATCGGCTTCACCTTCAGCTTCTACGGCCAGAACTTCACCACGGCCAATGTCAGTTCCAACGGCAACCTGCAATTCACCACGTCAAGCACGGCCTTCAGCAATGTCTGTCCGTTGCCGGCCTCGGCCTTGGGCCTGGCCATCCACCTCTTCTGGGATGACCTGTACCTGCCTGCGGGCGGGGCGGTGTACTACGACACGGTAGGGAGCGCCCCCAACCGCATCTTCGTGGTGGAGTTTCGGGATGTGCCCCACATCGGCACCAGCCCCAGCGGGGGGACGTTTGAGGTGCAGTTGGAGGAGAGCACGGGGGACATCTGGCTGCTGTACCAGGATGTGGACTTTGGGAGCTCTAGCTGGAACAACGGGGCCTCGGCGTCGGTGGGGATACAGAATGCCACGGGCGGCTATGCCCTGCAGTATAGCTGCAACCAGGCGGTGTTGGCGGCGGGGCGCGTGGTGCACATCTTCCGCCAGGTGGCTACCCCCACCCCCGGCCCCTCGCCCACGCCCACCAACACCCCACCGCCCACGCCCACCCAGGCAGGCATCCTGTACGACCAGTACAACAACGCCAGCACCACCGGCGCCAGTTCCCAGAACTTTGAGCCTAGTCTGGACCCGTACGATGACGAGTTGGCCGATGACTTCGTCGTGCCGGGTCCGGACCTGTGGTTCATCAGCGGCATAGATGTGGATGGCGTGTACTTCAACGGCCCCGGCCCGGCCGACTCGGTCAACGTGCGCTTCTACGCCAACTCCGGCGGCAACCTGCCGGGGGCGCTGTTGGCCGAGCGGCTGAACCAGCCCTACACGGGCACGGCTGGGGACTTCTCCATCACCTTCACCCAGACGGTGACCCTGGGGCCGGGGACGTACTGGGTGAGCGTGCAGGCCAACCAGAACTTCACTCCCAATGGGCAGTGGGGCTGGATTGACCGCACGGTGCAATCCAACAACCCTGCGGCCTGGCGCAATCCGGGTGGGGGCTTTGGCATCTGCCCGGATTGGGGCTATCGTGGGAGTGTGTGTGAGATTGACCCGGCGAACCCCGACCAGGTGTTTCGGATTCGGGGGACGAGCGGGCCGCCCACGAGCGTGGGATTGGCGGAGTTTGGCGGCCAGGCGGCGGGTGGCTCGGTGCTGATGTGGGCCATTCCGCTGGCGGCGTTGGGGCTGCTGCTGAGTTGGGCGCTGCTGCGCCGGCGGCGCGTCGGCGGCTGAGGCCCTGCGCTTCATCTGACTGCTGTGGAGGCCCGGTTCTGGGGACAGAGCCGGGCCTCTGTTTCTCTCCCCCTTACGGGGGAGGGCGGGGGTAATCTCACCCCATCATAAGCGCGTCGTACTTTCTCAACCGGCGGGGAATACATTGTAGGGGCTTATGGCAGAAGGACTGAGCATAGCGGAGGGATGAAGTGGGACGACTTGTCAGATGCTCGCATAGAACCTTAAAGAAAGTACAAGAAACCGTATAATAGCTGTATAATAGAGATACCAACCAGGGGCCAGCAGCCAATATAACATAACCCGATGATCCCAGTAGAGACTGCCTCGGCATTTGATTCAACCGAGTTCCCCGTTGCCTGGGAAGACCCCCAGGATGCTACCCTGACCTGGACACACGACCGGATGCACTTTCCGGAGCCGGTATCGCCGATGGAATTCTCGCTGATCGGCACAGCGTTTGAGGCGGCTTTCGCAGCGATGGCGCAGGCCTTTGACTTGCCTTTGATGGCCCGCCTGCGCCGCATCAACACTTACTATTATCAAACCATCAGCCCACTTCCCCTGCCGCCGGCGGAGCTTGCTGCCCGTGAGCAGCGCGCCTTACACAGGTTCAACCGCACCCTCGGGCGACTGGGTGAGATCTGGCAGGCCGTGTTCCTGCCGGAGATCGGGCAGCATCTGCGCGCCTGGGAAGCCTTTGATCTGAGCGGCGCGTCTCCGGCCGCGCTCGCTGCGCATTGGGAGGAAAGTGTGGCGCGGGTAGGGCGCGTCTGGCGTCTCCATATCTGGATCACCGCGCCGACGCTCATGGCGATGAGCCAGTTCGCCGATTTTTACTATGATCTTTACCCGGATCAGGAGGAGTACCGGCCCTATCGCCTGTTGCAGAGCCTGGGCAACAAGACGTTGGAGGCCAGCCGGGCGTTATGGCAATTGAGCCGCCAGGCCCTGGCCCTGCCGGGCGTGCGCGAGGCCCTGGCCCGTCACCCGCCCGCCGCGGTCCCCGCCGCGCTGGAGCGCTTCCCAGAAGGCCGGGCCTTCCTGGCGGAACTCTCCGCCTATCTCAGCGAGTACGGTCAGCGCAGCGACAAATGGGATATCAGCAGTCCAAGCTGGATAGAGGACCCCAGCACGGTCCTCAAGAGCCTGAAAGAGTATATCGCCCAGCCGGAGCGCGACCTGGAGGCGGAGATACAGGCCCTGGCCGCCGAGCGCGAACGGCTGATCGCGCAGACGCGCAAGCATCTCAGGGCCTACCCACCGCGGGTGGCGGAGGAGTTTGAGCGCCTGCTCGGAGCGGCTCGGGCTGCGACGATGATCCTGGAAGACCATGGCTTTTATATTGACTCCTGCGTGCGCTATCGGGTGCGTCGGGTCTTGTTGGAGTTGGGCCGGCGTTTCGTGGCTGCCGGCCTGCTGGACAGGCCGGACGATGTGTTTTACCTCACTGTGGACGAAGTGAGCGCAATGGCGCAGGCACCCGGCGCCATAGAGATCAGGCCGCGCGTAGCCCTGCGCCAGGCGGAGATGGCCCATTTCCGTATGATCACGCCGCCGCCGGTCCTGGGCGCACCGCCGGGCGAATGGGATAGCCCCATCCTGCGCGCCATCGTGCGTTTCTGGGGGGCGCCCCCTGCGCCATCCGCCCCGCCTATCCTGTATGGTCATCCCGGCGCGCGTGGCCTGGCGCGCGGCCCGGCGCGTGTGCTGCGCTCGCTCGCCGAGGTCGGCAAGCTTCAGCCCGGCGACATCCTGGTCACCGAGACGACGGCACCGCCCTGGACACCCCTGTTCGCCATTGTGGCCGCCATCGTCACAGACACAGGGGGCGTCCTCAGCCATGCCGCCATCCTGGCGCGTGAGTTTGGCATCCCGGCAGTGGTTGGCACCGGCCAGGCGACCCAACTGATCCGTGACGGGCAAATGCTGGAAGTGGATGGCAGCGCCGGCCTGGTGCGCATCATTCAGTAGTTGGGGGCAGCGGGGTCGCCGGTTCGCCTAGTTGCTGGCGCAGGTAGGCTTCCATGAACGCATCCAAATCCCCGTCCAGCACGGCCTGCGCGTTGCTGGTCTCATAGCCGGTGCGATGGTCGGTGACGAGCTGGTAAGGATGCAAGAAGTAGGAGCGGATGCGCACGCCGAAGCCGGCGATCACCGGTTCCCCTTTCAACGCCCGCAGTTCCTGGCGGCGCTTCTCCTCTTCCAGCGCCAGGAGCCGGGCGCGCAGCACTTTCAGCGCGTTCTCGCGGTTTTGCACCTGTGAGCGCTCGTTCTGGCAGGAGACCACGATGCCGGTGGGGATGTGCGTGATGCGCACGGCGGTCTCGTTCTTCTGGACGTGCTGCCCACCGGCGCTGGAGGCGCGGAAGGTCTCAATGATCAGGTCGTTCGGGTGGATGATGACCTCGGTGGTGTTCTCAATATCCGGCCAGACCTCCACAGTGGCGAAGGAGGTGTGGCGGCGATGGGCAGCATCAAAGGGCGAGAGGCGCACCAGGCGATGCCCGCCGCGCTCCCCTTTGAGATAGCCGTAGGCGTACGCGCCGGCGACACCGACTGTGACGCTCTTGTAGCCGGCCTCTTCCCCCTCCAGGCTGTCCAGGATCTCGGTCTTGTAGCCGTGCGCCTCGGCCCAGCGCAGGTACATGCGCAGGAGCATGGCGGCCCAGTCCTGGGCCTCTGTGCCCCCCTCGCTGGCATGGATCGCCAGGATGGCGTCGCTCTGGTCATAGGGGCCGCTCAGCAGCAGGCGGAATTCCAGATGGCCCACCTCCTGCTCTAAGGCCGTGACCTCGGCTTCCAGGTCGGGCCGCAGGCCCTCATCCCCCAGGCCGGCCAATTCCAGCGCATCTGCGACCTGCGCCGAGAGGCGCTCCCAAACTTGCACCTCATCGCGCAGGCGGGCCAGGTCGCGCATGACAGCCTGGGCCGTCTGAGGGTCATCCCACAGGCGGGGATCAGCCGCCCGGCGTTCCAGCCGCGTTATCTCTTGTTGCTTGCCTGCGACGTCAAAGACGCTCCTTCAGAAACTCAATCTTTGCGTTTAAGGCGTTCAGACGACGAACGAGCTCTTCCATAATCACCCCTTGTTATGCAAACAGACCCTCTACGAACACATCGGCGTCAAACGGCGCCAGGTCTTCAATGGATTCGCCGGTGCCGACGAAGCGCACCGGCAGCCCCAGTTCGTGGGCGATGGCAAAAACCATGCCGCCCTTGGCGGTGCCATCCAGCTTCGCCAGGACCACGCCGGTCACCTGGACGGCGTCCTGGAAGCTGCGGGCCTGGGCCAGCGCGTTCTGGCCAGTGGTCGCATCCAGGACGAGCAGCGTCTCGTGCGGCGCTTCATGCACGTTGCGCCTGGCCACGTTGTGCACCTTCTTCAGTTCCTGCATCAGGTTATATTTCGTGTGCAGGCGCCCGGCGGTGTCGGCGATGACCAGGTTCGCCTGGCGAGAGCGTGCGGCCCGGATGGCGTCGTACAGTACGGCGCCGGGGTCGCCGCCGGGCTGGCCGCTGATCACCTCCACGCCGGCCCGCTGGCCCCAGATGCGCAGTTGCTCAATCGCTGCCGCCCGGAAGGTGTCAGCGGCGGCCAGGAGCACCGACCATCCCTGCTGGCGGTAATAGTAGGCCAGCTTGCCGATGGAGGTGGTCTTGCCGCTGCCGTTCACCCCCACGATCAGGACGACGTTGAGCAGTCGGTCGCGGCTGAGGCGCAACAGCGGCGGGTCGCCCAGCAGGGCGCGCAATTCAGCCTTGAGGGCGCCCTGGAGTTCATCGCTGCGGAGGAGGCCCTCGCGCCGGACGCGCTCCTTCAGCCGCTCCAACAGGAGCGTGGTCGTGGTCACGCCCACATCCGCCTGGATCAGCAAGGCCTCCAGGTCTTCCCAGGTGGCCTCGGTGATCTCTGTCGCCCCCAGCACCATGGCAATCTGGCCGAAGACGGTGCGCCGGGTGCGATCCAAGCTTTCACGCAAGCCCTTAAGACGATTGAACAACCCTGCCCCTCGTTATGCCCGAATGATATTCCTCCGGCGGGACATTATACCATAAACCGGGGGTTGACGGCCGTCACGCTTTGGCGTATAGTGTGTTATCCTCATATATTGTCCCTGAACAGGAGGCGAGCATGGCAACCATTGGCTACTTTGAAGGCACCGATCCTTTGGTCCTCACCCGGTTGGTGTTGAGCGGCATTGAGACCTTGCCCGTGAGCAACGGCTACGACAATCATGGGCGGTATGTGATGCACCTGACGCGCCACGACAATATCACCGCTGTGGTGGGCTATTTGCACAAGGTCATGCCCGCTGCCGGTGTTCCCTTAGGCCCGCGCGATTTCATCACCGCCTGCCGCACGCAGGGCATTCCTCTGGTGCTGATCGTGCCCCGCGAGGCCCATGAGACGGCCCGCGAGTTGCTGGGCGATGTGGCGGAGTGGGTGGCGCTGGTGGACCCGGGCGATGTCTTCGATCAATTGCTGGCGCTGGCGCGCTAGCGATGTGTGCCTCTCGGTGGGTCAGGGGGGGCTGGTGGGTGTCGGGGCGTGCCCCTGCCACACAAAGGTGCGTGACGGTGGGGTCGGGCTGAGCGGGACGTAGCGGGGTGAGCCATCGCTATAGGTGCCGGCCTGGCGCACCACGACGACATTCCACTGGAAGGTCTGCGGGGCCGCGCTGCTGGGCTGCAGGTCTGGCGGTAAACGCAAGCTGGTGGTTTTGGTGGTGACACGGTAGGGCGCGCTGCCCGGCGCGCTGGTGTTGACCACGGTCACCCGGTACCATTCCCCTTCGCCCAGGATGCCCACCGACGTCCACTGCAGCACAATGGGATCGTCGGCGTCAAATACAGTCTCATTGATCGGGCTGAGCAGCACCGGGGCCTCATAAGGCGGGCGCGGCGTGGGGGTGGGCGAGGGGCCAGGCGTGGGGGTCAACGTCGGCGTGGGGGTGGGCAGCGGCAGGATCAGCGTCTGGCCCGCTTGCAGCAGGTCGCCCCGGAGTTGATTCAACTGGCGGATCGTCTCCACCGGAACCCCGTATTTCAGGGCAATATCTAACAGCGTGTCGCCAGGCTGAACGGTGTACGCGAATGTGGCGGGTTGGACGGTGGACGCAGCGGCGGTGCTGGGGCCACCGGTCTCCATGGTTCCGGCGGAGGTGGGCGACGCCGTTGGGGTGGGCCAGGGGATGATGATCTCCTGGTTGGGCTGCAGGCGGGTCGCGTTCAGGCCCGGATTCGCCGCCAGGATCGCTTCCACTGGGACATCATACTGGCTGGCGATGGCCAACAGGGTGTCGTTGGGCCGAATGACATAGACGCGAGTGGGCAGCGGCGTCGGTGTGGGCGTAAGGCTGGGCGTGGCCGTCGGCGCAGGTGTTTGTGTGGGTGTCCGGGTTGTCGTTGGTGTGGTTGTAGGTGTCGCAGCGTTCACAGCCGCTACCGCTGTCACGGTGGGCTGCGCGGTCACAGAGCGGGGGAAGGCGGTGCGAGCCAGCAGCCCCAGGGTCAGCAGGCCCAGGAGGACCAGCGCCAATCGGGGAAGCGATAGACCAGACAGATCGGGCAGGTGGGGGCGTGTAAGTTCTATCTTCTTGAGATTCAGCCTTGGGCGCAGGGGGCGGGGGGAAGGCGGCGCGGGAGCAGGCGCGGCGGCTGGGGCGGCTTCGCCGGGCAGGGCAACAGGCCCGGCAAGCGGTGAAGGTTCTGGCGGGAGGCTCAGGTCGCTCCCGCACATCCAGCAGAACTCATCTTGTGCGCCAACCCGCCGCTCGCACACGGGGCAGCGCCGGAGCGTCACGGCTGGCGTGCCCATGGCCTGACCCTGGTTGACCATAAGGTCACTATTATATCTGAATAGGCCGATTTCCGCCACCTATCTAGAGCGTGTTATGCACTTTGGGCCGCTCGTGGTAAGCTCAAGGGATGAACCGAAAAGCTTATCCGAGCGACGTGAGTGATGACGAATGGGCCTTTGTGGCCCCCTACCTGACCTTGATGACGGAAGATGCCCCTCAGCGCACCTATCCGCTGCGCGACGTGTTCAATGGACTGCGCTGGCCGGTGCGTGCCGGCGCCGCCTGGCGCATGCTGCCCCATGATTTGCCACCCTGGACGGTGGTCCATCAGTAAACCCAGCGCTGGATGCGGGCGGGCTGCTTTGAAGCTATCGTCCACGACCTGCGTGAGATACTGCGCCAGGCGCAGGGACGCCAGGCGCAGCCCACGGCGGCCCTCTTCGCTGGGCGGACGCCGCAAAGCACGCCGGAGAGCGGCAAGCGTGCGGGCTGGGACGGACACAAGCACAACCGTGGGGCGAAAGTGCCCATGGCGGTAGACACGTTGGGGCATCAATTTCCTTGATTCCTGTAAATAAGGTACTTAACGGATTATTTACAGAAGCTGAGGAAACTAATCCGTTGAGTACCTTTGTTGGCGCTGCTGGTGACGCCTGCTAACGAGCAGGAGCGGGCACAGGTGGCGGCGTTGGCGCAGGCGGTGCAGAAGGCGACCGGAAACACCGTCCAGCTTGCCTGGGTCGACCAGGGGTATACCGGCGATGCACCTGCCCAAGCCGCGCAGGCGCATGGGATTTCGTTGGAGGTGGTCAAGCGGCCAGAAGCCGAGCGGGGCTTTGTGTTGTTGCCCCGGCGCTGGGTGGTGGAGCGCAGCTTCGCCTGGGCGAGTCGCTTTCGTCGGCTGGCCCGCGACTATGAACGTCTGGCTGAAACCCTGGCGGCCCTGCATTTCGTCGTCTTCGCTTGCCTCATGCTCGTCAAGGCTGCACGGCTGTTGAATAGTGCATAACACGCTCTAGGCTGGTTTCTGGATAAAGATCGCTCCGGCGACTCGCGCTGGGACTGGTTCAGCCTCACCCGGCACCCCGGTCGCCTGATTGACGCCGCCGAGGAGTTTGACGCACTATTGCAGCGATGAGAGGGCCCTCACCCCCAGCCCCTCTCCCAACCGGGCTGAAGCCCGGTACTGGGGAGGAGAGGGGAGGGTAGGTGAAGGAGTGACCATGGCTGAGATCATCCATGTTTTGCTGGCCGATAACCACCTGGCGCTGCGGGTGGGCCTGCGGGTGCTCTTGGATCAGGCGCCGGATGTGGTCGTGGTAGGCGAGACGGGGGATGGGCGCGAGGCGCTGGCGCAAATCGAGGCGCTGCGCCCGGAGGTGGCCGTATTAGACTGCCAGTTGCCGGGGATGGAGGGGGCAGCGGTGGCAGCGGAAATACAGCGGCGCGGTTTGCCGACGCGGGTGCTGGCGTTCAGCGCCTATGCCGACGAACATTACGTGCGGGGCATGATCGAGGCCAGGGCTGTGGGTTATCTATTGAAAGATGAGGCGCCCGCTGTGATTGTGGCGGCGGTGCGAGCGGCGGCGAAAGGGCAGAGCTGGTTCAGCCCGGCGGTGGCGGCGCAGGTGGCAGCCTGGGCACGAGGAGAACGACCGAAACTGCACGGAATGACAGAACGAGAGTTAGAGATACTCCGGCTTGTGGTGGCGGGCAAAACGAATAAACAGATCGCCAGTTCCCTGGGGATCAGCGAGAAAGCGGTGGAAAAGCACCTGAGTGAGATATTTGCGAAATTGAACGTGTTTTCGCGTGCTGCCGCTGCAGCCTGGGCGGTGCGGGCGGGGCTGGGGTAGGGGAATCCCTACCTGAGAAGTAGGGATTTCCCTACCCTCTGAGAGGGATTTCCCCATTGACTGAGCCGCCTTTGAGAGCATATACTGAGAGTGCCACTAAAGTGCTAGTGAGTATCTCAGTCACGAGGAGGTCAGAATGCATCTGCTCAGGTTGCTCTCAATATTCGCATTACCAGCGTTGTTGCTAGGAATTACTTTGGGTGCGGCGATGGGCCAGGAAGCGCCACTACGCCTTACCGACTCCGCTGATGGTCCAATCCTTCCACCTCAAGCGCAAAGGCGGGTGCTCCATCTCGTCATCCGCTCTTATGAGGAGGTAGACGACGCGACTAGCGCGGCTATAAAAGACGAGCTTCGAGCGCTGACCAGGGACGAGACCCGTCTCTTACTAAATTTTTCTTTTGTGATTCAAACCATCACCTCGGCAGCGGATCCAGCCAACGCCGAATCCATGGTGCCCATATCCAGGCGGCGGTATATACTCGGCCTGATTGAGCATGCCCTTTACGACGATGTAACGTCCAATCAACTTCAGGCCGAGATCGCATCCCTGTCTAAGGAGGAACATGACTTGTATCTGAAGCTCTCCGACGCCATCCAGCGGGTCGGAGCCGGCGAGGATACCGCTTATATCTGCCTGCCGAGTTTGTAACCCTTCGGGATGCGCTCCTATGCGTCATGGACAAAGAGGGGGTCAGCAGCTTTATTGACATTGACTTGTCTGATGATGAGATAAAGCAAGCGCTATGGGGGTGTGGTTATTCTCCACCGCAGCCAACCTCTCCGCCGCCCTGGTAGCTAGTTGAGGCAAGCGCGGGCGGCAGGGGGAGGGGAGCTTCTGTCGCGTTCGGTGCTGATAGGAGGAGGTGGCGCAGCAGTGGGGGGCGCTAACCGAGCGGGAGCGGGAGGTGCAGGCGCTGGTAGCGCTGGGGAAGAACAACGAAGAGATTGCCCAGACGTTGGGGGTGACCACACGGACGTAGGTGTGGTATGCTGGGGGTGCCAGCGGCGAAGCTGATGAGTCTCTCAGGCACGCGGGGGCTGAAATGCGTCCGCTTAAGTTTCTCTCACTTTGCGCATTGCCAGCGTTGTCGCTGACGCTCGTGTTGAGCAGTGGGCTTGATGTAGCGATGGCTGAGAAGCCACTTCCGGTCAATTCTCCACTCCAGCCCGACCAGGAAGCTTCACCAGATCTGAACGACCCTGCTAGTGACCTGACAGATGCCGATTTAGAGAGGTTTATTGACCTGGCTTTCAATGAGAAGATTACTGTCCCACAGACTCAGGCCTTTTATGAGAGCCTAACTGCTATACAGAAGAAGAAAGTCTGGTAGTGGTTAAGTAACAAGTGATAGATTGTGACGGATGATGAAGAGCCTTGTTACGATTTCGTGCATGGAATCTGACTTTGAAAAGGACAAGGTCTTACGCACAAAGCGAGCATGGGATTGTCTCAATGGGTTGTACCAGCGTTCCATGTGACTGAGCTGCCCGCTCTCCTTGCCAACGCACTCAGGCGTTTCTTGGGGAAAGACCTTCTGATAGGCCTCCCCAAAATCGCTGAAACTTTGACAGCCACGAGAGGATTCCGGAATGTGCTCCCACAGTGTGCGGCAAGTCTCTTCGCTGCGGTCTCCGATGGCATACGCCACCATTTGGCGTGTGCGACGACACATCGCCGTCCACAACCAGCGTTTATGGGCTGTTGGGCACACAAATGACCCCATTTCGTCTGCTTCCAGGGCATCATCAGGCTGTGCGGGCAACAAAGTCTCGCTTAGCGACGGGTTGGCGCGGTCTTTTTTTCAAGCCATTTTGCCAGGGTATGCCGGCTGACCCCAAAGATGCGCTCTATGCCTCTCATACTGGGGCGCTGGTAATAGGCGGCGGGAATTTGCTCCTTTTGCTCTTCGGTATATCCGCGACGTGGCTGGAGAACACCGCGTTTGCCGCAATCTTTGCACCAAAACTGCTGACTGCCGCTGGCGTTGTGCCCGTTCTTGACGATGTTTGAACTGCCGCACCGCCTGCACAAATGGATGATCGTCTCTGTTACCATGCCAATAGTATATCACTTCAATTCGACCACTACCCCCCCGCCCCCTCCTGACAAACTGCGCCTCAAGGATTTGCCAGATCCCCTTCTAAGCTGAGGGCAGCTTAACCGATGTATAGTGCGTATTACCACTTGTCCGGGCAGGCCTGATGGAATTCCTCCTCCCATTGCATCTTCAGCCTGCCCTGCGTCATCTGCTCCACCTCCCGCGCGAGGGCTGTGCAGGTGGGGCAGCCAGGGCTAAACAGCAGAGAGCAGTGCATAGTGTCCTCCTCTCATAGAGAGTATAGCACAACTTCACAGGCTTGTCAATAATCATGAGGTAATTATGTAAAAAAAACCGCAGAATAGAATGTAGGGGGGCTGGATGTATCCGCGCTAGGCTTTGCTTTCAGCGGTCGGCGCGCACCCACATGACCTGGCCGTCGGTGATCAGTTCCACTGTGCCGTGCTCATCGGTGCGCAAGAGGCGCCGCCCGGACAGACGATCAAGCACCTCCGGTGCGGGCTGGCCGAAGCGGTTCCCTGCACCTACGGAGATCAAGGCGAATTGAGGGTTCACCGCCGCCAGGAAGGCCGACGAAGTAGAGGATGCGCTGCCGTGATGCGGGACTTGAAGCACAGTGCTGAGCAAGGGTTGGTTGGAGGTAAGCAAGGTGCGTTCCGCGGCCTCTGTGATGTCAGACGTAAACAGGAAGCTGGCGTTTCCCCAGGTGAGGCGGAGGACAATGGCGTTGTTGTCGGCATCATCGGAGGGCGGGGGGCCGGGGTTGAGCACGTCCAGGGCGATGTCCGGCTCAAGCTGAATGCGCATCCCGGCATGGGCATGGAGGAGATGGGTTACGTTGCCTGAGTGGAGCGCCTCGGCCCAGGCGTTGCCCAGTTGGCCGGGCGCATTTGTGCCATTGTCCAGGACGGCGCCGATCCCGTATCGTTGCGGGAGCGCGATTAGGCCGGTGAGATGGTCGGCGTGCGGCGATGTCACGATCACCAGGTCCAGCCAGTGATCCCAGAAGGGCATATGGCGGCCGAGCTGACGCAGCAAAAGGGCAGGCTCTGGCCCGCCATCTATGAGCACCTGATGTCCACGCGGTGTGGTGATGAGGATGGCATCACCCTGGCCCACGTCAAGGAAGGCGACGTGCAGGCGACCATCGGGTTGGGCGGCAATGGCGCCCCACAGGGCGATCCCGGCCAGGCCCATAGGCGGCACCCAGAGCCGGGCAGGTGGAGCAGCCAGCCGCGCCCGCAGCCTGGCGCGCATATCCGCTTCCTGATTGAACCACCACGTGGCCGCCAGAACGAGGAGGTAATAGGGCCAGAGGACCCAGGCGGGGAGGGGCAGCGGCACGGTGGCGAACGGCAAGGCGGCCAATCCCTCCACGGCGCCAATCGTCCACGATAAAAGCACCCAAGGGATGCTCATCAGGACGCGCCCGGTGGGCAGCCAGATGGCGGCGAGCGCGGCGGCCAGGCCGCCTGCGCTCATGAGCGGGGGCTGGACGGGCAGGATGAGGGCGTTCGCGGGGAGACTGACCAGCGAGAGTTGCTGGGACCAGAGGAGCAGGAACGGCAGGGACATGATCTGAGCGGCGATGGTGGGCGCGAGCACGCTGATGACCATATCGGCTATGGAGCGGGCAAGGCGATGGGTAAGGTGCCGTTCCAGCCAGCCCGTGATGCGGCTCTGAATCGGTGTGGCGTAGAGGATTAACCCCAAGGTGGAGGTCACGCTCAGCAGGAAGCCCCGGTCAGAAAGCGCAAAGGGATCGTGGAGGGTCATCAGAAAGGTGGCCAGGGCCAGGCTGTTGAGCGGATGGGCCGGGCGGGCGAGGACGCGACCGAGGATGATGACGCCGGCCATGAGCGCGGCCCGGACCACAGCGGGTTCGGCGCCGACGAAGAGGGTGTAGAGGGCAATGCCGATCAGGACGCTCACCGCCCGCCGCCAGGGCCAGCGCCTCCCCGGCCGCATGGCGCCGAAAAGCGCGGCCACGATGGTCAGGTTGTAGCCGGAGATCACCAGGATATGGTTGGTCCCGGTGCGCTTGAAGGCGTCTTCCAGATCCGGGGGGATGCCGGAGCGGTCGCCGAGGAGGATGCCCTGGAGCACACTGGCGTGGGGTTCGGGCAGGCTGGCGGCTATGGCCGCGCGTACATGTGCTTTGAGCGTGAGGAGGGCGCTGAGGAGCGGATTCCCCTGTCCCTGGGCGACACGCCTGAACTGGCGGGCCTGGAGCAGGGCCTGGATGCCACGCCGGGCCAGGTACTCGCGGTAATCAAAATCGGCGAACACCGGCGCGGCGGCCAGGGTGCCGGTGATGATCAGGCGGTCACCATAGGCGACCGGCGAAAAGGGCGGGAGTTGAGCCAGGAGGTCGCTGTCTATAGAGGCCGGTGGGGCGTTGGCGATAACGATTGGGTCAGCGCGGAAGCGAAATTTCGTATAGTCATCATCCGCCAGCGGCTCAGCCACAACCACACCCTCAACCCGGACGTTGGCCAGGCCGATATAAGGCGCGAGCGGAGAGCGGTCGGGAGGGGGGGGATAGCGCAGTGCACCGAGCAGGGCAACCAGGGCGCAGGCAAACGCCAGGCGTGGGCCGGGTTCACGCCGCCAGAGGAGCAGGCCCAGCCCAGGGAGTAAGGCCGAAGCCGCCAGCAGGGTATGGGGCAGGGGGAACGCAGCGGCCAGGGCCAGTCCCCCAAGCCAGGCGGCGGTCAACGCGACAAGGGGCAGGGGGAGGAACATTATGGATGGACGACGGGGGGTTACAGACCAGGTTTCATAAGCAGCGATCAACGCACGGTTGCGGTGGTTACCGGCGTGAATACAACCTCAAATTGCCTATGCTGGCCCAGAATCTGAGAGGCATCTAGTATCTCTAGCCCGATCAGTGTACCCTGTGCGTCAAAGTCCGCATGGATACCGGGTGCCACGGTATCCGTTCTGGCCGCGCGCGTGCCCGGCACACCTAGCCATATATATAACAGATCTCGGGTGGAATCGTATTCAATTCTCATTGTCATTTCCTCTGCTGAAAGCTCTGCCCATACCTGGCCTTGACTGTCAGTGGGATCAGGCCATGTTCGGTCATTTTATAGTATACTGTCACTTCCTTATTTCCTGGTAAAACGAACCTTCCCACTCACTGGCATAAGGAAATACCAATACCTTACCATAAGTACCCGATCTGGCATCGGTAGCTGCCCGGCCCTCATTCAGTGTACGCTAGATTTCCTCCAGACTAACACCGCGTTGCTCCATGCGGGCTTTCAGGATGAGGATGCAGGTCTGCCTCTGTCACACGCAGGTCAGGACGGCTCTTTCTGCTCATCCGATCTCATCTTAGAGTGTTATAGTACGGTTGGCGTCGCTTGTCGGCCCGGATTGATCGCGGCGTAGATCAGGCCGCCGATAGCGGATAGCCCAATCGTCAGCAGCGGAACACAGATCACGGTGAGGGCTAATAGTGCAACGACAAGTGACCGTGGAGCTATGCCGCTGTCGCGAAGCTGGCGCAACATTTCGGGTGGGAGTTGGGCCGCGAGAGCCGTGGCTCCCAGGCTCAGGACACGGATCACCGTCAAGACGATGGTGATCAGGCCCATCACGAGACCGGCGAGAGCGCCGGCGCCCAGGCCCCGGCCGGCGGTGCGCGGTGTCTGAAGCCAGTGTGCCGCCAGTGCTCCCATCGCCACATAGAGTGCCAGATCAAACAAAGTCACCAGGCAAGCGATGGCCTGGCTGATCCTCGGCGCTGCCAGACTGCACAGGCCGATCAGCATGAGGATGACAGCACCGATGGCACCGGCCAGAAGCCCGGCGCGAACGGGGGACATAGAGCCAGCGCGAAACACAGACATGGCGGCCTCCTTTAGCGGCCAAGATTTCGCGGGCGTGTGCCAGGTTGCTGGCGCCGGGCAGCCGCCCTGCCGCGATAGGCGGGCGCCAGGATGCCGAACACGCGGCAGCGCGTATCATCCAAAATGCGCGTGGACAGGCGCGGGTCAAGTTCCTCCACGGGCACGGCGGTGGTGATCACGGTGGGCAGGCGGGCTGCATAGCGGTAGTTGATGATCTGATAGAGCTTCTCCCGTGCCCAGGGGGTGGCGCTCTCCGTCCCCAAATCGTCCAGGATCAGCAGCGGGGCGGTGCGGACCTCCTCAAAGCGTTTGTCGTAGGGCACCAGGCTTTGCGGGCTGTACGCCCTGCGCAGGTGGTCCAGCAGGTCAGGGACGGTGATGAACAGGACGGGGTGTCCCTGCTGCTGGCGGTAGTTGGCGATGGCAGCAGCCAGGTGGGTCTTGCCGCAGCCATACGTCCCCGTGAGCACCAACCAGACGGGCGGCTGGGGATCGTTGGGGTCTTCCGCCAGGCCGCGCAGCGGGTCCTGGGCGAAGCGTTTAGCCAGGTCCAGCGCCCGTTTCAGGTTGTCCGCCTCTTCGCGCAATAGTTCGTGCTGGCGCAGGCTGAATGTGGCGAACGTCTGGTTATCGTGCAGGCTGAGGCTGGAAAGCTCCGACTGACTTGGGTCCAGCGAGATATAGCGAAAGTCCGGCGCCGTGATCACCACAATGCGCGTCAGGCTGGCATCCAGCATCCGGCTGCGCAGCCGCAGATCGATCTCCTCCAGGTCGCGGTTGGTGGTGATCACGGTGGGCAGCCGTGCGTTGTAGCGGTAGTTGAAGATCTGGAACAGCTTTTCCTGAACCCACTCGGTCATATTCTCCGTCCCCAGGTCGTCCAGGATCAACAGTGGCGTGGTGCGGATCATCTCAAAGCGCTCGCTGTAGGTCACCTCTGAGGTGGGCGCGAAGGTGGCGCGCAAATAGTCCAGCAGATCGGGGACGGCGACGAAGAGGGCGGGCTGTCCGCGCTCAATGCGGTAGTTCGCCACCGCTGCCGCCAGATGGGTCTTGCCACAGCCATAGCTGCCGCGAATCAACAGCCAGCCCTGCGGGTTCTCGGCGAACTCTTTCACTTGTTCGTAAGCCAGGCGCAGGTTGCGACGCTTCTCCAGGCTCAGGCCATCCCGTTCGGGGATAAAGGTGTCAAAAGTCATCCGCGCCAGCGCCTCCAGGTTGGACATGGCACGCAGGGCGCGGATGCGTTCGGCCTCCATCTCGGCCAGGCGATGGGGGCAGGGAAGCGCTTTGCCAAAATTGGGATGGCCTACCGGCACGTCCTCGCGCACATAGCCTGTCCCCCCGCAGATGGGGCAGGGACCTGCCCCCTCCGAGGACAGAGGACGAAGGACAGAGGGCGGATCAGTGTTCAATGAATTCGCCGAATTCGCCTTCAATATATCGGCGACGGTCCTTGAGAGTATCTCCTCTACCGGTTCCATCGTCTTTGCCCTCGCTTCGCCAGCGTTCCAGGATGCTCAACACGTAACGCCATTTGCGCACGTTGTTTTTCACGGCCAGCGCGATGGCCTCTTCAATCCAGCCGGGGGGATAGGTCAGTTCGGCATCGCGCAGTTCGTCGGCGATGATCGGGGTGAGCATCCCGATGTTTTGCTCATAGAGTGTGAAGATGTTCGGCCGCTCAATGGTCAGGTGGATGGCTGGCTCCTCTGTGTCTGGGGGCTGCCAGCCCTCGCGGGCGATGGTCTCGGCGGCGGCGCGCCCGCGTTCGGTGTTGAGGAAGTACAGCTCTTCAATACCTGTGCTGGTTTTCGCCGTGGCTTTGATCAGCGTGCCGCGTGTGACCGCCCGTTCCAGCCCGACGTTGAGGGCCTCTTCGGCGGCCCGGCGCGTCGGCCCCAGGCCGCTCATAAACAGCTCATCGTCAAGGAAATCCACGCGGCGCAGGTACAGCGGCTGTCCGCCCCGGCGGTGCAAGGCCCAGAATACGTAGAGCGTCACCTTTAGCTCGGCCAGGTCGTCAATCAGCGGCAGGAGGTCGCTGAAGAACAGGCTGGGCAGGGGTGTAGAGCGCAACTTGCCGGCTGGGAACCCGCTGAACCCTTTCACTACAGGCTGACCTCCCGTGTCATCAGGTTGGCGAACTGGGTCAGGTGGCTGCGGAAATACAGGTCCACCGAGCCGGTTGGGCCGTTGCGGTGCTTGGCGACATGGATTTCGGCGATGTTCTTCCGTTCGGTGTCGGGGTTGTACAGGTCCTCGCGGTAGATAAACATGACCACGTCCGAGTCCTGCTCAATGGATCCGCTCTCTCTTAAATCCGAGAGCATGGGGCGTTTGTCCTGGCGCTGCTCTACGGCCCGCGAGAGTTGGGCCGCTGCCAGGATAGGCACATCCAGTTCGCGGGCCAGCGCCTTCAGGTTGCGCGAGATGTAGGAGATTTCCTGGACGCGGTTTTCGGCGCGGACATCGCCGGTCATCAGTTGCAGATAGTCCACGATGATCAGGTCCAGCCCATATTCCGCGTAGAGGCGGCGGCACTTGGTGCGCAGTTGCAGGGCCGAGATAGAGGGCGTGTCGTCAATGAAGATGCGGGTATCGGCCAGGCGGCTGGTCGCCTGGACGAACAGGGGCCACTCCTCCTCTTTCAGGTCGCCCAGGCGCAACCGCTGGCTGTCAATGCCCGTCTCGGCTGAGATCAGGCGCTGCACCAGTTGTTCAGCGGACATCTCCAGGCTGAAGATGGCGATGCGCTGGCCGAACTTGCGGGCGGCATTCAGGGCAATGGTCAGCAGGAAGGAGGTCTTGCCCGTGCCGGGGCGCCCGGCGACGATGATCAGATCGGATTTTTGCAGGCCGCCCAGCAACCGGTCCAGGTCAATGAAGCCGGTAGGGACGCCGATCATCTCGCCGCGATGATCGTACAGATATTGAATGCGGTCGTAGTATTCGCTGATGACCTGTTTGATGGGGACGAGTTCTTTCGCCAGGCGGCGTTGGGTGACGTTGAACAGGGCCGACTCGGCGCGGTCCACCACCTCGTCCACTTCGCTGGCGTCTTCATAGGCGATCTTGGCGATCTCGCCGGCGGCTTCAATCAGGCGGCGGCGCAGGGCGGTGCGTTCTACGATGCGCCCATAGGCTTCGGCGTGGATGGCGGTGGGGACGGCGTTGATGAGTGAGGTGATATAGGCGCTCCCGCCGATCTCCTCAAGCTGGCCGCGCCGCTCCAGTTCTTCCACGACGGTGAGGAAATCCACCGGCTCACGGCGGTCGTGCAGCGCCAGGATGGCGTCCCAGATGCGCTGGTGGCGGACAAGATAAAAGTCCTCGCTGCGCAGGAAAGGGACGACGTCAAAGAGCGCTTCCGGGTTAATCAGGATGGAGCCGAGGACAGCTTCCTCAGCTTCAATGGAGTGTGGCACACTGCGGTCCGGTCGGGCGCTATCGGCTGGCCCGTCGCTCATCGTTCCCTCCTGAACCGATGCCAGACAGGCTGGATCGGTTTGTTGGTTTACTGGAGCGCGCTCCGGCCCGCGCTCCCCGCCCTGGCAGGCGGGGGATAGGGACGGCAGGCGGGGGCCTACCGTCTATTGGGTTTATTCCTCGCCCCCTTCAAGGTCGTCCAGGTTGAGCGAATCTACAAAGTCTTTGAAGGCGTCCAGGCGTTCGTCGCTGGCAGAGGTGCTTTCGGCCTCTACCTCCTCCTCTGGGGTGATCGCGGCCCGCTCCATGACCTCGTCTTCAACGAAGATGGGCACGCGCACCCGCACGGCCAGGGCGATCGCGTCACTGGGGCGAGCGTCAATTTCCAGGCGTCGCCCGTTGACGTCAATGACGATGCGCGCATAGAACACGTCATCGCGCAGGTCATTGACGAGGATATGCGACACAGATGCGCCCATCTCATGGATGAACGTCTTGAGCAGGTCGTGTGTCAGTGGACGGGCGACTTCAACTTCCTGGAGCTCAACCGTGATCGCGTCGGCCTCGCAGGGCCCGATCCAGATGGGCAGGTAGCGTTCGCTGTCCACATCTTTAAGGATGACGACACGGTGTTGCGACATCAAGCTGACTCGGATGCTGTCAATGGTGACCTCAACCATATGTTCCTCCCGTCCACTCTCCTTCGCTGCCCCTCCCTTTTCGTGTTGCTCAGGGTCGGGGCTATGGTGCTTTATAGCGATTATACCATAGAGTGCTCAAGCTGGACAAATGAAATTTAGATGACAAGCTCATTATAGAGCAACTCCAGGCTGAGTTCGGGCACAACGGTCTCGGTGGAGCGCAGGGTCAGGGTGGCGGCGGAGACGCCCAGGCGCAGAGCTTCGTCCACAGGGATGTCGTTGAGCAGGGCGAAGATGGTGGCGGCGGTGAGGGCATCCCCCGCGCCCGTGGCGTCCACAATCTCGGTCTGGATCGCCGGGATATGGCCTACTGCATCTGCGGTGGCGTAGGTCAGGCCCAGAGCGGCCTGGGTGATCACGGCCAGACCCACGCCCATCTGCACCAGGCGCCGGGCGGCGTATTGTGCTGCCTCAATCCCCTCAATCTGCGTCCCCTCCCCCAGGAGGGCCTCGGCCTCGGCTACATTGGGCGTGACCAGCCAGAGGGCGTTCAGGTAGGGTCTGAGCCGTGGGGCCAACACTGCCGAGGTGGGATCGGCGCTGACGGGCACATCGTATTCGCGGGCGAGGCGGAACAGGCTGCGAAGCGTGCCAGGCGAGAGGTTGGCGTCAATCACCAGCATGGCGGCCTCTTTGAACAACTGGCGTCGCTGGATGAGGTAGCGGGGCGTCAGGGTGGCGATGACGCTCATATCGTCAAAGGCCAGTGCCGGGCTGCCGAATTCGTCCAGGACCGCCAGGTACGTGCCCGTGCGATAGCCGGGTCGGATGGCGATGTGCTGCGTATCAATCCCGGCCTGGGCGGCCTGGTCAACCAGGCGTTGCCCCCATTCATCGGCGCCGACGGCGCTCAGCAGGATGGTGGGCTGGCCCAGCCGGGCCAGGTTCTCGGCGATGTTGCGGGCAGCGCCACCGGGACCGACGCGGATGTCGGCGGGGTTGGATGTGCCGGGAATGGCGGGGCCTTTGGGCCGGACTTTGATGTCCAGGCTGGTGGCGCCGACGACGAGAACGTGACCCTCCGGGTTTGCCATCGTCTATCCTCGTTGCGGGTGTTTCCCTGTGGTGATGTGATTATAACACGGTATGGTTTAAAACGAAAAACAGCGTGCTGAGGAGCAGGCGTATTTCAGGGACTGGCGATTGTAGGGGCGCACGGCTGTGCGCCCCTACGCGAGCGTCCACGCCGGTGGGCGCTGGGCGTCGACGTAGAACCTGCCCCAAGCACAGCAAAAGGCCGGCGCCCGGCCAACGGCCCCAAGGACGCGGTTTTAACCGCAGGGCGGCCTTTCCCCCTTTACGGGAGGAGGTATCTGCTCCTGCATTCTGTGCTATAATCCAGCTATGGAAGCTGGCGGATCAGGTGGCCTGGCGACCGGCTCGTGATCCCGGCTGGCTGTGGACAGGCACGCCCCATGAACTGCAAACGCCTCTGGCGACAATTGCGCTTCCCTGCCCTGCGGTGGTTGGGAGGGCTATGGCTTGCCATGTGTGTGCTGCTGGTGCCCGTTCCATCCGTTGAGGCCGCCCGGCCTCAACCGCCGCGCCTTCCCCCGCCGACCCCTTCGCTGCGCCCAGAGCAAGCTCTGATGCGCCTGCCCGATTATGGCCAGGAGGGCCTGTCCCCCCTGGTCTGGGGGATAGCGGCCAGTATGCCGACGGCGCGCTGGCTGCTGGCGGGCGCGGCCCACACCGGCCAGAATGCCTTTTACGCCATCGGCGGGAGTGATAGGTTCAGCGCTTTCAGCAACGTTGAAGCCTACTTCCCGGCGCTCAACCAGTGGGTCAGTTTGACCCCACTGCCAGTGCAGGTTTCCGGTATTCAGGCGGCCACCATCGGTGAGGACATCTACGTGGTAGGCGGCTACCTGCCTGATGGCAGCATCACCAACCGCGTGTGGCGGTATAACGTGTTGATGAACAGTTGGGCCGAGTTGGCGCCCTTGCCCTCAGCAGGAGGTATCGCTACAGCGGCGGTCGCGGCGGCCAACGGGAAGGTGTATGTGATCGGCGGGGACGACGGCGATTTTTACTCTAACGATACCACCTACGAGTACGATCCGGCCACGAACGCCTGGGCGCTCAGAGCGCCCATGCCCACCCAACGCGAGAACAACGTGGCGGTCACACTCAACGGCAAAATCTACGTCGTTGGGGGTGTACAAGCCTGGGATCCGGACCTGACCGCCCTGCCCACGCTGGAGGTGTACGATCCGGTCACAGACACCTGGGAACGCAAGACAGCCATGATCCAGGGGCGCGGTTCGCCCGGCATCGCCACCGATGGCGTCTATATCTACGTGTACGGCGGCCTGTCGGCGTTCTACACCACCCTAGGGGTGGCCCTGGAGACGACGGAGTGTTACAATCCGGTGAGCGACAGGTGGGGGATGACGGATGCGCTCGCGGTGGCAGTAGGAGGCCCGGCGGCGGCCTTCCTCGCCGGGCGCATCTGGGCGGCAGGCGGCTTTGATGGGGGCAACGTGTACCTGAACACGAACCAGTTTCTCACCGTCCCGGTAGGCAACTGCCAGCCATCCTCGGTGGAGCTGGTGCGATTCTCCGCCGAGGCGACGGCTGCCCCTTTGGGGGCTTCCCTCTGGATGCCGCTGGCTCTGTTGGCCCTGGCCGGCGGCCTGATTGCGCTGTTACGCTGGCGATGGAAATAGACCTGGAACTCTACCGCGAGGATGTGGTGGTCTCGGAGCGGCCCCATCTGCGGCTGAGCGCGATTGATGTGGAGCCGGAGTCCTTGTCTGACGCCGCGCCGCAGCCGCCGATGACGCTGGTCTTCCTGCACGGTTACGGCGGCCAGGCCACACAGTGGCGCCACCAGGTGCGCGCCTTCGCCGATACCCACCGCTGTATCGCGCTTGACCTGCGCGGTCACGGCCACTCGGACAAACCCGCCTCGGCCTACACCATGACCGAGTTACTGCACGACCTGGAGAGCGCGTTGGAGGCGCTGCACGTCCCTCCGCGCTTTGTCCTGGCCGGGCACTCCTTCGGCGGGGCCATCGCCGCCGAGTATGCCCTGGCCCATCCCGACCGCGTGGAAAAGCTCATCCTGGTCGCCACCGCCGTGCGTTTCCGCATCTACCCCTGGGCGCGGTGGCTGTTGCGCCTGCCGGTGACCGCGCTGCGCCCCCTCAGCAAAGTGATCCGCCGCGCCCTGGCTGCGCCGCCCCATGTCCTGAAGGCCATGCACGCCCATGCTATTGAGCGCTGGGATGGCCTGAGCGTCTTCCCGCGCCTGAGCGTCCCTACGCTGGTCATTCGTGGCCATGGCGACCGCGTCTTCGCGCAGGCCGAATTTGAAGAGGTGGCTCGCCTCATCCCCGGCGCTGAGGAGGTGGATGTGGGCGTGTCCGGCCACATGGTCATGCTGGAACGGCGCGACGCGGTCAATCGGGCGATTGCGCGTTTCATCGGGGCGGAGGGGGTTGGTCGTCCATCCTCCGTCCCCCATCTGAAGAAAGAGCGCCCCTGGCTGGTGCACTATGACCAGGGCGTGCCGCCGACCATTGCCATCCCCAGGCGGGCGCTGCACCGTTTCCTCTCCGGCGCGGCTCGCCGCCTGCCTAACCGCCCCGCGATCTACTATTACGGGACGCGGCTGAGCTACGCGCAGCTTAACCGGCTGGCCAACCGCTGCGCCAATGCCTTGCGCGCGCTCGGCGTGGACAAGGGCGACCGCGTGATGCTGCTTTTGCCCAACCTGCCGCAGGCGGTGATCGCCTACTATGGGGCTTTGAAGGCGGGCGCGGTGGTAGTGTTCACCAGCCCGGTGGCCGAAGAGGCCGAGATCGTCCGCCAGGTGCGCGATTCCGGCGCGGAGGTGTTGATCGCGTTGACGCGCTTCAGCGACCTGGCCCGCCGCGTGAAAGACCAGACCGGGCTGCGCCACATCGTGCTCACGCACGCCAAAGAGTACCTGCCCTGGCTCAAGCGCCTGGTCTTCACATTAACCCGCGAGCAGAAGGAAGGCCATCGCCTGTCCCGCGATGAACTGGAACCGGGGATGCACCTGTTCCAGGACCTCTTGCGCCGCTACCCGCCGCTGCGCCCGGAGGTGGGGGTTGCGCCGGATGACCTGGCCGTGATCCAGTACACGGGCGGCACGACAGCCACGCCCAAAGGCGTCATGCTTAGCCACCGCAACCTGGTGGCCAATGCGCTGCAAACGCGGCACTGGTTCCCCGACCTGCGCGAGGGGCGCGAGGTGGTGCTGTCGGTGCTGCCCTTCTCGCACATCTACGGCACGACGGCGGCCATGAACGTGCCGGTGGCGCTGGGGGCGGCCATGGTGATCCTGCCCCAGTTTGAGGTCATGGAGGTGCTCAGGGCCATCAAACGCTATCGCCCCACGCTCTTCCCCGGCGTGCCCATGATGTACCTGGCGATCACCAACGTGCCCAACGTGCGCAGGTTCGGCCTGGCCTCCATCCGCTACTGCATCTCCGGCGCGGCGCCCTTGCCTGTGGAAGTGCAAGAGGCGTTTGAGCGCCTGACGGGGGCGCGCCTGGTGGAAGGCTACGGCCTGACCGAAGCGTCGCCGGTCACGCATGTGAATCCCATCCATGGCCGGCGCAAGCCCGGCTCTATCGGCATCCCCCTGCCCTCCACCGAGGCGCGCATCGTGGACCTGATCAGGCGCCGCCCGGTGAAGCCGGGCGAAATCGGCGAATTGCTCGTGCGCGGGCCGCAGGTCATGGTGGGCTATTGGGGGCAGAGCGGCGAATCCGAGCGAGCGCTGGTGGACGGCTGGTTGTACACGGGCGATGCGGCCCGCATGGACGAGGACGGCTATTTCCAGATCATCAGCCGCCGCCAAGACATCTGGTACCCGGAGCGCGCCCGCCAGCGCGGACGCCCCGCCTTCCCCCGCGATGTGGAAGAGGTGCTGTTTGAATACCCGAAGGTCAAGGAGGCGGTGGTCATGGGGATTGAGGGCCTGCCGGTGGCCTTCGTCATCCCTAAAGAGGAGCCGGTGACCGCCGCTGAGTTGATCGCCTACTGCAAGCGCCGCCTGCCGCCGGAACTCGTCCCCCGGCTGGTCTTGTTTGTCCCCGACTTTCCGCGCTCGTTCGTGGGCAAGGTGTTGCGACGCGAACTCTTGCGCCGCTGGGAGGCCGCACACGGGCCGATCCAGGTGCGGGCCGAGGCCGGCGCGGTGGCTGACCACCTGGAGTCTCTGCCCCCGCCCCCGGCCTCATGATTTGTATAGCGCTCGGCTTTGCAGTTTGTCCGTCGTCTATAAGGCTGACCGCTGATAGTTCTTGTTCACAGGCCCAGGCGGAAGCCCCCTTCCTCGGCCCGCCAGAGGTACAGCCAGCCGATGCCTAACAGCAGGCTGAGCACCCCATAGAGCCAGATCGTGGGGGTCTGCGCCGGGGTAAATTGCGCCGCCCCTAAAGCCTGCGTGAGGATCAAAGCAATACCGGCCAGGAGATAGAAGACGATGAAGAAGAGGGCGACCAGCCTGCTCTTCTCCCAGTCTTTGGTGCGCCAGACCGCCAGCCCGGCCAGCCCGGCGGCAATCGCCACAGCGCCGATAACGCGGACCACCGCACTGTAGCGCTCCACCAGTTCAGGCTGCGAAGGCCAGGCCCAACGCATCAGGCCAGGTTCAATATAGGTCAGCAGACCCAGTACAAGCGCCAGGGCGCCCTGAATGAGCGCAAAATACCCGCCCCATTGCAATAACGGCTTACCCATGTGTTCACCTCCTGCGCATAGAGAAAACAGAGCCCAGCGCGCTCCGCCTCCGCTGGGTATACCCCCCTTCAATGTTAAAACACGCGATAAGAGGTTAAGTTATGCAGTGTTTGTTTCAAGAGCCTCGGCTTCGGCGCGTTTACCGCCCCCTTCCCTCCGGCGGGGGAGGGCTGGGGTAGGGGGTCATACCACCCCCTCTCTGATCCTCCCCCGTCCAGGGAGAGGGGGCGGGGGTGAGGGCCTCTCCCTCACAGGCTGATCGCTTCCCGCACCTGTGCCGAAAGCTCGCCAAAGCGCTCGTCATAAAGCATGTCCAGCGTGCGTGGGCGCGGCAAGGGGATGGGGATGTGGGCGGCGATGTGGCCGGGGCGTGGGCTGAGTACCAGCACGCGGTCGGCCAGGAAGAGCGCCTCCGGGATGCTGTGCGTGACCATGATGACGGTCTTGCGCCGCGCCTCCCAGATGCGCAGCAACTCCAGTGCCATATATTCGCGGGTGAGCGCATCCAGCGAGCCAAAGGGTTCGTCCAGGAGCAGGATGGGCGGGTCGTGGACCAGGGCCCGGGCAATCGCCGCGCGCTGCTCCATGCCCCCGGACAGGCTCCCCGGATAGGCGTTTTCAAAGCCGCTCAACCCAACGAGCGCAATTAATTCTGACGCCCTGGCCCGTCGCTCGTGTTCGGACACGCCGGCCAGTTCTAGCGGCAGCATGACGTTCTCCAGCACGGTGCGCCAGGGCATCAGGTTGGCCTTTTGAAACACAAAGCCAATGCGACGTTGGGGCGCAGTCAGAGGCCGGCCCTCCAGGAGCACCTGCCCGGTCGTGGGCCGTTCCAGCCCGGCCAGGATGTGCAACAGCGACGACTTGCCCGCGCCCGATGGCCCGACCAGGCAGACGAACTCCTGTGGGGCAACGGTGAAGGAGACATCGCGCAGCGCCTCCAGCCCGCCGTTGTGGTTGGGGTAGATCAGGCCGATGCCCTCAGCGATGAGGACGGGCTGGGGGGTGGGGGCGGGGGAAGGGTCAGTCAACGCCGGCATTCTCCACAAAAGCGTTCGTGAACAGCTTGTTCACATCGGGCCTGGTCGTGATCTGGCCCATCTGCATCAGCACGTCCGCGGTCGTCTCCCAGGCCGCCGGGTCGGACATCCCCAGTTTGTCCGACCGCCACATCTTGATAGATTCGTCCAGGACCTGGCGCTGCACCTGAACATTCTCATGGCCCAGGCCGGGGACGAACTTCTTGGCGATCTCAAAGGCTTCATCGGGCTTCTCAATGGTGTCCCTCAGCCCGCGCAGCGTGGCCCGCACCATCCCCTGCACCAGTTGGGGCTGTTCCTGGATGGTTTTCTCATTCGTCATCAGGCCATTGGCGACTATATTGACATAATCGGAGACGAGCAAAACGCTGGGCTGAAGGCCCGCGTTGCGGAGCTGGATGGGTTCATTGTTGGCGTAACCGACGACCACCTGGGCGCGTTTCTGTGAGCACACCGCCACCTGGTTAAAGCCGATGTCCTGCTCGGTCACTTTCGCCGGGTCAATGCCGGCCTTGTACAGCAGGCCGCGCCAGCCGACGAAGCTGGCGCCGAAGAACCCCGGCAGGCCAACGGTCTTGCCGACCAAATCCTCAGGCGAATTGAGGACGGTATCCCCACAGCCGATGACGGCGATGGGGAACTTGTGGAACCACTGCATCACATAGACGACCGGTAACCCCTGGCTGCGGGCCAGCACGACCTGCTCGCCGCTGACGACGGCGAAGGGCAGTTCGCCTGCCCCCACCAGCTTAACGCCGTCGGTCTCAAAGCTGTAATCAAACTCAATCTCAATCCCCTCCTGAGCGTAATAGCCCTTGTCCACGGCGACGTAGAAGGGGGCGTATTGCACATTGGCGATGTAGCCCATCGGCAGGCGGATCTTGGTTAGAGCCACCGGTGACGATGAAGGGGGCAAGGGCGTGGGGGAGGCAGACATCGTTGCCGGCCCACAGCCGCTCAAGGCCACTACAATCACTACAAGCAACGGACAGAGGTTACGCATTAGGCTCCTTTCACGTTGTATGGTTTGACTGCTGATGACCGGCCACCGACCATTGAACTACGCGCTCCCGGCCTCGCGCCAGCGCAGCGCCCGCCGCTCCAGCCAGGAGGCTGTGCTGTACAGGATGAGCGCGAGTGTGACCAGCCCAAATAGCCCGACAAACATCTTGGGCGTGTCGTATAGCCCACGCCCCTCGTTGATCAAATAGCCCAGGCCCTCGCTGGTGCCCAGGAACTCGCCCACAACCGCGCCGATGACCGACAGGGTTGCGCCGATCTTGACGCCGCCCAGGAGCACAGGCAGCGCCGCCGGGACCTCCAGCTTGATAAAGGTCTGCCAGCGCGTGGCCTCCAGCGAGCGCATCAGATCGCGCAGGTCTGGCTCTACCGAGCGCACACCGACCATCACATTGATCAGCACCGGGAAGAAGACGATCAGCGCGGCGACCAAAATCTTGGTGGTCATCCCCGGCCCAAACCAGATCACCAGGAGGGGGGCCAGCGCGACCACCGGGATGGCCTGGGAGGCGACGATGTAGGGCGAGAGCAGGCGTTCGGCCAGGCGCGATTTGGCCAGGACATAGCCAAGCACGCTGGCCACGATCAGCCCCAACGCCAGACCAACCAGGACCTCCATCAGGGTGGCCCGCGTATGCCGCCATAACGTGCCATCCTGGATCAGCGTCATGGCGCGGGTCAAGACCTGGCTGGGGGAGGGCAGGATAAAGGCCGGATAATTCCCCAGGCGGATGACCAGTTCCCACAAGCCGAGGAAGACAAGCAGGCTGATCCCCGCCAGGGCCAGGCGCGCCCAACGGTCGTCACGCCGCCTCACGGCTGGCGCCGGCTTCGGCTTATGCGCTTTTTCAAAGCGCGCGGTTTGCGTCCAGCCCATAGTACACCCACCCTGTAACGAAAAGCCCCGAAAGGAGTCCTTTCGGGGCCAGGGTAAACACAAGCAGGCACAACAGATGTGCCCAGGAACACGAACCCCGAAGACGCAGAGAGCCTTCGGGGTACACAGAGATAGCCCAGGCACGCGACCGGATCGCGCCTGTAGGCTATACCTAACCTTCTTTCATCCGGACTATACCGTCGGCCCCGGAGTTTCACCGGATCGTGCCAGGAATGGCTCGTGGGCTATACCACCGATCGGGAATTGGGGTCACCGACCCCTCACCCTGCCCCGAAGGTTCTACTATTCAATTTGGTTTCAACCAATTATAGCATAGAGGGAGCGGCCATGTCAACCCGCTCGCTTGGGCTGGCGACTGGGAGCCCGGTGACCTTAGAGAAACCGGGTTTCTGGGGCCGCATCCGTGCGGGTGGACGACCTGCCAGCGGCCCATCAGGCGCGATTTGAATCGCAAGGCTGCTATAGGGCGCAGGTGCGGAAGCCGGCGAAGATGTTGTTCCGGTCGGGCGTATAGAAGTTCCGGAAGGTGTTGTGGATTAGACGCGAGCGGGTGGCCCAACAGCCCCCACGCAGAACCTTCTGTTGCCCGAAAGAGGGCGCCGAGTACTCTGCATAGGGGTCCAGGACAAACCCCGGATAGGGGGCGAAGGTGTCCGCTGTCCATTCCCACACGTTGCCGATCATCTGGCGGCAGCCGAAGGCGCTATCGCCCGCAGGCAGGGCGCGCACGTCCACGCAGCCCAAGGCGCGGGAATCCAGGTTGGCCTTTTCGGGGGAGGGCGGTGCATCGCCCCAGGGGTAGCGGCACTTGGCCGCCGTGAAGCCCCGGCCATCTGGCGTTGGCTCAGCGCTCGCCGCCAACTCCCATTCAGCCTCGGTGGGCAGGCGCCGGCCCGCCCAGGCGCAATACGCGTTCGCCTCGTACCAGTTGACATGGATGATCGGATGGTATGGCTCTAGAGGTGCCAACCTGTCCCAGCGCCGCCACAACCATGTCCCATCTGCCTGTCGTTGCCAGTACACGGGGTGCTCGGCGCGGGCGGACGCGCGCCAGGCCCAGCCCTCATCGCTCCACAGGCTGCGGTCGTGATACCCGCCCGCCGCGACAAAGGCCTGAAACTCGGCGTTCGTGACCGGCGTGGCCGAGATGCGGAAGGGGCGCATCTGGACCGGGTGCGCCCATTTTTCATTATCAAACACGAAGGGGATGTCCGGCGTGGCCCCCAGGCAGTAGGTCCCGCCGGGTATGGCCACGTCGTGCGGCTCAAAATCCGGCTCAATGGGTAAGGGGAGCCTGAGAGCCTGAGCACTGAGGAGGTTAGGACAGGCGTAGCCCAACGTCTGCCGGATGTGATGGAGCGTCTCTGTGTGCATATCCTCGTGGTAGGTCGCCAGGCGGTAGAAGTAAATCTCTTCTTCGGTAGGTTCTCTGGCCTGCAACCGGCGCAGGGATCGCTCCAGAACGGCCTGAATATACGCCAGAGTCTCCTGGCGGGAGGGGAAGGGCAGGTCCCAACGCCGGGCGTTAGGGATGTTGAATGAATCGTAAAGGGCATCGGCGTCTTCTCGGAGCGGGGCCGCTTTGTCCAGGCGGCGCAGGATCCAGCGTTCCTGGAACCAGCCGACATGGCCGATCTCCCAAATAGGTGGCTCAATAATGCGCAGGCGCGGGCCGAGGAGTTGCGCATCGTTCAAATCCGCGAAAAGCTCCAACTCCCGCGTGCGGGCATCGCATAATTGCCTGGCCAGTTCCCTCCCCGCCCCGGTTAAGCCTTCTGGAATCCTCAGGTTCATGCGCGCTCCTCCTTCCCAGCGATCAAGTATTGGACGCTGAACTGGCAGCCTGCATCTGTCCAGGCCCTGCCCACGTTGAACCCAGCCTGGGCCGCCAGATGCTGAAACTCCCCCAGCGTATATTTATAGGAGACCTCGGTCAAGATCGTCTCCCCTGCTTTGAAAGGGATGGTCTGCTCCCCTACATGCACCGTTTGCGCCTGCTGGCTGATCAAATGCATCTCAATCCGGCCCTCAAGGTCGTTATAAAAGGCATAATGCGCGAACTGGTCAAGTTGAAAATCGGCGCCGAACTCGCGATTGAGGCGTGCCAGGATGTTCAGGTTAAACGCTGCAGTGACACCCGCATGGTCATTGTAGGCGCGGTGTAGCGCATCTGGGTCTTTCTTCAGATCCACGCCGATGAGGAGGGCGCCATTGTGGCCGGTGGTTTGGGCGATGCGTTGCATAAAGGCGATGGCCTCATCCGGATAAAAATTCCCGATGGTTGACCCTGGGAAATAGGCCACCTTGCGTGCCTCGGGCCGGTTAAGCGGGGGAAGCGTGAAGGGATAGGTATAATCGGCCCAGACCGGCAGAACCGCCAGGCCGGGATAGGCCGCCGCCAGGTTCGCGGCCGAGTGCTGCAGGTATATTTCGGAGATGTCCACTGGAATATAGGCGACCAGGTCCTGAAGCGCATCCAGGAGTATGCGCGTCTTCTGGCTGCTCCCGCTTCCATATTCAATCAGCACGCACCCCCGGCCCAGCAGGGCGGCGACCTCGCTGATATGGGCCTGCATAATCGCAATCTCGGTTCGGGTCAGATAGTACTCCTCCAGTTCGCAGATGGCCTCAAACAGTTGGGAGCCGCGCTCGTCATAGAACAGTTTGCAGGGCAGTTCCTTCTGGGGGCGGTGTAACCCGTGCAGCACTTGGCGACGGAGTTGTTCAACGTCCAACGCTGGCCCTGCGGGCTTGATGGGGGAAAAGATAGACATAGTGGGCTAACTATAGCACTGGACACGCAGTGGCACAACCCGCCCCTCCTCTATGGGAGCATTTTCACTTTGGGGCTTCCCCTCCCTGCCCCTCCCCCGTCCGGGGGGAGGGAAGTTGTCCCCTCACCCCCCTCTCCCGAAGCTTCGGGAGAGGGGGGTGAAGGATGTGAGGGCTATGTCACCCCTTCCCCTGTGAGGGGAAGGGAGTGGGGGCGGGGAGGGGGGCGCTACAGCAGGCGAAGCAAAGCGTCCCCGAAGTCCGCCGGTTCGCTGCGCTCTATAACCAGGTTGCTCGCCTGGTGAAATGCCAGAAAAGCGCGCAGTGCCTTCGCCACTCCCGTGCCAAGCTCTTCATCGGGGGCTACCCCGGGCTCTAGATACAGCGCTTTTAAGCGCAGCGTGCCGGTGCGGCGCTCCAGGCTGGGATCAAAGCGACCGACCAGTCGGTCTCGGTGCAAGATCGGCAGGCAGAAGTAGCCCCATTGTCGCTTGGGCGCGGGTGTATAGGCTTCCAGGCGTTGGCGGAAGCCCCAGAGTTGCATATCGCGTCCCCGCGCCCAGAACAGGCTATCAAATGGGCTGAGGAAGGTGGTGCGTTCGGCCTGGAGCGCGCCGTCTGCTGCTTGTTCCAGCAGCGGTACGTGATCCCGGTGGACGATAAAGGTCTGCGCCTTGTCATCGCCTGATTCGGCCTGCACTTCCACAAAGGTGCCGTTGGCGATGAGGGCCGCCACAATGGGCCGGGCCTCCGGGCGCTTGAGATACAGGTAATCGGCGGCCTGCACCGGCAGGCAGATGCCCAGGGCGCGGACGGACAACTCCAACAGGTGGCGGAGCATCTCGTCATGTGTCGGCTCGGTCGTATCTACCCAGTCGGGCAGAACCCGTTCGCGTATGTCATAGACGCGTTGAAAGTTGATGCGGTCGGCGATCATCAGATCGCCCTGGTTGTAAAGCTGTTCCAGCGCGTGCTTCGCTGGTTTCCAGTCCCACCAGGGCCCGCGCGGCGAGCCCTCGTGCTCAAAGTCCGCCGCTCGCGTCGGCCCTTCGCGGCGAATGCGCTCCAGAACTGCCGTCATCAACTCGGCGTTGCCCGGTTCGGCCAGCCATTCCTGGAACCAATGGCTGTTACCTCCCTGAAACCAGCGCATGATAGGCAGCCGGTAGCGATATAACGTCAGAGGGATAATGGAGGCGGCGTGTAACCAGTATTCAAATAAGCGGCGCGTGTTCTGGTCGGCCACGCTCCTGTCGCCGTAGATCAGCCGGTCCAGATCAGCCGGGTGATAAGGGCCTAAGCGACTCCACAGGACGAGATACTGGCTGCGCTGCACCACGTGCAGCGTATCAATCTGCAGGCAAACGATCTGCTCAATGAGGCGGTAGAGGGTATCGGCTGTGGGTGGGGGTTCGGCGCCGGGCGGGGTCGTCAGGCCCTGGGCATGAAGCGCCAGGGTGCGAACGGCCACCAGAGGGTAAGTGCGAGACGATTGGATCATTGGCGACGCAGTCTCCTGTATCAAAGTGATTGTCGCCAAGTATACGAACATCAGTTCTACCTGTCAACTTCAGGGTTATCCCGGTATGCGTTTCAGTTTCGGGACGATGTGGGGCTGGCGACTGAAAGTTACGCCCGGGGGCCGTTGGTCGGATAAAGATGCTTGACGGGTTTCAGCTTCCACCTTATACTGTGTTCACAAGGCGGCACCAGGATCCTATTAAGCAGGTTAGATGGATTCTATATCATCAGCGGTTGAGCGGCTAAATGACAGTTTGGCTACAGGTTACGACGATAGATAACGATGCGTCTTACATTTCTTGGAACCGCTGCTGCCGACGCTTTTCCAGAAGCTTTCTGTAAATGCAATAATTGTGAACAGGCGCTTGAAATCTAACCAATGCGACGACGCCTCCCACTCGCCCTGGCCACGCTCTTCCTCGCCATCTTTATTTACGAAGGCGTTTTGCGCCCCATCCTGGCGCCACTTGTGCGCCTGCCCAGCTTCCCCGGTGGCCTGGACGTCCTGACCGTTTTCCTGATGCTCTTCAGCCTGTGCCATGCTACCTACGCTCTGGGCTGGCGCCATGCGCTGGTCTTCTTCGCGCTCACAGCGGGCATCTCCTGGGCCTATGAGCAGGTCGGCGTGGAGACCGGTGCGGTCTATGGCCGCTATCACTACACGGATGTCCTGGGCGTCAAAATCGGTCACGTGCCGGTGCTGATCCCCATCGCCTGGTTCATGATGATCTACCCCAGCTACGTCATCGCCAACCTGATCGCCGGTGGGCCAGCGGTGGGCAGTCGCGGCAGCCTGGGGCGCGTCGTCTGGCTGGCCCTCCTCTCGGCGATGGTCATGACGGCCTGGGACCTGGTGATTGACCCGATCCTGTCCGGCCCGGCGGTGCGGGCGTGGGTGTGGGAGGAGGGCGGCCCGTATTTCGGCATCCCGGTCCAGAACTATGTCGGCTGGATGCTCACGACCTTCACGGTGTATATACTCTACCGCCTGTATGAACGCCGCCGGAGTGGTCAGCCTGCTGGCCCGCTGCCCGCAAGCGTCGCGGCCCTGCCGGTCATCGCTTACGCTGCCATGATGCTCTCCAACCTCCTCTCCGACGGGACGCCGGAGGCTGTGCGCGTGATCGCGCTTTTTGCTATGGGCCTCCCCGTCATCGCCGCGTTGGGCAGGCTATTGACAGGGCCAGCAACGGGGGTACAGTCAAGATAAATCGCTCCAGTCTGGGGCGCTCCTGGGAGAACGCGCTGGGGGACGAAGCTGCCTAACATAACATAGGCTTGCATCTGAGAAAGGTAGATGGAGATGCAAAAAGGCGTTGGCGGCTCAGCCCGCTTAAAGGCAGAGCAGCATCGCAGGTGGGGTTCACCTGCGCCGTCAGGTGGCCCCTCGCGCACCACAGGAGCAGAATGACATGCATATGCTTAACTCCAACGACCAGGCCCTTGTTCAAGAGGCGCGTGCCCTGATCGCCAGGCGGTTTAAGCCAGATTACCATCATATCGCCGCCGCGTTGCGCACGCGCTCCGGCCAGGTCTTCTCCGCCGTCCATTTAGAGGCCACCGTGGGTCGCATCGCTGTCTGCGCGGAGGCTGTTGCCATTGGCATGGCCGCAACTGCAGGCGATACGGACATAGACACCATCGTCGCCGTAGACCGCCACGGCCATATCGTACCGCCCTGCGGCATGTGCCGCGAACTCATCTCCGATTACTCAGCGGATTGCCGCGTGATCCTCGCAGAGGATAGGGTCGTATCTGTCCGGGATTTGCTGCCGGAGAAGTATTCAAGGCGCGCTGAATAAGCCCCCAAGCCACTCCCACAAAGACTCCTTCGCCTGGTCCAGGCTGCGCAGGACGGATTTTGACTTGATTTTGAAGCCCAGTTCCGGGGTCAGGAGCTGAAGCAACTCGGAAATCAGGGGCGAACGCACGTTGATCTGACGGGGAAGCCTCCCCACCCGCGCGAACTGATACACCACCGTGACCGGAATCAGCCCCCACATGGCCTTCAGGTCCGGATCGGGCTTCAGGAGATCATGGCCGAGGATCATCCCACTGTCCGCATCGGTCGTCAGCAGTATGTAGGGCAGGTAGGGGCGTTCGTCTTTTTTCTCGCCGATGGGCGTGGGGAGGATGAAGAGGTCCATTTCAAAGGTATTCCGGGTGTGCGGCAGCCGTTTCACAGCCTCCAGGGCTGCGATATCCATCGGGATGGAAATAGGCTCAGGCTCCGGCGGCGGCACCTGCACGATCTGGTCCTCCCATACAACGCCCCTTCCGTTGTGGGGCACGCGCACCAGATAGCTTTCGTCATCAGAGGGTTCCAGGAGCGCCGGGTCTTCTTTGAAGCGCAGTGCCACTTCAATAGCCTGCTCTAACACACAGGTCAGGAAGCGGGCCTCGCCTGCTTCCAGATACCAGGGCCAGAAGCCGGGGCGGTAACTACGGAACATCGGCCAGGCCTGTGCGCCGCGAAACTTAAGCCCCAATTGCTTGATCACGGCGCGGTCCTCCCGGCTCAACTGGGCGCGGTCCTCAAACGAGGCCTGGAGATGGGGAAGCTCAAACAACATTTCGGGGGCGACCGTAGGCGAGCTCTCTACCATCTCCTGGAAATTCCAAAAGCTGTACAGCCCCTCCGCCCCCAGATAGACAGCCAAGGCCATATGCTCTCCCAACATACCCATGATGCTGACAAAGCCCATCTGACCCGTTTCGGGGTTCTGCACGCCGAAGATGTCTGTTTCGGTCATCCACTCCCAGGGGGCGACTTCCTTCATGCGGATGGCCGCCTGATAGAGCTGGCGCCACTCCTCCAGCGTAGGTTTGGACTCCACCATGTTGCTCTCCTTACTATGGTAAGTTCAGCTATCCTAGCACGGATCACGCATAAAGGCAAAACAGCCTCCTATCTATGCGCCACCCGTCGGATCAGGTTATAATGCGCCTGTGCCTGAGATCATCGTGCCCCCAGAGGAGGCCTGGGATGCATTTGTGGCGGCCCACCCCGCCGGCCATATCCTGCAAACCCCGGCCTGGGGGCGACTGAAGGCCGCCTTCGGCTGGACGTGCGCCCGCGTGGCCCTGGCGGATCGGAGCCGCATCGTCGCCGGTGCACAACTCCTCATCCGACCGTTGCCGCTGCGCCTGGCCTCGGTCGCCTATATCCCCAAAGGTCCGCTGGTGGACTGGGACGATCACGCTGGGGTTGCGGCGCTATGGCGAGCGATTGACGCGGTGGCTCGCGCCCAGCGGGCGGCCTTCCTCAAGGTTGAGCCGGACATGGAGGATAGCCCGGCCTGGCGGGAGCGATTGGCACGGCTGGGCTTCCGCCCCAGCCCGCAGACCCTCCAGCCACCGCGCACGATTGAGGTGGACATCGCGCCGGACGAGGAGACCATCCTGGCGACGATGAAGCCCAAGACGCGCTACAATATCGGCCTGGCCCAGCGCAAAGGCGTGAGCGTGCGCCAGGGAAGCGAGGCCGACCTGCCCGTCTTCCACCGGCTTATGGCCGAGACCGCGCAACGCGATCGCTTCGCCGTCCACAGCCCGGACTACTACGCGCTAGCCTATCGCCTGTTCGTCCCCGCCGGACGGGCGGCATTGCTCATCGCCGAGTACCAGGGCGAACCGCTGGCCGCGCTCATGGTCTTCACCTTGGGCCGGCGGGCCTGGTACTTCTACGGCGCTTCCTCCGACCGCCACCGCAACCGGATGCCCACCTATCTGCTCCAATGGGAGGCGATCCGTTGGGCGAAGGCGCGCGGCTGCACCCTGTACGATCTGTGGGGCGTGCCCGATGAGGACGAAGAGACGTTGGAAGCCGAGTTCACCCGGCGCCAGGATGGGCTGTGGGGCGTGTATCGCTTCAAGCGTGGCTTCGGGGGACGCCTGGTTCGCAGCGTCGGCGCCTGGGACCGCGTTTACAATGCGCCCTTGTACTGGATATACACGCAATATATAAACCGCAGAGGCACAGGGGACGCGGAGGGGGCGCAGAGGAATGCATGAACATCCGTGAGATCACCGACCCGGCCTGGTGGAACGCGACCCTGGCTACCCTGCCCTATCACCATGTGCTGCAAAGCTGGGAGTGGGGCGCCTTTAAGGAGCGCTACGGGTGGAGGGCGCGACGGCTGGCCTTGGAAGACGGTGGGCGGACGGTAGCTATGGCCAGCGTGCTCCGGCGGCGGCTGTCGCCCCTGCCGCTGGCGATACTCTATGTGCCCAAAGGCCCGGCCCTGGCCTATGAGGACGCCGGGCTGCGCGCTCAGGTCTGGTCGGTGCTGGAGGCTCTGGCCCGGCGCGAGCGGGCGGTGTTCCTCAAGATGGATCCGGATGTGCCCCTGGGCACCGGCTTGCCGGGAACAGAGGCGGACCGGCCCGATCCCCTCGGCCGGGCGGTCGTGGCCGAGCTGCGGGCGCGCGGCTGGTGCTATTCGCTGGACCAGGTGCAGTTCCAGAACACGATCACGATTGACCTGCGCCAGAGCGACGATGCGCTGCTGGCGGCGATGAAGCCCAAGACGCGCTATAACATCCGGCTGGCCGAACGTAAGGGAGTGAAGGTGCGGCAGGGCAGCCTGGATGACCTGGAACTGCTCTACCGGATGTACGCCGAGACCGCTGAACGCGATGCCTTTCTCATTCGCCCGCTGGCCTATTACCGCGACGCCTGGGGCGCGTTTATGCAGGCCGGGCTGGCCTGCCCGCTGATCGCCGACGTGCCGGAGGAAGGCGACCCGCCCCACTTGGAGCCTGTGGCCGCCGTCATCCTGTTCCGCTTTGGCCAGAAGGCCCTCTACATGTATGGCGCCTCTACAGCGCGCCACCGTGAGAAGATGCCCAACTATCTGCTGCAATGGGAGGCCATCCGTTGGGCGCGGGCGCAGGGCTGCACGATCTACGACCTGTGGGGCGCGCCCGATGTGTTTGACGAGCGCGACCGTATGTGGGGTGTGTACCGCTTCAAGGAGGGCTTCGGCGGCCAGGTGGTGCGCCATATCGGCGCCTACGACTATGCCCCCTGGCCGTGCCTTTACGCGCTGTATGCGCAGGTGCGCAGGCGACAACTGGCCCGCATCGCCCGTTCGCTGTCCCTCGCTATCCGGCTCATCCCTGAACCCGCTCGGCGATCGCCTGGCCGAGCCGGGGATGGCGTACCAGGAGGTTCACCACAAAATCCACCAGCCGCGGGGAACTGGCCAGCCAGCGCTGCAGCCAGGTGCTGAGCCGGAAGGCCGGCCAGAGCTGCTTGCGCCAGCCAGTTTCAAACGAAGCCAGCGCCTCCCGGCGCGTCTCGCCCTCGGCCAGGGCCTGCAAGGCGGCCTCGGCGGCCAGCTTCCCCGACAGCATCGCGCCGTAGATGCCGCCCCCTGTCAGCGGGTCGGTGAATCCCCCGGCATCGCCGACAAGCAGCGCACCATCGTATATCCTGGGGAAGTCATCGGAGCCGAAGTGGAGTTGCCAGACCAGCACTCTGTCCACGCGGCTGTGCGCGCCCCGGCGCCGGGCGATCATGGGGAGGCGCAGGAAATCGTCCAGCATCTCCTTGAGGGTGCGCCCCCGTTGCCGGAAGAGGTCCAGCCGCATGCCCACGCCCACATTGGCGCAGCCTTCGCCTGTGGGGAAGACCCAGCCGTAGCCGGGGACCAGGTCACGAGTAAAGTAGGACTCGGCCATGTGATCCACCACGTCAAAGTCGTCCACATAGGCCCGGAGCGCCACCGCCCGATGCGCATCGGGCGGTTTGTGCCTGCGCAGCGCACGGGCAATGGCCGAGGTGGCGCCGTCGGCGGCGATGACCAGCGCCGCCCGGATCTCGCGCCAGGCCCCATGCTTTGATCCTGTGCGCCCAGACACGCCGACGACGCGCCCTTTCTCTACAATAGGCGCCTCCACGTGGACGACCTCAAACTGCGCCCCGCGCTTGCAGGCGTGCTCCCACAGGATCGCGTCAAATACCTCGCGCGGGACGATACAGGTATCCGTCCCATCGTGATCGTACACGCGGGTTTCAAACACTGTGCCGTTGGGCGAGACGATGCGTGTGGCTTTGATCGGGTAGAAGTGGGCGGCGCGCACCGCCTCCCCCATACCCAGGTCCAGCATCAGGCGCACGACCTGCCAGGGGATCATGTCGCCACAGGCCTTGTCGCGGGGGAAGCCGGTCTGGTCCAGGAGCAGGACATCCCGGCCGGCCTGCGCCAGCACGTTGGCCGCCACGCTCCCGGCGGGGCCGGCCCCGACCACGATGACCTCATGCCTGTCCGCGCCCATCTCTCTATGTCCGGCATCTCATACCGGCACAACACAAATTCTAACACAGATTTGGCCTCTTCACTGCCCGGGCGCTCGCACTCCGGGCAGGCTTCTGTCACCCGGCCTATACGCGCAGGGCACCCAGCCCCATCGCCTCGCGGGCCTGGTTCACCGTCTCCTGCGAGATCGGGCGGACTTTGGCCGCACCTGCGGCCAGGATCTCGTCCACCAGGCCGGGGCGGGCGCTATAGTAGGCGTAGCGCTCGCGGATGGGGTCCAGGAAGGCGTTGAGTGCTCGCACCAGCCGCTTCTTGACCTCCACATCGCCGACGCGCCCGGCCCGGTAGCGCTCCTTCAATTCCTCCACCTCTGCCTTGTCCGGGTTGAAGGCATCATGGTACTGGAAGACAGGGTTGCCCTCCACCGTGCCGGGGATGTGCGCGTGGATGCGCTTGGGGTCGGTGTACATCTTCATGACCTTCTGGCGCACCGTCTCCGCGTCGTCGGTCAGGTAGATGGCGTTGCCCAGGCTCTTGCTCATCTTGGCCCTACCGTCAATCCCCATGAGCGTGGGCACCTCGCCGATAAGCGCCTGCGGCTCCGGGAAGACCTCGCCGTAGGTGCTGTTGAAGCGGCGGGCGATCTCGCGGGTCACCTCAATATGCGATTCCTGGTCCTTGCCCACCGGCACCAGGTCGGCCTTGACGTGCAGGATGTCCGCCGCCTGGAGTACGGGGTAGCTGAGCAGCCCCAGCGAGGGGTTCTCAATGCCCGTATCGGCCATCTTCTCCTTGAGCGTGGGCACGCGCTCCAGCCGGGCCACGGTGACGAGCATGGAGAATAACAGCGTCAGTTCGGCCACGCTGGGCACGTCGGACTGGCGGTAGATGGTGACCTTCTCCGGGTCTATGCCCGATGCCAGGTAGCCCAACACAATCTCACGCGTATTCTCCCGCAACTGAGCCACATCCTCACGGCTGGGATGGGTGGTCAGCGCGTGATAGTCCGCGACCAGCAGGAAGAGTTCGTACTCATCCTGCAGGCGGATGCGGTTGGCGAATGAGCCTACGTAATGGCCCAGGTGGACCTTACCCGTTGGCCGGTCGCCTGTCAAAACCCTCCCTTTCTTTGCCATCATGCACACCTCCGTTTTTTCTATTTTCTGGCGCTCCGCCCGAAGGCGTTCAGCTTTGGGCGGAGCGTCGGATCACAAAAAACCCTCTCGTCCTCTAGGGACGAGAGGGTCCGCTCTCGTGGTGCCACCCTGGTTCTGAGGTTGTCCCCTGCGCTGGCGTGCGGGCAGCGGTCAACCTCACTCGTTGCGGGCCTAGGCCGGACGGCCTGAGGCCCTTGCCCAGATAACGGTGGCATCTCCGGCGCCCCTACTGAGTAGCCAGGGATCACCCGGCTACTGTTCAGTTTGCGGCTCCCAGGCCCATTCCGCGCCGGCGCACGTACCGGGCTTCCACCTGCCCCCGGCTCTCTGGACGCCGCTTGGGCGCGTACTCGCCCTGATCCTCGCCTGTCAGGTAATGGATTGTGTAAGGGAGTATATCAGGTCTATGCGGGGCTGTCAAGGGCCGACGCGCAGCGCCCCATGTCGGTGGGCGCCCGGCCAGCGGCCTGTCAGGCGCGGTTTCAACCGCAAGGCGGCCCCCATGTGAAATACACCCCTCAAAGCGCCCGACGCTTGACAAATTGGCGCGAATTATGCTATAGTAGCATTCACCTGAGGTGAACCATGAGGGCGTTGTATCCGACCTTCGCGTATTCCTATTACGGCTATTATGCTGCCGACGCACGATCGCGGGGTCGGATCATCACGCCAGATGAGTAAATCAGGCATTCCGGAGGCTCAAGGGCGTGGGGATTCACCCCCACGCCCTTTTTGTTTATCTTCATGAGGTGGATCACGCGAAGGGGGAGGGGACCATGCCTGTGCACGGAATTCGTGGCGCGACGACAGCGCACGCCAATACACGCGCTGCGATCCTGGCAGCGACGCAGGAGTTGCTCGCTGCGCTTATAGCCGCTAATAGCCTGCGCGCGGCTGATATAGCCAGCATCTTTTTTACGATAACGCCGGACCTGGATGCCGCCTTCCCTGCTATGGCTGTCCGCGCCCTGGGCTGGCACCACGTGGCCGCGCTGGATGCCCAGGCACCGCCTGTACCGGGTGACGTGCCGCGTTGCATCCGTGTGCTGATCCATTGGAATAGCGACCAAGTGGACCCCCAGGTCCGCCACGTTTACCTGCGTGACGCGCGCAGGCTGAGGCCGGACCGTGCAGGCGACACCGGTCAGGAGGAGGGCCTATGGTGATCATCATGAGGCATCAGGCCACAGCCGAGGACATCGCGGGGGTGATCCAGCATATTGAATCGCTCGGCTTCAGGGCGCACGTATCGCGTGGCGAGGAACGCACGATCATTGGCGTGATCGGTGACGAACGGCCCATTGACCCGGCACACTTTGAGGTGCTGCCGGGCGTAGAACGGGCCGTTCGCATTTTGCACCCTTTTAAGCTGGCCTCGCGCGACTTTCATCCCGATGGGAGTGTCGTCAGGATCAACGGCATCGTCATCGGCGGGCAGAAGGTGGTCGTCATGGCGGGGCCGTGCGCCGTTGAATCACGCCAGCAGTTGATGGAGACGGCCGCGGCGGTCAAAGCAGCAGGGGCCCATATCCTGCGCGGTGGCGCATTCAAACCGCGCACCTCCCCTTACTCCTTTCAAGGGCTGGGGTTGAAGGGTCTGGAACTGCTGCGCGAGGCCCGCAACGCATTCAACCTGCCGGTCGTGACCGAGGTGATGTCGCCACAGGATGTCCCACTGATAGCGCAATATGCCGACATCCTCCAGGTCGGCGCCCGCAATATGCAGAACTTTGCGCTGCTCAGCGCAGTCGGCACGCTGCAGAAGCCCGTGCTCTTGAAGCGCGGCATGATGTCCACCGTTGAGGAACTGCTGATGGCAGCGGAGTATATTCTGTCGCATGGCAACTCGCAGGTGATGCTGTGCGAACGAGGTATCCGCACCTTTGAGCCTTCCACGCGCAATACCTTTGACATCAACGCCATCCCAGTGTTGAAGTCGCTGACTCACTTGCCGGTGATCGCCGACCCCAGCCACGGCACGGGCAAGTGGGAATTGGTAACGCCGGTGGCACGGGCAGCGGTGGCGGCTGGGGCCGATGGCCTGATTGTTGAGGTGCATCCGAACCCCGCTCAGGCGCTCAGTGACGGTGCTCAATCGCTCAAACCCGACAGGTTTGCCGCGATGATGGCCGACGTGCGCCGCGTCGCCCAGGCCATAGGGCGGACAGTGTGAAATAATCCGTGAGTACCTTTTTGAGTTCGCCACGTTCGTTGCATGAGGCAACGCTCGCCATCGTCGGCCTGGGCTTGATGGGGGGCTCGCTGGCGCTTGCCCTGCGCCAGACAGGCGCCTGCCGCCGTATTCTGGGCATCACCCGTAACCCGGCTACACGCGCTCAGGCGGTGGCTAGGGGCGCGGTGGATAAGGCCAGCGGCGACCTGGCTCTGGTTGCTGAAGCGGATGTCATCGTTTTAGCGACACCGGTGCGCACGATCCTGGAACAACTCCCCCGGGTCGGCGCCATGGCGCGCCAGGGAGCCATTGTGATGGATTTAGGTTCCACCAAGCGCGTCATTACCCGCGCCATGGAGGGCCTGCCGGCCCATGTTGAGCCGATTGGGGCGCATCCCATGTGCGGTAAAGAGCGGTCAGGGTTTAATGCGGCGGACGCCGATCTCTACCGGGGGGCGGTGTTCGTTCTGACGCCGCTCGCCCGCACATCACCCGAGGCCCTGGCCTGTGCCGAAGCGCTGGCAACGGCTGTCGGTGCACGTCCTCTTGTCCTTGACCCGGTGCGCCATGACCGGATCGTCGCCCTGATCAGCCATCTGCCTGTCGCAGTAGCCTGTGCCTTGATGATCACGGCAGATGAATTCGCCCGCGTGGACGAGATGGTCTATCCTCTTGCTGCCACCGGATTCCGCGATACGTCGCGTCTGGCCGCAAGCGATACGACGATGATGCTTGACATCTTGATGACGAACCGCGATCCTGTTGTCCAGGCTCTCCGTATTTACGCGCAGCACCTCGCTGAGTTGGCCGATCGGATCGTTGCCAACGATGAGGTTGGGTTACGCGACCTGCTGGAACGCGCAGCTTCTAAAAGACGCGCCCTGTCTCAGGCGCAAAGGACGGCCCGATGACTGAATTTCGCGTTTCTCCTGCCAAGGGGCCTTTACGTGGGCGGATACGCGTCCCGGCGGATAAGTCCATTTCCCATCGCGCTGTGATCCTGGGCGCGCTTGCCGAAGGCGAAACACGTATTGAGAACTTTCTGGTGAGCCGGGCGACGCGGGCGACGGCGAGTTGCCTGCAGGCCCTCGGCGCCGACATTGAAGTAGTGCCGGCGAATACGCTGGTCATCCATGGACGGGGATGGGGCAGCCTGCATGAGCCTGGTAAGGTCCTGTTCTGCGCCGGATCGGGGACGACGATGCGCCTGCTGGCGGGCGTATGCGCCGGGCAGCCATTTCTGTCCATCCTGGACGGGACAGCGGCGCTCAAACGCCGCCCCATGGCGCGCGTGGTTGAGCCACTGCGGGCGATGGGCGCGACCATATTGGCGCGGGACGGCGGGCGCCTGCCCCCGCTGGTCATCCACGGCGGGCGCTTACACGGCATGGAGCACCAACTGGGGGTGGCCAGCGCCCAGGTCAAGAGCGCGCTGTTGCTGGCGGGGCTGTTTGCCGATGGGCCGACGACCGTTCGGGAACCGGCTGCGAGCCGCGATCATACCGAGCGACTGTTGCGGGCATTCGGGGTGACAGTGGAGAGCGGGGCAGGCATTCAGGTGACCCCACCCGGCCATCTTCGCTCTCCCTGCTCCCTCTCCATCCCCGGCGACTTCTCCTCCGCCGCGTTTCTCCTCGTCGCCGCCTTGCTTGTGCCCGGATCGGAAATATGCCTTGAGCATGTGGGCCTGAATCCGACGCGGGCGGGCCTGCTGGATGTCTTGGTGCTCATGGGCGCCTGGATCAAAGTGGAACATGTGCGGGAGGAATACGGAGAGCCGGTCGGGGATGTGGTCGTTCGGGGGGGAGCGGGCCTGCACAAGGTGGAGATCGCCGGCCATGTCGTGCCGCGCATGATTGATGAGTTCCCCATCCTGGCGGTCGCGGCCACCCAGGCGGAGGGCGAGACGCGGGTACGCAATGCGCAAGAACTGCGCGTGAAGGAATCGGACCGCATCGCAGCGCTCATGCAGGAATTGCGTAAAATGGGGGCGCAGATTGAAGAACAATGGGACGGGTATACTGTCGTCGGGCCGACGCCCTTGCATGGCGCGCGCGTCTCTGCGCATGGCGACCATCGGCTGGCGATGTCGTTGGCTGTGGCCGGGCTGATCGCGCGCGGGGAGACACGTATCGCAGGATGGGAGTGTGTGAAAGATTCATTCCCCGGATTTGAGCGGGTACTGACTCAAGTCATGGCATCTTGAGCCACCGGTCAGAATGGAGACTGCCCCATGAAGCGCGTGTTCCTGCTTGGCTATCCGATCACATACTCCCTCTCGCCAGCGATGCACAATGCTGCGTTCCAGGCTATGGGCCTGGATTGGCGCTATGCGTTGCTGTCGGTGACGGCCGGTGATCTGGCCGGGGCTGTGGCGCGATTGCGCTGGGCCGACTGCGCGGGGGCGAATGTGACCACCCCCCATAAAGAGGCGATCATCGCCTTCCTGGATGACCTGGGTGATATGGCACGCAAGACGGGCGCAGTGAATACGGTCTTGAAGCGCGACGGGAAGCTGATCGGCGAAAACACGGATGTCGCCGGGTTCATGCAAGCGTTGCAGGACGCCGGGATCAGCCCGCACGATGCCCGCATCGTCCTCTTCGGCGCAGGTGGCGCGGCACGGGCGGTCAGCTTCGGGCTGGCTGAGGCAGGCGTGAGCGGCATCGTCATTTTGAATCGTAGCCCGGTGCGCGCCCGACAGCTTGCAGCGATGCTGCAGGGGCATTTCCCCAGGCTATCGCTGGCGATCAACACCAGCGATGCGCTGAAGGATGCCGACATCATCGTGAACGCAACGCCGGTGGGGATGTGGCCCAACGTGGCCGAGTCGCCCATGCCGCCTGGGAGCGTCTGTCGGCGTGGGGCGATAGCCATTGACCTGGTGTATTATCCAGGTGAGACACGCTTCCTGCGGGAGGCGGCCCGCTGCGGCGCGCAGACGTTGGGCGGCCTGAGTATGTTGGTCTATCAGGGAGCCCTGGCCTTCGCGCTGTGGACCGGTTACGCGCCGCCCGTCCAGGTCATGTTCCAGGCCGCCCGGCGTGCGTTGGGGGAGGAGGGGGGAGGATAAATGTTACGCTTCCTCACTGCAGGCGAATCGCATGGGCCAGGGCTGATCGGCGTTGTGGAGGGGTTGCCGGCCGGGCTGCGCGTTGACCTGGAGGCGATCAACCGCGACCTGGCGCGGCGGCAGGTCGGCCTGGGACGGTCTGCCCGGATGCGCATTGAGCACGACCGCGTTCACATCCTGGGCGGTGTGATCGCCGGAAGGACAATAGGTGCGCCGGTGGCGCTTAGCATTGAAAACCTGGACTATACCAACTGGAAGGATAAAGTCGTCCCACCGCAGGCGATCCCGCGCCCCGGACACGCTGACCTGGCTGGGGCGCTCAAATACAATCTGGACGATCTGCGACTGGTGGCTGAACGCGCCAGCGCCCGCGAGACAGCCATGCGCGTCGCCTGCGGCGGGCTGGCCCGGCTACTTCTGGCGGAGTTCGGCATCGTCGTGGGCAGCCATGTGCTGGAGATCGGCGGTGTGCGCGCGGAGGTCCCCGATGTGCCCTATCCCGAACTGTTTGCCCGGGCGGCGGCATCCCATGTGGGCGTCGCCGACCCGGCCAGCGCGGCCAGGATAGCGCAACGCATTCGCGAGGCTATGCGGGCGAAGGACACGGTCGGTGGGGTCATTGAAGTTGTTGCCCTTCATGTGCCCCCCGGCCTGGGGTCGCACGTGCACTGGGATCGCAGGCTGGACGGACGCCTGGCTCAGGCGGTGATGAGCATCCCATCGGCCAAGGGGGTGGAGATCGGCACGGCGTTTGAGAACGCAAGGCGGCTGGGCACCGAGGTACACGACGAGGTCTTCCTCGCCGATCAGCCGGTCAACTTGTCCTCCCACCCGCGCTTCCCTGCCACCACCCGGCGCACCAACCGGGCCGGTGGGCTGGAAGGCGGCGTCACCAACGGGATGCCCGTGGTCGTGCGCGTAGCGCTCAAACCGCTGTCAACGACAGCCACCCCCCTCCGGTCGGTGGACCTGGCGACGGGTGAGCCTGCCCTGACCCCGTATCAGCGGTCGGACTTCTGCCATGTGCCTCGCGCCTGCGTCATCGGCGAAGCCATGGTCGCCTGGGTGCTCGCCGACGCGCTCATGGAGAAGATCGGCGGCGACTCGCTGGAAGAGATGCGCGCCCATTGGGAGGCGACGTTCGGCCTGCGGAGGGCGAGGTGAAGCAGCGCAGCCTTGTGCTCACCGGCTTCATGGGCACGGGCAAGACCTCCGTCGGGCGCATCGTGGCGGCCAAGCTGGCCCGCGAGTTTGTGGACATGGATGCCGTCATCCAGGCGGGCGAGGGCCAAACGATCAGGGCGATCTTCCAAACCCGCGGCGAAGCCTACTTTCGTGCGCGAGAAGCCGCCTTGGTCGCCGAGTTGGCCGGCCGGGGCGGCCTGGTGATCGCCACAGGCGGCGGCACCCTCATCGCGCCTGGCAACCGAGCGGCGTTCGCCGATGCCTTTGTGGTGTGCCTGGACGCGAGCGCAGAGGAGATCGTCCGGCGGCTGGCGGGTATGAGCGACCGGCCTCTGCTGGCCCAGGGCGAATTGCACGAGCGCGTGGCAGCACTGTTGCAGGCCCGGCGCGAGGCCTATGCACAGATTCAAATGCACGTAGATACGACTGGCAAGACGGTTGAGCAGGTGGCCGACGAGGTGATCGCGCTCTTCCAGGCCGGGCACGAGACGACAATCGCGCCGTCATTCTACGTGGCGACGCCGGAGGGGGCGTACCCGGTCTTCGTCGGATCAGGGCTGCTCTCCCAAATTGGGGCGATCCTCTCATCGCTTATCTCAACGGGGGATGTAACGCTGTCCTCGCGCTGCGCCATCATCACGAATCCCCGCGTGGGAGCGTTATACGCGCAGCACGTGGCGGTGGCCTTGGCGGAGTGCGGCTTCAAGCCGGCTCAGATTGAGATAGCGGACGGAGAGCAGTATAAAACGCTGGATACCGTGCGGACGCTTTACGATCAGTTGATCGCGGCGGGCCTGGAGCGGCGGTCGGCCATATTCGCGCTCGGTGGGGGTGTGGTCGGCGACGTGGCGGGGTTTGTCGCGGCCACATTCCTGCGCGGCGTGCCCCTGGTGTACCTGCCCACGACGCTCCTGGCCATGGTGGACGCCAGCATCGGTGGCAAGGTCGGTGTAGACCATCCGCGTGGGAAGAATCTGATCGGTGCGTTCAAGCAGCCGCTGGCTGTTATCGCCGATACCGCCACGCTGACGACCCTGCCTGATGAAGAGTGGCGTGCAGGGATGGCCGAAGTGGTCAAGCATGGGGTGATCGGCGATGCGGAATTGTTTGAGAGAGTGGAAAGTGGGGAGTGGGGAGCACAGAGTGGGGGTGGGCTTGAGCGGGCAATGCGGGTGAAGGTGGAGATCGTGATGCGTGACCCCTATGAGCGGGGCGAGCGCGCCAAGCTGAACCTGGGGCACACGTTCGCCCATGCGTTGGAAAGGGTCTCCGGCTACCGTATGAGACATGGGGATGCGGTCGCCATTGGGCTGGTGTGCGCCACGCGCCTGGCAGTGAACCGTCAGATATGTGAGGCACACCTGATCCCGCGCCTGGAGCATACGTTACGCCGCATCGGTTTGCCGACACGCATCCCGGACGAATGGCCTCCTGCCGCCATTCTGGAAGCGATGATCATGGATAAGAAGCGCCTGGAGGGGCGCCTGCGGTTTGTTCTGCCGCGGGGTCTGGGTGATGTCGTTATTGTAGACGATGTCACGCCAGAGGATGTCGTGGCAGTCCTTGAAGCGACGAGGAGGGCGAAAGAGTGAAAATCCTGATCCTGCATGGCCCCAACTTGAATCTGCTGGGCACACGCGAGCCGGATGTCTACGGACGCGAGACACTTGATGACATCAACGCCCGGCTGGGCGAATTGGCAGCGAAGCGCGGCGTTGAACTGCGCATTGTGCAATCCAACCATGAGGGTATGCTGATTGACGAACTGCACAAGGCGTATAGAGAAGGGTTTAGCGGCGTGGTGATCAACCCCGGCGCATTGGCACATTACAGCTTTGCGCTGCGGGATGCGGTTGCAGCGTGCGCGTTGCCGACAGTGGAGGTCCACCTGTCCAATGTGCATAAGCGCGAAGCATTCCGTCATCATTCGGTGTTGGCGGCGGTATGCCTCGGCCAGGTCCTGGGGTTCGGCTGGCGCAGCTATGTGCTGGGGTTGGAAGGGCTGATCGCCCAGATCGCCGAGAACCCATGACACGACAGGAATCCAGGGGGCAAGGAAACAGAGAGCGGGGAAATGGACAACGACCATTTGAGCCTGGCAGCGTTGGTGGAAAGCCTGTTGTTCGTCGCCGAAGGGCCGGTTGAACTCCGACAACTGGCAGCGGTGCTGGAGGTGAGCATCTCCGACATAGAAACCGCCCTGGCAGAATTGGAGCGCAGTTATCACGGTCGCGGGCTGCGGCTGCAACGCGCCCGCGACCGTGTGCAGTTGACCACCGCGCCCCAGGCCGCGCCATATATTGAACGCTTCCTGGGCCAGGGAAGCAAAAGCCGGCTATCGCTCGCTGCACTGGAGACCCTGGCGATTATCGCCTATCGCCAGCCGATCACGCGGCCTGAGATTGAGGCCATTCGCGGCGTCAGCAGCGATGGGGTGATCCGCACCCTGTTAAGTAAAGGGCTGATTGAGGAAGTCGCCCGCGCCGAAGGCCCCGGCCGCCCCATTCAATACGGCACCACCTTCGCCTTCCTGCAACACTTCGGTCTGACTTCGCTCCAGGACCTGCCGCCTCTGGCAGCGGAGGGGGCGGCCGACGATTGACAGCCTATGGGGAGCGCCGCAATAACCTGGCGGTGGCAAGCGCGCCTGTGGGTGCGTAGCCCGCTGCGTCCCGACGGTTCTGCCTGCGCAGGCGGGCGCCCGGCTCTGGCCTCAGGCGTGCCTTCAGTCGCCAGCCCCAGGTCGCCCCCAAATACCCCCGTGCTGGCAAGCATACTTGACGGGGTGGGGCAGAGCGGGTAAAATACCCCCTTGAAATGTTTGAAAGCCTCACCACGAAACTTCAGAACGTCTTTGACCGGCTGGGCCGGCGGGGGAAGCTGACCGAGGCGGACGTGGACGCGGCGTTGCGCGAAGTGCGCCTGGCGCTGCTTGAGGCCGATGTCCACTACACCGTCGTCAAGGACTTTATCGCCCGTGTGCGGGCGCGCGCGGTGGGCGCAGAGGTCATGCGCAGCCTGTCGCCAGCGCAGCAGGTCGTCAAGATCGTCCACGAGGAGTTGATCGCCACGTTGGGCGAGCCGGGGACGTTGAACCTGAATGGCCCCCAGCCCGTTGTGATCATGCTCGTCGGCTTGCAGGGGTCGGGGAAAACGACGATGGCGGCCAAGCTGGCGCTGCGCCTGCGGAAGGGCGGGGCGCGCCCGTTGCTCGTCGCCGCCGATACCTACCGGCCCGCTGCAGTGGAGCAGCTCCAGATTTTAGGGCGCCAGATTGACATCCCGGTTCACGCGGAGGGCGTTGAGCCGGACCCGCCCGACATCTGTACGCGCGCCGTCGCGCTGGCGAAGGAGCGCGGCTACTCGCCGGTGATCCTGGATACGGCTGGCCGCCTGCATATTGACGATGAGATGATGAACGAGGTGGCAGCGATCAAGGCGCGCACGAAGCCTGCCGAGGTGCTCCTGGTTGCCGATGCGATGACCGGCCAGGACGCCGTGCGCGTGGCCACGGAGTTCCACCAGCGGCTCGGCCTGACCGGGTTGATCCTGACCAAGATAGACGGCGATGCGCGGGGCGGCGCGGCGATCTCCATTCGCTCGGTGACGGGCGTGCCCATCAAGTTCCTGGGCACGGGCGAGAAGGTGGACGCGATTGAGCCGTTCCAGCCCGACCGCCTGGCTGGCCGTATTCTGGGCATGGGGGACATCCTCAGCCTGATTGAACGCGCCCAGGAGGCGGTAGAGTTTGACGAGGAGCAGGCTCGTCGGTTTGAGAAGAAGCTGCGCGAGGCCAGCTTTGACCTGGAGGACTTCCTCACTCAGTTGCGCCAGGTGAAAAAGATGGGGCCGTTGAGCCAGCTTCTGGAGATGATCCCCGGCATGAACCGCCTGGCGGCGGAGATCACGCCGGAGATGACCGATGGGCGGATGCGCCAGATTGAGGCGATCATCAGCTCTATGACCCCGGCGGAGCGCCGCCACCCGGAGATCATCAACGCCTCGCGCAAGCGGCGCATTGCGCGCGGCAGCGGCACCAGCGTGCAGGATGTGAATATGCTCCTGCATGAATTCCGCCAGATGCAGCGGATGATGAAGCAACTGAGCAGCGGTCGGGGGCGTGGTGGCCTGCTGGGGCTGTTCGGAAGATAGATTCTAGGGGATGAGGAGACAAAGAAGAGCATGGTACGTATACGATTGCGACGTGTTGGTGCGAAACACCAACCGAGCTACCGAATTGTGGTGGCCAACTCGGAAAGCCCGCGCGATGGGCGCTTTATTGAACTGATCGGCTACTATAACCCGCGCACGGACCCGCCGACGATTGAGATCAAAGAAGACCGGGCGTTGTACTGGCTCAGTGTGGGGGCGCAGCCCAGCGACCCGGTGCGGTGGATGTTGGAGAAGCGCGGCCTGTTCGCCCGCCTGGCGGAGTACCGCCAGCGCCAGAAGATGAAGCAGGCGGACGCGGTGGCCGAATCTGCTGAGGCTGTCCTGCCTGCCTCTGAAGAAACTGCCTCATGAAAGAGCTGGTGGAGTACATTGCCCGTTCCCTGGTGAATGACCCGGTCCAGGTCCAGGTCAAGGAAGTGGATCATGGGCACGAGGTGATCCTGGAGTTGCATGTGGCGCCGGAGGACATGGGCCGGGTGATCGGGCGCAATGGGCGCGTGGCCAACGCCATGCGGGTGCTGGTGCGCGTAGCCGCTGCCCGACAGGGGAGGCGGGCCAGCGTTGAGATCGTCTGATGCCCAGGCGAGCACGTCATCTCAGGGGCTCAGCCTCCGCCCCGGCGGGGTCTGAGCCTGATTTCTTTGTGGTGGGGCGGGTGCTTCGCCCGCATGGGATACGCGGCGAGGTGCGTATCGCCCTGGAGACCGACCATCCGGAACGCTTACAGCCCCCCTTGACCCTCTATTTCGGCCCGATGCGCATTGCCTACACCATCGCGGGCGTGCGCTTTGACCGGGGCGATATGCTGCTGAAGCTGGAGGGGCTGGATAGCCGCACAGAGGCCGAGGCCCTGCGCGGCCTGGAGGTGGCCATCCTTGCTGAGGAAGCTGCGCCTCTCCAGCCGGGCGAATACTACGTTCACCAGATCATCGGCCTGGAGGTGTGGACGGAAGGGGGCAGGCATTTGGGGCAGGTGGTGGAGGTCCTGGAGACCGGCGCCAATGACGTGTATGTGGTGCATGGCCCAGGCGGGGAGGTCCTGATCCCCGCTATCCGGGACGTCGTGATGGAGATCGATCTCCCTGGCGGGCGTATGGTCATCCGCCCTTTGGAAGGGTTGTTTTAACCTACATTGATTTAAGTCATGCCTGGTTCTGTACGCTTGACAGCCTTCCCAGCGGAGAGTATCATGCGAATATGCTTGCTCGACGGGATGACCTGAAATACTGGGTGGGCTTCAACCGGGTGAAGGGCATCGGCCCGGCGAAGCTCCAGGCGCTGCTGGACCACTTTGGCGATCTGGGCGCGGCCTGGAACGCCAACGCTGCCACGTTGCGCGCTATTGGTATTGATCGCCCGGCGGTTGAGGCATTGTTGGCGGCGCGCACCCAGCTTGACCTGGATGTTGAGCTTAAGCGGATCGCACGGGTCGGCGCCCACGTGCTCACCTGGGCGGACCCGGGCTACCCGGCGCGGCTGCGCCAGATCCCTAATTCGCCGCCGGTGCTCTACATCAAAGGTGAGTTAAGCGAGGCGGACCATTGGGCGGTAGCCGTTGTGGGCACGCGCCGGGCGACAAATTATGGCCGCCAGGTCACACGCGAACTGGTGGCTTCGCTGGCCCGCAGCCATGTGACTGTGGTGAGCGGGCTGGCGCGGGGGATTGACGCCGAGGCGCACCAGGCGGCGTTGGATGCCGGGGGCCGGACGATCGCCGTGATGGGCTGTGGCATTGACCAGGTGTACCCGCCGGAGCACCGTCGCCTGGCCGAGGCGATTGTGGCGCAGGGCGCCCTTGTCACCGAATGCCCGCTGGGCACGCCCCCGGAAGCGGCGAACTTCCCACCGCGCAACCGTATCATCAGCGGCTTATCGTTGGGGGTGCTGGTGGTGGAGGCCGGGGCGCACAGCGGGGCGCTGATCACCGCGGATTTCGCTGCCGAGCAGGGGCGCGATGTGTTCGCCGTGCCGGGCAGCATTTTCATGCGCGGCAGCGAGGGCACGAACCGGCTGATCCAGGATGGCGCCAAGATGGTGCTCAAGCCGGAGGACCTCCTGGAAGAGTTGAATCTGACGCTGGTGGCCGAGCAGGCCGAGGCACGTCAGGTCATCCCCGACAATCCGGTGGAGGCGCGCTTGCTCAGCCTGCTCTCCGCTGAGCCGATGCACATGGACGAGGTGGCCGCCAACGCGGGCCTGCCCATCACCGAGGTTTCGGCCACGCTGGCCCTGATGGAACTCAAGGGGCTGGTGCGGCAGGTGGGCGGCATGAACTATGTGCTGGCGCGTGAGCAGCGTGCCGCCTATATGGTGGATTAGGTATGGCGGAGGCGGAGAGGGACTTCAGCCACTATTATGCCCTGATCATGGCCGGTGGGGTCGGCTCGCGCTTGTGGCCGCTCAGCCGCCAGCGCCGGCCCAAACAGGCGTTGTCGCTCGTCAGCGAGCGCACGATGTTCCAGTTGGCAGTGGACCGGCTCAAGCCCTTGTTCCCCTCCGAACGGATCATGGTTGTGACGGCTGGGGATCACGCGCCTGTGCTGCGTGAGCAGGTGCCGGAGTTATCGCCGGAGAACTTCATCCTGGAGCCGGTTGGGCGGGGGACAGCGCCGGCGGTGGGGCTGGCCGCGCTCTATCTGAGCCGCCGTGACCCAGAGGCGGTCATGGCTGTGCTCACCGCCGACCACTATATTCACGACACGGCCCGCTTCCGCGCCATCCTGGCCGCGGCCTATCAGGTGGCGCTGGAGGGTCATCTGGTGACGCTGGGCATCACGCCCTCGTATGCCGCCACCGGCTTCGGTTATATCCGGCAGGGGGCATTCCTGGGGGAATACGGCGGCTTTCGCGTGTACCGCGTGGAGAGCTTTGTGGAGAAGCCGGACCAGGCCACTGCTGAGGGCTTTCTGAAGAGCGGGCGCACCTCGTGGAACAGCGGTATGTTCATCTGGCGCGTGGATCGCATCCTGCAGGAGTTTGAGATTCAAATGCCGCAGTTTTACCAGCAGCTTCAGCAGGTTGGTGCGGCGCTGGACAAGCCTCAGGCTCAGGAGGTCCTGGCCCGTGTCTGGCCGCGCGTTGCCAGCCAGACGATTGACTATGGGATCATGGAGGGGGCGAAGGACGTCGCGGTGATCCCGGCGGACATCGGCTGGAACGATGTGGGCAGTTGGGCCGCGCTCCTGGATATTTTGTCGGAGGATGAGGCCGGGAACGTGATCCGCGGGCGGCATATCGGGATTGATACACGGGATACGCTGATCTTCGGCACGGACCGGCTGGTGGCGACCATCGGCCTGCGGCATATGATCGTGGTGGATACCGAAGATGCCGTCCTGGTCTGCCCGGTGGACCGGGCGCAGGACGTGAAGAAGCTTGTAGATAAGCTCCAGGAGTTGGGGGAGGGGTATCTATAATGGACGACGGAGGACGACAGACGGAGGACGGGGAACGAAGGATGGATAAAGCGGTGCGTAAGAAAGGGACTTCAAAGCAGGGGAAGGCGCAGGGGGGACAGACCTGGCAGCCACGCGGTGAAAACCGGCTGGTGATCGTGGAGTCACCGGCGAAGGCGCGGACGGTGGGGCGCTTCCTGGGAAGCGACTACCGCGTGAAGGCGTCGCTCGGCCACGTCCGCGATCTGCTGAAGAGCCAGCTTTCGGTGGATGTGGAGAACGACTTCCAGCCCACCTATCGCGTGCCCAAAGAGAAGGCCCAGGTGGTGAAGGAGTTAAAGGAGGAGGTCAAGAAAGCCAAAGAGGTTTACCTGGCGACTGACCCGGACCGCGAGGGCGAGGCCATCGCCTGGCATTTGATGGAGGCGACGGGGATCGCGCCGGAGCAGGCCCGCCGGGTGGAGTTCCACGAGATCACTCGCTCGGCGATAGAACACGCCTTCGCCCACCCGCGCCCGCTGAACATGAACCTGGTTGATGCGCAGCAGGCCCGGCGCGTTCTTGACCGGCTGGTGGGCTATAAGCTCAGCCCGCTGTTGTGGGAGAAGGTGCGCAGCCGCCTGTCCGCCGGGCGCGTCCAATCGGTGGCTCTACGGCTGGTTGTGGAGCGCGAGCGCGAGATTGAAAACTTCGTCCCTCAGGAGTATTGGACGATTGCGGCGGAGCTGGCCAAGCAGACGACGGACAACGGGCGACAGGCGCGCCAGTCCTTCATCGCCCGGCTACATAAAATCCGCGGCCAGGACGTGAACCTGAGGTCCGAGGCCGAGGCGATGGCGGTGGTGAGTGAACTGGAGCGCGCTCACTACGTCGTCGCCGATGTCAAGAAAGGCGAACGGCGGCGCAAGCCTTCTCCGCCGTTTACGACGAGCACGCTGCAGCAGGAGGCCTCGCGCCGCCTGGGGTTCACCGCCAAGCGCACCATGGCGGTGGCGCAGCAGCTTTATGAGGGCGTGGACCTGGGGAAGGGGGAGGGGCCGGTGGGCCTGATCACCTATATGCGCACGGACAGCACGAACGTGGCCGAACAGGCGCAGCAGGAGGCCCGCGACTATGTGGGGGAGCGCTACGGTGCCTCGTTCCTGCCGCCGCAGCCGCCCCAGTACAAGACACGGGCGAAGGGGGCGCAGGAGGCGCACGAGGCCATCCGCCCGACCAGTGTGATGCGCGAACCGGAGGCGATCAGGGCCCATCTCACACGCGACCAATTCCGCCTGTACACCCTGATCTGGCAGCGCTTCCTGGCCTCGCAAATGGCCGCGGCGGTCTATGATACGGTTTCCGTTGATGTCCTGGCTGGGCGCCGGGCGGACGACGGACGGCGGACGACGGAGGAGAGAGAATACCCCTACCTGTTCCGCGCGGCCGGCTCAACACTGAAGTTCCCCGGCTTCCTGGCCGTCTATGAAGAGGCGCGAGATGAGGATGGGGCGGCGCCGGAAGAGGAGGAAGAGGGCAAGGCCATCCCGGAGTTGAGCGTGGACGAGGTGTTGGAGTTGGTGCGGCTGTTGCCGGAGCAGCACTTCACCCAGCCGCCGCCGCGCTATAGCGAAGCGACGCTGGTCAAGGCGCTGGAGGAGTATGGCATCGGCCGGCCCAGCACGTACGCACCCATCCTGTCCACCATCCAGGAGCGCGGTTACGTCCAGCGGGTGGACAGGCGGCTTGTGCCCACTGAGACCGGCAAGATCGTCAACGATCTCCTGGTCCAGCACTTCCCCGACATTGTGGATGTGAACTTCACTGCGCGCATGGAGGAGGACCTGGATCGGATCGCACGGGGGGAGACGACCTGGGTGCCGGTGATCCGTGCGTTTTACGGGCCATTTGAGCGGCAACTGGCGCGAGCTGAGGCGCAGATGCCCAAGATGGAGGGCATGGATGGCCAGCCCATTGGGCGCGCCTGCCCGGAGTGCGGCGCGCCTCTGCTCCTGCGCTGGGGGCGCTACGGCAAGTTCATCGGCTGCAGCCATTTCCCGGCGTGTCGCTACACCGAGCCGTTCCTGGAGCGCATCGGCGTGCTGTGCCCCAAGGATAAAGGCGAACTGGTGGAGCGCAAGACGCGCACAGGGCGCGTCTTCTACGGCTGCGCCAATTACCCCAATTGCGACTTCACCTCGTGGAAGCGCCCGATCCCCCAGCCCTGCCCGCACTGCGGTGGGCTGCTGGTGATCGCCAATAAGCAGGAGGCGCAATGTATCCAGTGCCAGCAGGTTACCGCGTTGGATGAACTGCCGGAGGCCGAGGCGGTTGCTGCGTAGGCTGGAGAGAATTTGGGATTGGAGGAGTCTGATCTCCGATCTCCTGAGTGAAAGGAGTCGTCTGTGATGGACAAGGTGTCCACTTTTGTCAGCCGTCGTCCCACGTTGGCCCTGACGGTCGCGGCGCTCCTGGGGTTGGGCCTGGGGTTGCTGATCGGCTGGGTGGTCTGGCCGGTCCAGTGGACGGATGCCGGGCCCCAGCATCTGCGGGCCGACTTGCAGGAACAGTATCTCAAAAATGTGGCCATGCGCCTGCAGGTGGACAATGATGTCCGAGCGGCGCAGGCGGCCCTGGCCGACTGGCCAGAGGCTGATGCAGCGATCCAGGCGCTGATACGGCAGCCGACGACGACAGAAGAAGAGCGGCGCCAGCTTGACCAGTTGAGCCGGGCGTTGGCCAGCGATGCGGGCGAGGTGCCGGCCTCGGCGGACCTGTTTGGGGCAGTGCGGAACATTGGCTTGGTCTGCCTGGCGGGCCTGCTGGCGGTGGCGCTGATTGGCGGCGCTTGGACGCTGGTGCAGGGCCGCCTGGGGCGCGCTCACCCCGCGCTTATGGAGGAGGATGAGGCCTTCGGCGAGCCTGACGTTGTGGCAGGCTCCCAAGGCGAGAGGGATGAGAGCAGGGGGGAATCTGTGGCCCGTCGTCCGTCCTTCGCAGGCTCAGGACCTGTCATCCGTAGCGCCACGCCGGTGGGACATTTCACCACGACCTATGAGTTTGGCAACGATAGCTACGACGACTCTAACACGATTGAAAGCGAGAACGGGGAGTTCCTGGGCGAATATGGCGTAAGCATTGCCGAGGCGATCGGCGTGGGCGAGCCGCGCAAGGTGACGGCGCTGGAGGTGTGGCTGTTTGATAAGAACGACATCCGCACGGTGACGCAGGTGCTGATGAGCGAACACGCCTATTATGATGATGCCTTCCGGGCGAAGCTGGCGCCGAAGGGGGAGGCGGTGCTGGCCCGTGTGGGGGAGACGTTAGTGTTAGAGACGGCCTCGCTGACGCTGCATGCCCGCGTGGTGGACCTGGAATACCGCGAGGGCAACCTGCCGCCGCAGAGCGTGTTTGAGCGCGTCACGCTGGAGATGACGGCCTGGGCGCGGCCCAACGAACAGGCATCCGGTGTCCGGCGGCAGGCCGTGCGGGGATTGTGACGCGAATCAGGGATAGTAAGCGTATAGCGCGCTACGCCTGGCCGCTTGTGCTCAAAGCTCAGGCCGAGTTGGTGGGCGGCGGTGCGCTTTGGCTTTAAATGATTAAGGAAAAACAACTGATCTCCCATTGGCGCTTTCTGGGCGGCGCCGCTTTGCGAGCTATTCTGTATCATCTCCTCACCAGCCTGGCCACGCTTCTGGTCATCATTTACCTGACACTGTTCGGCCTGATCCTGGCCGAACGCGGGCGGGAACGGTTGCCCGCGCATCCTCTAGATGCATTGGGCGAGGCGCTGGGGCGCACCAGCGCCTATCTCACGAATCACCCGACAACCTACTACTGGCACAAGCAGGACATGCCAGTTGGCGATGTCGTCGGCGCGGCCTTTGTCCATAGCGCCGGCCTGCTGATCGCCGCACTGGGCATTGCCGTCATTATCGGTGTACCCTTAGGTATGTCCGCCGCCCTGGCCCTCCGCAGGCGCCGGGCCATCCTTATCATTGTGTCTTCCACCCTGGGCATGTCCATCCCCAGCTTCATGCTGGGGATGCTCTTCTGGGTGGTGAATATTCAGTTGTATCGCCTGGGCCTGCCGAGATTACCGGTGACAGGCTTCGGCTGGGATGAGCACATGGTCATGCCCGCGTTCGTCCTGGCCGCCCGCCCGCTGGCGCAGATCGCCCAGGTGACATACGTCACGCTCTCCGTTGTCCTGGGACAGGACTATATCCGCACGGCGCAGAGCAAGGGCCTGCGCCAGCGCGTGGTGCTGTTGCGCCATGCCCTGCGTAACACGCTCATTCCGATCATCACCATATTGGGCACTTCGTTGCGCTTCTCGCTGGCAAGCCTGCCGGTGGTGGAGTTCTTTTTTATCTGGCCAGGCGTAGGCTTAACGCTCCTGCAGGCTATTGAGTTGGGGATGTTCTCCCTTGTTACGGATATGATCGCTGCCCTAGGGGTGTTTTTCCTGCTTACCCATCTGGCGCTGGAAGCGATCTATGTGCTGATTGACCCCAGGCTGCGCTGGGGGGGGCAAGCCGTTGAGCGGCACGAGCAACGCACATGGCAGGAACGCTGGAAGGATATGCAGGCGATGCTAGCCGCATGGTGGGCTGGCCTACGCTGTCCCTTTGGGGAGGTGCGCAGCCGGCCCCCTACGCTGCCACCCTTGCCTATATCGGTGGATGACCATGCCGCTGTGGAGGGGGCGGCGCTGGCGTCGCGTTCGTCGCGCCGCCGGATCATCCGCAGTGTGGTCGCCAACCCCGCGCTGATCGTGGGGACACTGTTGGTGGCAGGCTTCCTGGTGATAGGTTTGCGTGGTGAATATATGACCCAGGCCAACCCCTATGAGACGCACGGCGTCATGATCATTGCGGGCAAGCTGGGCGCGCCGCCTTACCCGCCGTCCAGCACTTTCCCCTGGGGGACAGACCCGGTGGGGCGCGACATCCAAGCGTTGGTGCTCTCCGGCGCCAAACTGACGCTAACATTGGCTCTGTTCGGCGCGCTGGGCAGGATGGTCATTGGCACGTTGCTGGGGGTGCTGGCCGGATGGTGGCCGGGAAGTTGGGGGGACCGGCTGGTTAATGGCGGCATCGCCACCTGGGCGGCTTTCCCGGCGACCCTATTCGCCATGATTCTGATCCTGGCGTTGGGCATTCAGCAGGGGGCATGGGTGTTCGTTGTGGCGTTGAGCGCGGTCGGCTGGGGGGAGATCGCCCAGTTCGTGCGAGGGCAGGTGATGGCGATCAAGCCGCAGCCGTATATGGAAGCTGCTCGGGCTATAGGCGCGCGCGTAGACCGGCTGATCTCAAGGTACGTCATGCCCAACCTGTTGCCCTCTCTGCTTGTCCTGGCCGTGCTGGAAATAGGCGGCGTGCTGATGCTCCTGGCCGAGCTAGGCTTCCTGAATATCTTCATGGGCGGCGGCTTTCGTATGACAATTGGCGAGACCGGCGCTATGCAGCCGGTAGTGTATGTCTTCTCTGATGTGCCGGAGTGGGGCGCACTCCTGGCGAATATCCGCAACTGGTGGCGCACGTATCCCTGGATGGGGTGGTATCCAGCGGTATTCTTCTCCCTGGCGATCCTGGCGTTTAACCTGTGGGGGGAGGGGCTGCGCCGCTTTTTGGATGAGAGCCGGGTGAATATCAGCCGCCTATTCAACCGCTATACGGTGGCGAGCCTGGCACTGCTCGCATTCGGCCTGGGTTGGGTGCTTGAGAGCACCACGCCGCTCAGCCTGTATCGGCGGCAGGCCGAGATGTTTGACGCCGGGCGGGCGCTGGCCGACATCCAGGCACTGGCTTCGCCACGCTTCGCGGGGCGCGAGACGGGCACGCCGGGCGCGCAGGCGGCAGCGGAATACATCGCAGAACGCATGAAGGTCATCGGGCTGTTTCCAGCGGGCCGGGATAACACCTTCTTACAAACCGCTCCTTCGCCGCGTTTCCACCTGACCGATGTGCCTCGCCTGGAGGTCCTTGACGATCAGGGTCAGGTGGTGGAGACGCTACGCTACCGACAAGACTTTGTGGAATACATTGGCCAATCCCCGACCTTTGGCGAAGGTGAAGGGGCAGTCGTTGGCTTAGCGCTTGGCCCTGATCCGGGGACCTCCGGGCGCGATCCTTACCGTGTTGCCGATCTAGGTCTGCGCGATCGCATCATTATCGTCCGTGAAGATTATATCTCGCGCCTCAACACGGGTGCAGCAGCGGCTATGTTGGTGGTCACAACGGATGCTGACAAACTCCAGCGGAAATATCTCTTTGGCCGGACGTCGGCTCTCAGGCCGCATCAGATTGAAACCGTATCGCCTGTGATGTGGATCACGCCACAGGTAGCCGACCGCTTGCTGGCCACAGCCGATGGCAGCCTAGCGCAGCTTGACGCCTTGGCCAGTCGCCTGGGGCGGGGTGAGACAGCGCTGACCGGTGAGGGGGCGAAAGTGCGTGTGGCGATCACCGGAACGCTGGCCGAGGGGCTGGATGAAAAATACTATAACGTGATTGGCTACATCCCCGGCACTGGCTCGGGGATAGGGCTGGATAGCCACGCCATCATTGTCAGTGCTTACTACGATGGCCTGGGCACCGGCCCAGATGGGACATTCTATCCTGGCGCGAACGACAACGCCAGCGGTGTGGCGACCATGCTGGAGAGCGCCCGTGTGTTGAAAGAAGGCCCTTATCCGCCTGAGAAGACGGTGATCTTTGTGGCCTGGAGCGGCGGCGAGCGCGGCGAGGGGCTGAGCACATTTGATGTGATGAACGCCAAGATCGGCTTTAGCGCGTTGACGTTGGAAGCCGTGTTTGAGTTAAGCGGTGTGGGCGCAGGGGATAGGGGGGCATCGCTATCGGTGAGGGCAGCAGTTTCCGCCTGATCCAGCTTATCCAGGCCGCGGCAGGGCGGATAGGCGTTGCCACGACTACACGGGGGCGCGACCCACACTATGGACTGCCCGTGGCCAGGGCAGGCTTCGGCGGACGCTCGGCCTTGAGCCTGTATCTGAGTTGGGATGGCTCCGACCGGACAGCGCACACCGCTGGCGATACCGTTGAGACGATAGACCCCGAAAAGCTGCGCAAGTTGGGGCAGACGGCTGTGCTGGCCCTCACTGTCGTCAGCCGCGAAGTGGAATATTGAGCGCGTAGTGACCCCCGGTTTCCCCGAAAGGGAAAAGCACATCTGTGCTATAATAGTGCGCAGTCAGGCATCCTTAAGCTTTAAAGTGGGTCATAGTGCTCTAATGAACGACGTTTCGCCGATCCGCCAACAATATTTGCAGATCAAGCGGCAGTATCCTCAGGCGATTGTCTTCTTCCGCCTGGGCGATTTCTACGAGACGTTTGACGAAGACGCGGAGATCGCTGCCCGCGAGCTTGACCTGGTGTTGACCTCGCGCCCGGTGGCGCGCAACCAGCGCGTGCCCATGGCAGGCATCCCCCACCACGCCGCTGAGGGGTACATCGCCCGGCTGATCGCCAAAGGCTACCACGTGGCCATCTGCGAGCAGATCGGCGATGAGCCGGTCAAGGGCCTGATGCCGCGCAAGGTCACCCGCGTGGTCACGCCGGGAACGGTGATTGAGCCGCAATTGTTGAGCGAGAAGCGCAACAATTATCTGGCTGCCGTCGTCACCGAAGAGGAGCGAGCGGGGCTGGCCTACGTGGACATCACTACCGGCGAGTTCGCCACGACGCAACTGGATGGCGAGGGCTGGGCGCAGGCGCTCCAGCGGGAACTGGCCCGCCTGCAACCCGCCGAGGTTATCCTGCCGGAGGAGCAAGCCGGAGAACCTCAGGAGAACTCAGGGGGACTTATAGGAAATTCACCTCCGATCACCCGCTTTCCCCGATGGCGCTTTGAATTGGGCACCGCCCGTCGCGCGCTCCTGGACTATTTCGGCGTGGCCTCGCTGGCGGCCTACGGCTGCGAAGGGCTGCCGCTGGCGACGCAGGCGGCGGGGGCGATCATCCAGTACCTCGGCCAGACGCAGGCGCTAGCGCCGGGGCAGTTGACCGGCCTGCACACGTATAGTACGGCATCGTTCATGGCGTTGGATGCCTCCACACGGCGCAACCTGGAGTTGACTGAGACCATCCGGGGGCAGAGTGTGCGCGGCTCGCTCCTGGGCGTGCTGGACAGGACGCGCACGCCGATGGGCGGGCGGCTGCTGCGCCAGTGGATCCATCAGCCGTTGACGCAACGCGCACCGCTGGAAGAGCGCCTGGACCGGGTGGAGGCGCTCGTCGCCGATACCCCCCTGCGCACCGAACTGGCCGATCTCCTCAAGGGCCTGGGCGACCTGGAACGCCTGACCAACCGCGTGGTGGCAGGTTCGGCGGGGCCACGCGAGTTGTTGGGGTTGGCGCGGGCGTTGGAGGCGGTGGCGCGGCTGAAGGAGGTGGGAGAGCGGGTTGGCTCGGCAGCAGAGGGGGGATCCCCCTTGCCCCCCCTGTTTGCCCGGCTTGACCCCTGCCCGGAGGTCGCCACGCTGATTCGCCAGGCGATTGCCGAGGACGCGCCGGCGACGTTGAACGGGACGGGGATCATCCGGCCAGGGTACTCCGCCGAGTTAGATGGCATTATCGCGGCCTCGCGGGACGCCCGCCAATGGGTGGCTAACCTGGAGCGGATGGAACGCGAGCGCACGGGGATCAAGTCGCTCAAAGTGGGCTACAACAAGGTCTTCGGCTACTATATTGAGGTCACCCAGGCCAACCTGGGGCTGGTCCCCCCGAACTACATCCGCAAGCAGACGTTGACCGGCGCCGAACGCTTCATCACGCCGGAACTAAAGGAGTATGAGGCGCTGATCCTGAACGCCGACGAGCGCATCCAGGAGATTGAGACGCGGCTGTTCCGCGAACTGTGCCAGCGGATCGCAGCAGAGGCGGGGCGGCTGCGGAAGACGGCCCAGGCGCTGGCCGAACTGGATGTGATCGTCTCGCTGGCGGAGGTGGCGGTCGCTCACAACTACGTCCGGCCTGAGTTGACCGATGAGGATGTCCTGGAGGTCCGTGCCGGGCGGCATCCGGTGGTGGAACTGGCGCTGCAGGAGGAGCGCTTCGTGCCCAATGACGTGCGCTTTACGTCAGAGGAGCGTATCCTGATCATCACCGGGCCGAACATGTCGGGGAAGAGCACGTTCCTGCGGCAGGTGGCGCTGATCGTCCTGATGGCGCAGATCGGTTCGTTTGTCCCGGCGGAGTTCGCACGTATTGGCCTGGTGGACCGCATCTTCACGCGCATCGGGGCGCAGGACGAGATCGCGGCAGGCCAGTCCACCTTTATGGTGGAGATGGTGGAGACGGCCCATATCCTGCACCATGCCACCAACCGCAGCCTGATCATCTTTGACGAGGTTGGGCGCGGCACGAGCACCTACGATGGCGTGTCCATTGCCTGGGCCATCGTGGAGTATATCCACAACCATCCCAGGCTGCGGGCCAAAACGCTGTTCGCCACACATTATCATGAGTTGACCGAACTGGCCGAGGTCTTGCCGTATGTGCGCAACTATAACGTGGCGGTGGCTGAGGAGGGCGACCGGGTGGTGTTCCTGCATCAGATCGTCCCCGGCGGGGCCGACCGCAGTTACGGCATCCACGTGGCGCAACTGGCGGGCTTGCCCCGGCCAGTCATTAACCGGGCGACAGAGATCCTGACGCATCTAGAGCGGCACGCGCCGCAGGCGACGCAGCGGCCCAGCCACCTGGGCCTGGCGCAGCAATTGGCCCTGTTCCCCGAAACCAGCCCGCTGATTGAGGAGTTGAAGGCGTTGGATGTGACCGCGCTCACGCCGCTGGAGGCGCTCATGAAGCTGTATGAGTGGCAGCGGCGGTATGGCCAATAGCGCACATCCAGGTGACAAGGTATTGAGAATAGCTGCCATCATTTTGCTTTAGAAGGTCTGCTGCATATACTGTTCAGGCGATGGAGTGGGATGGGCAGCCTCCGCAGGGAAGCTGCTGAGCTTGCATTTGGCCCATGAGCCGAATGCAGAAGGGGAAGGGATCCAAGCTACTCACCTGACGGCCATATGATCGCGATGCTCGGAGGCCGTATTGTGAGTGGCTCGGTCAAAACCGATCTCTGGGTCATGGATGTCACCACAGGCGTGTACACTCCCGTTATCCAGGATGCAGACGATGGTCGGTATGTGTGGTCTCCTACGGGTCGCGCGTTGGCGCTGCTCAGCGAGGAGACCGCTTCGGAAACCTATCCCATAGGTGCAGCACGGCTGTGGATCGCTGATCTGGAGGGGCGTAAAACGGTGTTTGCTGATATTAGCCCCCTTCCTGGTACGGAGGGTTGTTTCAGCCCGCCTGCCTGGCTGTTGGGCGGAGAGAAGGTACTGGCGAGCGTCCTGCTTATGCCGGGCGTCTGGATCATGGACCTCACCGGCGAGGTTGAGCGGCTGGATGAGAGCGCGCAGGGGCAGGGGGGCATACGTGCACGCGGTGTCGCTGCGCCATCTGGCGGGGTGTGTGACAAAGCGGTTGCATCCCCCGATGGCCGCTATGTGGTGTATACTTCTGGCAGCAATGCCCTGTACCTGCTCGATCCGGTGTCCAATACCCGACTCTCTCTGGGCGATGGTAATTTATGCTATGGGGGCACGCGCATTACGTGGTCGCCGACGGAAGCGCGCTTCTTACGTTGGGGGGAGACCCTCCCCCTTGAGGTTGTCCAGGCGACCGATGGCCGTGTGCACCCATTGGCCGCCAGCGGGCTGTGGCCCGCCTGGTCACCGAATGGTCAACGTGTGGCCTTCTGGCGACCTGAAGCTGAAGGGTACAGTTTATGGCTCTATGATTTTGACGATATGAAGATGACACGCCTGACCTCGTCGGGGCTGGATGATCCCTGGCAGCGAAGGAGAACAACGCCCTTTGTCTATGATATAGAGCCGCGCTGGTCGCCTGATGGCGAATCCATCGCCTTCGTCTCGTTCCGTGAAGAACACCCTGAAGCCCATTGGCTGCATTTGCCATGAGAGAATAGCGACTGCAGAGAACATACTTTGAACGCCAAGCGTTGGGGTAGACCTATTGCGTTCCTTGCTCCTGCTCTCTCCGAAGTCGGGATAAGAGGGAGGTGGCTGTGGCCTGCGCTCGCCTGCCTGATGCTCATAGGCATCGCTGGCGGCGCTATCTATTTCCGCATCATCCAGGCGGATGTACCCCTGTTCTGGGATGAGCAGGTCCATGCGCTGGCCGGGTTGCAACTCGCCAGCGATCTCGCCCGTGGCGACCTGCTCTCCATGGCCTGGGATACCTATAGCGCCATATATTATCCGCCTGCGTTCTACTGGCTGGAGGCATTGGCGTTTATTTTGCTTGGCCCCAGCAGGATGGCAGCGCGGCTGGTGAGCCTGGTGGCGTTCGCCGTCCTGGGCCTGCTCCTGGTGGGGGCTGGTCGGCGCCTGCGCGCCGATAGAAACCCCTGGGTTGGCGTCATCGCTTTCAGCTTTGTGGCCGTTTCCATCCCTTTAGCGGAGGTGATCGGGCAGGCTATGCTGGAGGGCGCCGGCCTGATGATGCTGGTGGCTGTCCTCTGGGCCTATTTTCATGCCGGTGAACGGGATGGCTGGCGACAATGGGCTGGGGTGGGGCTGCTCGTCATTCTCACCTATTTAACCCGGGCCCACTATGGCTTGCTCTTATTGGGCAGTATCCTGTTGAATGAGGTCATTCATCTTGGTGTGAATGCGTGGGGGCGGACGGCATTCCCGGAGGTGCGCGCCCTAAAGCCGCTTTTCGCCTTTAGCGTGCCTGTAGTGGTCTTCGCCTTGCTCTGGCTGAGCGGTGGTAGCCGGGTGCACATCGCCATTATGGCGGTGTACACGAATGCCTATCTGGATCCGAGGGTGGCGGATCGGTTCAGCCTGGACGCCTTGCTTTTCTTTCCGAGGTCGCTGGGGATATTGGCAGGTTCCTGGTGGGGGCTGCGATCCTGGTTGCTAGTTGGGCTGTAGCGGCCTGGCATTGGCGGGATCGCCGGCAGCGGCTGCTGGTGCTCCTGGTCGCGGTGCAGTTTGCCTTCGCCGAGTTCAGCCCGAATAAACAACTCCGCTTTATGGCTGTGATTCTTCCTGCGCTGGGGCTGCTGGCCGGTCACTGGATCGTTGAGGCCGTTCGGCGTTGGGCGCAGCGGTACACGCAACTGCCGCTCGTCGTTGGCGCCGCCCTGGCATTGACCTTTGTCGCTCATGAGGGAGCGCTGATCCGAGATGTCCGGCCACTTACCGATAAAACCGCCGATGCCGCACTTGAATGGGTGGATGCTCAATTGCGTGAGAAGGGCCCCGCCCTGGTTCTGAGTTCCGGTGAGGCATCCATCCGCAGCCGTCTCTGCTTGACTGGCATCTGGCCACCGAATCGCGATTGATGGTGCCCTCTGGGGCAAGCACAATCTCCCATTGGATGTACGGTGCGTGGTTTGCTGGCCCGGTTGTTGAGTTGTTGAAGCGAATTGGATTAGGCCATGTAGGCCACCAATGGGTGGCTTATACGGAGCAGACCCGCCAACCTGCCCGCGGTGAAACGCGAACCCTTTATCTGGCCTCCGCAGACGACAACCTACAACCGCAAACCCCTGAGGAGTTGGCCGACATGCTCAGGGAACCCGTCAACAAGAGCGGGTTGAAGCACATCATTGTGTTGGTGCTGGAAGCAGAGCAACGCCGCTATTCCGGCAGCTTCTATGACCAGGCCCTGAGATCACTGGGCTTTCAGGTGTCCAATGGAGCGATATTCCCTGAGTGTCCTATCCGGGTGCTTGTCTATCAGCGGCAGATGCCGCCTTAGCGCCGGATAGAGGGCCCTACAGATGTGTGAAGGGCCGCGCGGCCACCAGGCCAGCGACCCCACCTGAGGCCAGTCCGACGCCTGCCACTACTGCTGCCTCTATTGGCAAGGAGGGGACAGGCCGTCCACCGGTCAGGGCTATCAGTCCCAGGCCGATAAGCAGGCCGAGCAATGTGCCCGACCCGCTCAGCAGGAGCGCTTGCATCAGGATCACGCCTCGTGTCTGAGCGGGTGTAGCGCCGATCTCGCGGAGGCTGGTAAGCTCGGTGGCGCGAGCCTGGAAGGTGCTCATCAGCGCTTTCGTCAGTCCCAGCCATGCCGCTAGAATCACCAGTCCCATGCTCACCCCCCATTGTATCCGGGCGGGGAGGTCACCCAAGCGGGAGGCCAGGGAGACGGCTAAAACCAGGGCGGCTGGGGTGATGGCGGCTAATGTGATCGCTGAGAGCGGGCATCCTCGCCGCAGGTAGCGCAGGGCCAGGATCAGCGTCAGTCTCATGGGGCCTCGTTAAATGGGGTGACATCAAAGATAACGCCGTCGCGTAAGTGGACAATGCGGTCGGCGTAGGCTGCGACGCGGATGTTCTGGGTGGTCAGCAGGACGGATTGCCCCCATTCATCCCGTGCCCGCCGCAGCAGCCGCAGCAGCCTGTCGCCGGCCTCGGTGTCCAGCCTGCCGGTGGGTTCGTCCGCTAAGATGACCGCCGGGGATACAGCCAGGGCGCGAGCGAGGGCAACGAGTTGGGCTTCGGCGGGCATGAGGTGGGCCGGGTCCTCAGCGCGATGTGCGCTCAGGCCGACGCGTTCTAAAGCCCCCTGCGCTATGTGAAGCGCTTCTGCCTTGGAACTGCCGTTCAGGAGCAGGGGGAGGGCCACGTTCTCCTCAACGGAGAGGACCGAGAGCAGATGTGGTGTGGGCCAGAGCAGGCCGATGCGCAGGCGGCGGAAGCGCGCGCGGCGGGCCTCGCTCAGGCGACCCAGGTCAGAGCCATCCAGCAGCACACGGCCTTCGCTGGGCGTGTCCAGCCCGGCCAGCAAGCGGACCAAGGTCGTCTTACCGGCGCCACTTGGCCCCAGCACGGCCACAAACTCGCCGTCCTGGATGTCCAGGTTGACCCCGGTGAGCGCGCGCACGGCAGCCGCACCCTGGCCGAAAATCCGGCTGAGGCGTTCAGCGCGCAGGCGGGGGATGCCGGAGCTTACGCTGTCCACAGGGTTAACTCTCTCCTTGTTTGATGTCGGCGCTGCGCGGTGGGCGCCCACGTGGGCGGGGGTGTGGCTCCGGCCAGGTGTGCGCCTTGAGTGCGTTGAGCCGGGTTTCGTATAGTGAAAGCCAATACAGGTCGGCCTCCAGATGCAGGATGGCGGAGTCCAGCAGGAGGAGGGTGGGCGTATCCTGTCTCCAGTCGCATTGAGCACGCTGAAGGGTCACCCGATGGAGTTCGCGCAACAGACCCTGGCGCTGGGCGGCGATGATCTCCTCTGCGGGCGTGACGCTTGTCAGGAGACCCATAATGAGCTTGACATAAAGTTCATCGCGCAGCCGCTCCCCCCGGTCTATGGGGTGGGTGAACCAGCGTTGGAGTTCTTGTTCCCCCTGGGGGGTGAGCCGATACACTTTCTTATCCGGGCCGGTGTCCTGGGCGACCACCTCGTGGTTGACCAGGCCCTCACGCTCCAGGCGCTCCAGGGTCAGGTAAATCTGGCCGGGGTTGAGATCCCAGTGCTGCCCCAGGCTGATCTCAAAGCGTTCGCGCAGTTCGTAGCCGTGACAGGGCCGATGGTAGAGCAGGCTGAGGAGGGCGTGTTTGACGCTCATGATAATTAGATACTCTATAGCTAGATTGGCTTAAGCATAGATCACCCGGTCGCATCTGTCAAATGGGCCTCTGGGGGAGGGGCGTTTCTGTCAGACTTGCCACCACAGGGCCTATCGGCTATGGTAGAGGACGGCACGTTCAGGGAAGAGAGGAGACAGGCGCCATGATGGAGCATCTGATCGCTGGAGCGCGGGAACTGGGGGTCACCCTGTCCCCGGAGCAGGTGGCGCGCTTTGAGTTGTACTATCAGGAGTTGGTGGCCTGGAATGCACACATGAACTTAACGGCGATCACGGATTACGACGAAGTGCAGGTGAAGCACTTCCTGGACTCGCTGACATGCCTCCTGGCGATGGAAGCCAGGGCGCCTGGCCAACGCCTGCTGGATGTGGGCAGCGGCGCGGGCTTTCCGGGGCTGGTGCTCCAGATCGTCTGTCCGGAACTGGAGGTCACGCTATTGGAGGCGACCCGGAAGAAGGCCGGCTTTCTTGGCTATATCAGTGGGCGGCTTGGGTTGGCCAAAATTCGTATAGTCAATGCCCGCGCCGAGGATGCCGGGCGCGATCCTGAGTATCGGGAGGCATATGATTGGGTTGTGGCGCGGGCCGTTGCCGATCTGGCGGAACTGGTGGAGTATATGTTGCCGTTTTGTCGCCTGGGCGGGGCCTGTCTGGCGCTGAAAGGGGGCGAGATTTCAGGTGAAATTGAAGCTGCTGCAAAAGCAATTGAAGTATTGGGCGGGCGGTTGGCGCGGGCTATCCCGGTGCGCCTCTCTGCCCTGAGGGATTTGCGGCGCCAGGTGCTGGTGGTTGAAAAGATCAGACCGACGCCCAGTGCCTATCCCCGGCGGCCCGGCATCCCCCATAAGCGGCCTATTCAATAATGCGCCCGGCTTCCACGCGGAAGATTTTGGCTTTTTGTAAGAAAGCGGGGCTGAACAGACTGGGATCGGTGCTGGTGAGGAGCGCCTGCTGGACGCTATCCACGCGCTCAAGTAAATAGCCCCGGCGCGCCAAATCCAGTTCAGCCAGGACCTCGTCCAGCAGGAGAACCGGCCACTCCCCGGCGACATGGTGGATCCAGGCGACCTCGCCCAGTTTGAGCGCGAGTACGGCGGTGCGCTGCTGGCCACGTGAGCCATAGATCCCCAGGTCCACGCCATTGACCAGGAAGCGGAACTCGTCGCGGTGCGGCCCCCAAAGCGTCATGCCGCGGAGGATCTCCTCACGACGGCCCTGCTCCACCTGCTGGCGGAGGGCGGCGCGGAACTCGTCGGCGGAGGCCACCAGGGGCACGTCGGGCTTGAGGCTGGGCCGCGCCGAAGCGCGGGTGGGGACAACGCTGGGGTCGTAGCGGAGGGCCAGGTGTTCGTGGCCGCCGCTGAGGTCACGATGGATGTTACGGGCCTCGCGTTCCAGTTCGGCGATAGCCTGGGCACGGCGGGCCATGAGCAGCCCACCGGCCTCAATCAACTGCTGGTCCCAGAAGGGGAGTTCGTCGGTGCTGCCCCGGCGTTCCTGAAGGGCTTTGAGCAAGGCGTTGCGCTGTGTGACCACGCGGTTATAGAGGCTCAACGCCCGGCAGTAGGTGGGGTCTACCTGGCAGAGCGTGATGTCCAGGTAGCGGCGGCGCTCACCTGGTGGGCCGGCGACCAGGGCGACATCTTGCGGGAGGAAGAGGACGACGTTGAGCTGGCCGAGCAGGTCAATGGTGCGGCGGGGCACGCCGTTGACGCGCACCTGCTTGCGGAAGCGGGTTTCCACGCCGGTGAGCGCCTCTTTAATGAGGGTGATCTCAATGCGGCGGTTGCCCTGACGGGTGACGACGTCGGCGACCAGGCGGGCGAAAGGCAGAGGCTCTTGTTCGGCCAGCCAGTTGATGAGCTGGCGGTCCACCGAGGTGTGTGGCGACCGCGAGGTCGCCAGGTAGTAGATGGCCTCCAGCAGGCTGGTCTTGCCCTGGGCGTTGGCGCCATAGAGCAGGACCGTGCGCGGCGGCAGGTCCAGCTCCAGCCGGGCGTAGTTACGAAAGTTGGTCAGGCTGAGATGTTCAATCCGCACAACGCAGATTTTAACACGGATACGGGGATTAATAAAGTCAGTCCTCTCCTCTCTCGTGGATGTCCAGATCGTGGCTCATGTGGAACGAGTTAAAATCCCACCTATCTTCAGCCTGTGATGAGAGCCGTAAGCCCACTCAGTACCTGTTGAGCGCTGGCAGTGCGACGCGGGGGTGTGGGGCAGTTTTCCAATTGTGTTATAATGGGGCTGGCATGAACGCACGCATGGAAGAAGTCAGGCGACGCCTGCGCGCTGTCCCGGCAGCGGGCTGGGTGGGGGCCTCTCTGGTGACGACCGGCGCCCTGCTGGATGTCCCTTACCACCTGCTGCCCCAATCCACCCTCGTCGGCCTGGCCGTCTCTTGGGGCCTGGGGCCCGATGACTTTATCTTCCTGGTCAGCCAGGTTGGCGAGATCGGCCATTTCCTGTTCTTCGGCGGCCTTTTTTTCATCGCGGTCGCCGTGATCTCCACCCGGCTGATGGAAGAGGAGCGCCGCCAACAGCGCCCTGAGGCTCAAGAGAGCCGTTCGCACCCCGGCAGATGACAACCGCGCTCCTCTACGACCCTCTCTTTCTGGCCCACACGCTCCCCGGCCATCCGGAGAACCACACCCGGTTGGAGCGCATCCATGCCGCCATTGACCGACGCGGCTTGCGCGAACGCCTGCTCGCTATCCCGCCGCGCCCGGCGACTTTACAGGAACTGGAGCGCGTCCACACGCACAGGTACATGGAATGGGTCCGCCGCCGGGCGGAGATGGGCGGCGACGCCTGGGATGGGGGCGAGACCTACGTGGTCCGGGCGTCTTACGAGGCCGCGGTGCTGGCAGCAGGTGCGGCCATCCGCGCAGTGGAGGCGGTCCTGGCGGGCGAAGCCGACAACGCCTTTGCGCTGGTGCGCCCGCCGGGCCACCATGCTTTCCCCGATTCCGGAGAGGGCTTCTGCCTGTTCAACAATGTGGCCATCGCCGCCCGCGCCGCGCTGGCCGCCGGGCTGGAGCGCGTCCTCATCGCCGATTTTGACCTGCATCATGGGAACGGCACGCAGGCGATCTTCTACGACGATCCCAACGTGCTGTACTTCTCCACCCACCAGTGGGGCATCTACCCCGGCAGCGGCTGGATCAGCGAGACCGGGCGGGGCGCCGGGGCAGGCACAACGATCAATGTGCCTCTACCGGTGGGCGCGGGCGACACTGCGCTGGCCGCCGCCTATGACACAGTGCTTACGCCGCTCGCCCGGCGCTTCCGCCCCGATCTCATCCTGGTCTCGGCGGGGTACGATGCCCACTGGGCCGATCCGCTGGGCAGCTTGATGGCCACGGTGAGCGGCCTGGCCGCTGTGGTGCGGCGGCTGGCCATGCTGGCCGAGGAGCACTGCGCCGGGCGGCTGGTGCTGTGCCTGGAGGGGGGCTACAACCTGGATGCCCTGGCCGCCGGGGTATGCGCCAGCCTGAACGTCCTCCTGGGCGACGCACAGGTGGAGGACCCACTCGGCCCGCCGCCGCGCCCGGAGCGCCCGGCGGATGATGTGCTGGCCCGCGTGCGGCAGGTGCACGGCATCTAAACCACCATGCGCAGCTTGCACGGCGCCGGGTCAATCGCCACCAGGAGCGGGCGGGCCATGCTGCCGGCGCTGACGATCGCCTGGCCGGGTGCCAGGTTGGGCAGGCGGGCCCACAGGGCCTCGTCAATGCCGCCGATGGAACGCTTCAAGCGGCTGATCACGTTCTCATCGGCGATCTTGTGCAGGATGTAGTTGTTGATCAGCCCCAGCACCTCATCGGGCAGGTGCTGCGGCAGTTGAGTGACGAACACCAGCCCCAGCCAACGCTTGCGCCCGCGCCGGGCCATGCGCGCCACCTGCTCAAACAGCACGGGCATCTGTTGCCGCCGGTGCGCCGATAGAAATTCGTGCGCCTCCTCAATGACGATCACCGTGCGCCGGGGCGGCCGGCCCGTGCGCTCGCTCTCCTGATAGTTCCTGTCCTGTTGCAGGTGCAGCCCACGCAGGATTTGGGCGATCACCAGGTTGTTGACCTGGGGCGAATCCGTGTCGCTCAGGTCAATGATGGTCACCCGGCCCGGCTGGGTCATCTGGGCGTAGTTGGGCGCCGGGACGCGCGGGTTGTCAAAGATGCGCAGCCGCAGCAACCGCCCCAGATGGCCCTGCACCTTGCGCCAGCTTCCCACGTGGCCGGGGAGTTGCGCCTGGCGGATGCGCTCCAGGACCCGCGCGCGGTTTTCGGCGAACTCCTGTGACAAGGGCGTCTCCATTGTATTCTCCTGCGCCACCGTGTCGGCACACAGGCGCACAATATCATATAGCCGGCCCAACGTCAGGCGGGGGTAGCCGCGCTCCATCTCGTCCAGTTCCAGCAACTCCTCTTTCTCCTGCTCGGTGGTGGGGTAAATCTTGAGGTCCATCAGGACCTGCCGGGCGATGTCGTAGGCTTTCATGAAACGTTCGTCCTGCGCCTCGGTCAGGTCCAGGATGGCGGAGAGGGCATAAGGTGACAGGTCTTCAAAGCGCAGTGAGAACGGTGTGACGTGGGGGTGCTGTGGGTTGCTGGTCTCGCGCCCGACCAGGTGCAGGATGTGCGTATTGGGGATGCCATGAGGCTGTAGGCCGCGACGTTGCAAGGCCCGCAGCATGGTCGGGTCCTCGGTGGGCTGGTGCATGCTGGTGTATTCGCCCTCGGTGTCAAAAATGATCACAGCGGTCCCGCTCTGCTGGAGCTGGCTGACCAGGGTGGACACGGTGGTGGATTTACCGCCGCCGGTGGTGCCCAGGATGCCGAAGTGGCGGGGGAAGACCAGCTTGCTCTGGGTGGGGAGGCGCACGGGCATCTCGTCGTAGCCCACGGCCAGCCCCAGGGTAATATCGCCCAGCAGATGCAGCTTCTCGGCGGTCTCCTCCTGGTCCAGGACGAAGACCGGGCTGTTGGGCAGGGGGCGGAAACGCGGCGGGACGAGCATCCCATCCACCTCTTCGCCCAGGATGCTGACCTGGACGCGGCCATGGTATTTGGGCAGGAACATACCGCCGCGCACGGTGGTGGTCACCACGATAGGCGCATCTGCCCGCAAGCCATCTGGCTCGGCGAAGGGGCCTTCCACCACCGCGCCCAGGTATTGGCGGCCATCGCCGCCCTTCTCCTTGGGGCGGCTCTTGATGCGCACCAGCGATTGGGAGGGCACTTGCGCGATTTTCTCGGCGGGCAGGAGCACGGTCACCGTGTTATCCTTGCTACTAGGCGTGTCGTACATGGTATGCCCGACCGCACCCTCAAATTCCGGCCCCTCCTGCCACTCGCCGCCCGCCGCCGCGATCTCCTCCTTTAGACTGGCCAGCGCCTCCGTCGGCAGCGGTTGGACAGGCGCTGGGGCAACAGATGGGCGCAGATGGTCTGTCGCCCCTATCGGATCGCCCCCGCCAGCGTCATTCCCTGATAGTGGGGAAGCTTCGTCCATCGTGTCCTCCTCCTCACGCCATCCGTGTCTCCGTGTACACAATCCGCCTCATGCTCAACGGTAGCGCGTTTCGCGTTCGGTCAGAAAGCGGAAGGGCTGACCGGTCTCGGCATAGGCCAGTTGCACGGAGGGCACAAACATGTCCGCGCCGAGCGTGGCCCGACAGACCGTGTCGGCCAGGTCCAGCAGCATGGGGAAGCCGCGATGCTCCTGCAACACGCTATCGGCCAGGACGATGAGCGCCGCTTCGCAGGCGTGGTCCACGTGAGCGTAGAAGACGTAGGGCGGCGCTGCGCTGGAGGCCCGGTACAACCCGATGGCGACCTGCGGCCCGATCTCCGCGCTGAACTGCTCCAGTTTGGTGCGCACCGGCCCCCGATATGGGCCGGTTTGCAGCAGCCGGTCAATGTGCATTTCCAACGTGCCCAGGATGGCGAACTCCAGCGGCTTCAGCGCCTGGCCGATGGTGAGCAGTTCGCGGGCAGCCCGGGCGCTGGGCACAAACACAAAGCGCCGATAGGCGATCAGTTCGGTAATCAAGGCCAGGCTGAGTTGCAAGCGATCCGGATGGGCGGCCCACAGGCCGCTGAGCAGTTCCAGGGGCACCGGGCTGCCATGCCCCATGCGCCAGCGGGCCTGGGAGTAGCGCAGGAGGATGGCCCGCTCGGCGTAAGTCATGATGCCGCGCCGGGCCAGGTCGCTCAGGCGGCTGCCCTCCAGCCCCAGGCTCTCGCGCCGGTCGCGGCGCTCCAGGAGCGTCAGTGCCTCGTTCACCGGATCGGCCACGCTCTCGCGCAGGTCGCGGCGGAACAGGCGGTGTGCCCACATGCCCTGCTGGCCGTTATAGGCCACCAGGGCCACACCGATCTGGGTGATCGTCAGCGGGATGGTGTCGTGGACCAGGCTGATGCCGTCGCAGGCTTCCACGCCGCCGTTGAACAGCAGCCCGCGATGCACGCGCTCCAGGTCGTGGCCGGTGGCCTGATACACGCCGGCGCCCTTTGGCGCGCCGGGGGCGTTGGGGATACGGGGGAAGACCTCGCGGCGGATGGCTTCGCGGATGCGATCCTCCTGCGCCACCGCCTGCGCCACCTCTGCCTCCAGCCGCTCATACAACTCCAGCAGGTTCTCGCCCAGATCCCAGGTGTCCAGGTCCAGTGTTCGGGCAAACGGCTCGCCATAGGCTGCTTCAAACTCCGGGTCCTGGATGTTGGCGATGGGCAGCATCTCCCCCAGAGGGCCACTCAACTCGTCCATACCGGCTTCCCTTCCTTATCTGATCTGGTGTTTACCCCCACCCCAATCCTCCCCCGCAAGGGGGGGAGGGCGTTACACCCTGTTCCCTCCCCCTGGATGGGGCTGAATCTCTAATCGCGCCGGGCGCGCAGGCCGAGCTGTTCCAGCCAGGACGGCCCTTTGCCAACGGACCGCAATAGCATCCGGCCATACCAATCGGCCATATCCTCGGGCAGGCCGAAGGTCGCAGTCAGGCATCGGACGACGGCGGCGTGGCGCTGGCTATAATGCGGCAGGCTCAGGTCCACCTGGGCGAGCACGGCCTGGGCGGGGGCGATCAACTCCAGCGCCAGCCGGTCGGCGCGGTCCTCAGCATCCCATATGGCGCTCAACGTGGGCTGGCCATCGGCCCGGCGCTCAATCAGGTTGTGATACACGCCCACGTGGACGTGGTTGAGCACAGCGTGGACGCGCTCTTGCGTGGTCGGCTCGCGCCGGCCATCCAGCACGTCGGCAAAGGCTGGGCCCAGCCGCGCCAGGGCCTCCTCACGCGGCTGGAGATAATCCACCAGGAAATGGGCGGCTTCATGCGCCAGCGTCAGGCGCAACTCTCCTGGCCCGTCTGTCCCATCCGCAAAGATGACCCCCAGGCCGCGATAGGCCACGACGCAGCCGTGCACGCGCCGGTCTGCGCAGGGGAAGCGGAAAGGCACGCGGCGTTCGCGCAGCCAGCGTTCCACGTTGGACAGGTGCAGCCGGGGCAACAGGACGATGGCCACCGGCAATGCCCGCATGATGGCAGCCTGCATTGTTCGGGGGAACAGCTCCACCTCCCCGGCGCGCTGCCAAAACGCCTCGGCCATCGCCCGGACCTCGGATAGGCGACTCATGGCTCTGCCTGCGTGTCTGGGGGGTTCTCCTCCGGCGCCTCCTCTGGCGCTTCGCCGCCCGCCTGGTACTCCTCTTCCTCCTCCGCGCGGTCGCGGGCAGCCACCAGGCCCGGTCGCAAGGCTGTGCTGGGGGTGAGGGCCTCTCCACTGGGTTCAGGGATAGGTTGCTCCGGCAGGCCCTCCTGGAAAGCCTCCAATACATCAAAGACGCGCAGAACGCGCCATAGTTCGGTCGGGTTGGCCCCGGTATAGTCGGCGATGGCCTGGACATCGGCGTTGAAGTGTTCTGGGTCGGGGCGGGGGCGCTGGCACAGCGCCAGCCGGGTCAGGCCGAAGGGTTCCACACCCAATTGTCGGGCCAGGGCGCTCTCGTCTATGCGCTCATAGGTCATCACCCGTTGGAGCACGTAGGCCATGAAAGCGGGCTGCTGACGAAGCCGTTGGGCGAAGCGTTCCAATGCACCGGGTTTAGCTACCATGTTTATAAATCCCCGCGCGTCGCAGGCGTTGTTTGATGCGGTCCTTATGGCGCTTGACCACTGCCCTCTGTTCAGCCGGGGGGAGGGACATGATACCCAGGATTTGGGCAAAAGCCGCTGTGCGCCGTTCACCTTCCACCATCAGTGCCAGCATCTCTTGGTCTCGTGGATCGGGCAGCACCTGCTGAATACGCGCCTTAAGTTCGTCTTGGTCCAGGTCCAACCGGTCAGGGTTGGCCGTCTCATCTACTGAATATTCCGCCCTCGACACATTAAGTGCGACATCCGCATCATCCGCATCCAGCTCAACCGGCTCGTGTTTTAACCGCCGTTTCTCAGCAGCCCATAGGTTGCGCAAGTCGCGATCCGCTGCCATGTACAGGAAGTTAAATAGAGGGCTGCGGTCGGGATTGTAGATGTGGGGGGTCATCACATAGGCGGTCAGAGCCTGGGACACGGCGTCCTCCACCAGATCCGGTACGTTGGGGAAGCGGGCGCTCAGACGTTCAATCAGCCGGTCCAGGTATCTCTCCACAATACGCGCAGGCGCTGTGGGATCACCGTTGAGCAGCAGGTGGTGCAGCTCATAATCCGGGACATCTTCATATGCCTGGGTGGGCTGACTGGCATCCATCGGGCAGCGCGATGTTAAGTATAGCACATTTTGTCACATGGTCAATGATGAACCAATAAGGAGACATCTCAGCAGAGAATTTACGTCCCAGGTGGGGCGACAACCTACCCCATTAAGTCGGTCCTACCCCCAGGACGGGTCAACACCCTCCGCGAGGCGTTGGCCGAATCCGCCTCACCCAGGGCAGTGTGAGCCTGGCGACGCCATCGGATTTAGCCGATGGCAGAGGCCACGAAGTATCAGAACTGGAACCCCTCGCGGTAAGGCACAATGCGGCGTCGGTAGTGGACAATGTACTTCTTCAGTTTCCGCTCCAGCGCCTTCCATTCCGGGCTGGTGAGAGCCGCCTTCATGATCTCCGGATTTTCGGCCACGAGGGCGATCATGCGGATGGGGTAGTCGCCATAGGCCGTGTGCCAGGCCTCCACCGGCTCCAGGCCGAGCGTCTGCACGCGGGGCAGGAACTCCCCCAGGACATACTGGTAATACTCCTGCTCGGTCTCTGCCAAAATGTCGTAGCTGAGCAACATCTTCACCCAGCCCTGTTCAGAATGGCTGGTCATCGCTGCCTGCTTCCTTTCCCTCCCGCAGCGCCCGCAACAGATCGCTAGCTACCCGCTGGTACAGCCAGGGCGCCTCGGTGCGCATGAGTTCAAAATCCACGTCCAGCTTGCCGCCGGAGACCTGCCAGGCGAGCGCACCCAAATAGGTCGGGCCCCACTGCCATGACCCTTTGAGCGTGCCGCTGGGGTCAAACAGCAGCAGTGGATAGACCTGATCGGCAATAATGAAATAGCCGGGCAGGTCAAAATGGGTGGCGTGCAGGTAGATATGCAGCAACTCCTGGTCTTCGCCGCCGGGGAAGCGTTCCCGGTCGCCTGTTACCAGCGGTGCGGGGTCAAAATCAATCTGCGATAGGATAGAGGGATAGCAGGCCAGCCCCCAACGCCGCACCCGATAGATGCAGCCCGGCTCCCCCAGCGAGACCTCCGGGCAGGCAGCGGCGTAGCCGCGCGGGAATTGCAGCGTGACGCTGCGGTCGGCCAGGCGTCCCTGCGCGTCCACCGTCCAGTAGAACACCATCCAGTCCTCGGTGGGGTACTGGCCGGGGAAATTGTTGATGACTGTGGCGTCAGGCGGCGCCGTGCTGGCGCGGAATCCGTTCCCCAGGCGTTTGCGGCGCGTCATGACCAGATCCCTGGAATGGGGGTGTGGCACGTGGGGCAGTGGCCCACCCCGGAAAGCTTGTCCATCAGAATCTGATAGCCGTAGCGGGCGATCAGCAATTCGCCGCACTGCGGGCAGTAGGTGTTCTCATAATTCCCCACCATCCCCGGCAGGTTGCCAGCATAGACGTAATGCAGCCCGGCCTCCTGGCCGATCTCCGCCGCCCGGATAAGCGTCCGGGCATCCGTGTTGTCCGGATCGGTCATCTTGTAGTCCTTGTGGAAGGCGGTGACGTGCCAGGGGATGTCCGGCGAGATGGAGGCCAGATAGCGGGCCGCATCCCACAACTCCTCATCGGAATCGTTCCAGCCGGGGACGACCAGGGTGACCACTTCCAGCCACAGCCCGGACTCATACACCATCTTGATGCCGTCCAACGTGTTCTGGAGCACGCCGCCGAGCTGGCGGTAGTTCTTATCGCGCATACTCTTGAGATCGATCTTATAGCCGACCAGGTGAGGCCGCAGGTACTCCAGCACCTCTTTCGTCAGGTTGCCGTTGGAGATGTACACACAGCGCAGCCCGGCCTTCTGGGCCTCTTTGAACACGGCCACCGCCCACTCGGAGGTGATCAGAGGCTCATTGTAGGAGCTGCCTACCAGCTTGGCGCCATAGCGCTTGGCCAGCGCTACCAACTGCTGCGGCGTCACCCGCAGCGGCTGCACCCCCGCGCTCTTATCGCGCAACGCCTGCGAGGTCAGCCAGTTCTGGCAGTAACCGCAGTGGAAGTCACAGCCCAACATACCAAAGGTGAGGGTATCCGACCCCGGCAGGATATGGAAGAAAGGCTTCTTCTCGGTCGGGTCACATTGGAGCGCGGCGACGTAGCCATAAGGGACGCGCAAGACGCCGCCTTCGTTATAGCGCACCTTGCAAATGCCGCGCCGCCCCTCTTTGATCACGCAGCGGTGGCCGCAGGCGAAACAGCGCACCGCACGGTTGGGCAGCTTCTCATAGAGCTCGCCCTCCACGGTGAGCGAGTCCAACAGTTCTTCCAGCGTTTGAACTGTCGTTTCCATTGCCTTACCCCCTTCCAGGACGTTCCCGTCCCAGCCCACCCTTTAATTTTACCACAGATGAGAGGGGCCTGGCTAGGGGAATGGCAAAGACTCAGAGGTCTCGGTTTTAACCTCAAATCTCAAATGCATTCCCCTGCCCCACCCTCCCCTTACTCAGCGCCGGGCTTCGGCCCGGTTGAGAGGGGAAAAGCCATGCCCTCCCCCATCCAGGGGGAAGGCTGGGGAAGGGGGGTGAAAAAGGCGAAAACCGATTCTCCTGTACGGAGAGCCAGGGCCAAACGGCTACTCGCCGTAACCAGCGACTACGCTTCTTGGGAAGTGGCCTGCCTGATGATCGTCAATCTGGGGATCTTGCCATGCCAAACGCCCCACTAGTACAGGCTGACCTCACCCGAACGAATCCTGGCGCGGACCTGGCCAACGTTGATCAGATGCTCCTCCAACACGGCGCGCACGTCAGCCTCAATCGCTGGCGTCAGGCTGCCGTTGGCGGGGCGCACCATCGCCGTGCACATCAGTGGCTGGTCCAGGGGGTGACCGATCTGCGAGAGGATGTACACGCTGGCCTCCTTCACGCTGGGGACGCGCCTGACGATATCTTGGGCGGCCAGGAAGGCCAGGACATTGTACACCTTGCCCACGTGCGAGATGGGGTTCTTGCCCGCGGCGGCCTCCAGGCTGGTGGGGCGGAAGGGGGCGATCACGCCGTTCACGCGGTTGCCGCGCCCCACCGAACCGTCGTCGCCCATCTCCGCGGAGGTTCCCGTCAGCGTCAGGTAGTAATCGCCCCGCCCGGGCGCGTCAGCAGTGTTCACATAGACCGTCACCGGGCGGTCGTCCAGGGTCTCCACAAACGCCTGGATCGCTTCGCGGACGGCGTGCTTGGCCTCCTCATATTCATCGGCGTCCTTGATGCGCGGGGCGATAAAGGGAATGGCGCAGGTCAGGGTGACGTGTCGGCCTTGGCGCAGGCCCATCACCTTGACGTCCTCGCCGATGGGGAACTGCTCGCGCAGGGCGTAGTTGATGTGCTGGGCGGTCTCATACACATCGCGTTCCAGGACGGAGCGCGGCCAATGGCTCACGCCGAAGCTGGTGTCGTTGGCGGTGGCCTGGTCCACCACGCTGACGAGTTCTGGCGCGCCCCGCCCGGCATAGCTCTCAATCACGCAGTGCCGCACCGGGTCCAGGTACTTCATCGTCTCGCGGATATGGGCGCGGGCCGCTTCAATGGCGATGGTCTCCAGGGGCACCTTCTGGCCGTTAAAGCTCGGCGTCCCCCGCCCGGCGATCTGGATGCGGATCGGCTTGATCATGAAGCCGCCGCCGAAGGTAACCTCCACTTCACCGGCGACGAGTTGCACCTTGTCAAAGTTGTGATGAAGCAATGTGCCCAGATTCTCCTCGCACCAGCGCGAGTATTCCCGCGAGACCCGTTCGGCGATGCCATCGCACAGGCTATCCGGGTGGCCGATGCCCTTCCGCTCCACGATCTCCACCGGCAGGTCGTCAATGGATTGGCCGGTGGCTTCCGTCACGACGATATTGCGTTCGCTTGCTCCCATTGCTCCTGGTTAAATCCTTTCTGTGCTCTCGCGTCAGTGGCTCGCTCGCGCCAGAGCACGGGGTGTCGGTTGCTGAAACAAAAACGCCCTTTCTGGGGGATGAAAGGGCCGGAGACATCATCGTGCGTGACCTCTCATCTTCCAGAACCCACGTCTGCCGGAGTTGGCACCATGCTTACCGAGCTGGTTGCCGAGGCTTCACAGGGCCGGTCCCTCCGCCTCTCTGGATAAGAGCGCCATCAGCGTATATTCAATTGTGGACCAATCATATCACAGAGAACCGCAACTGTCAAATGCTAAACTCTGAAGGTGCGCCGGGCAAGGCAGTTGCGCACCTTCATCTCCAGCCGGCGCGATAAACCGTCCGGCGCAAGGGCGCCCCTCAGCCGCCATTCAGAATGAGGGGCAGGTAAAGACGGGGGGTTAAGGTCATCTCCAGCTTGGTCACGAAGCTGTCCACACTCCCCTGGGGCGTCGTCTGGAATGCCCCAGGGGTGACCGGGAAATCGTCCGACCAGGTGCTGCCGGTAATATAGGCCACTCCATTTGTATCCACTGCGACACCCAGGCCCGCATCACTGCCAGTGCCGCCAAGGAAGGTGGAATACACTAATGCACTGCCAGCCGCGTTCAGCTTGGTCACGAACGCATCGTTGTAAGGATAGCAACTGCCACCACCACAGGTCGTTTGGAATGCGCCTGGCGTGGTGGGGAAATCGGATGACCGGGTAAAGCCAGTGACGTGGGCCGCCCCGCTTGTATCCACTGTGATGGCCCAACTATCATCCCATTGATTGCCGCCCGGGAAGGTGGAATAGATCAGCCCACTGCCAGACGCGTTCAGCTTGGTCACAAAGGCGTCCCGGTCCCCCCCAAACGTCGTCTGGAATGCGCCTGGGGTGACCGGGAAGTCGCCATAGGTGTGGCCGGTGATGTAGGCTGCGCCGGTGGCATCAAGGGCAATGGCGTAGCCATAGTCGCGGTTAGCCCCACCCAGATACGTGGCGTACACCAGCCCATTGCCCCTGGGGTTGAGCTGGGTCACAAAGGCGTCGGGGCAGACGACTGGTGGCCAACTGCAGAAGCCCAAGCCTTGTTGGGTTTGGAAGGCGCCAGGGGTGGTGGGGAAGTTGTAGGACCAGGTCTCGCCGGTGAGGTAGGCTGCGCCGCTCGCGTCCACCGCAATGGCGTAGCCCCCACCAGCAGCCGCCAGCCCCAGCGCCCCCCCTCCCCGCTCAGCTCCAGGTCCACCCCCGGATACAGCCCCACATAGCGCACCCCGCCCCACACGGGCACATCCGCATGCCATTTGGTTGGGTCGTGGCCCAGGAAGTAGGACACATGTGTCTCCAGCCGCCGGAAGGGCTCCAGCCTGGGCTGGGGGTTGGCCCCCAGGAAGCGCAGCCTGAGATGGACACCCTCACCCCCGGCCCCTCTCCCCCCAGGGGGAGAGGGGGGCTGGCTCTCTCCCCCTGCCCCCCGTGTAGGAGCAGGGGGTTGGGGGATGCGGGCTTGAGCAGGGTGAGCCACAGGGCGTCGTCGGCCAGCCACAGTGCGCCGCCCGTGCCGCCGTGCACCTGGAAGCGGGCGCGGGGGTCAAACTGGCCCACGTTCTGGATGAACATCAAGGGAGCGGTGTGTGAGGAGGCGGCGACCTGCGCCTGGTCAGGGGCTGGGGGTGGAGCCGCGCTCAGCCCACTGCCTGCCACGAGAAGCAGGGCGAGGAGCAGGCTCAGGACAAGATACAGCCGCGCGTTCATTTCCCATATGCCTTGAGCAGACTATTACCAGTTTATCACAGGTTTTTGAACCATCAATATCTGGCCTCTTCCACCCTCTCGGCCTGCTCTGGTACTTCTGCTCCCTCCTCACCCGGCGGCGGCACCCGCCAGAGCTTCTCCGGGTCGGTGATGCGGTCAATGAACAGGATGCCATCCAGATGGTCAATCTCGTGCTGAAGGATGCGGGCGAGGTAGCCCTGCGCCTTCAGGCGCAAGGGCTTGCCGTATCGGTCTTGTCCCTTCACCGTGACGCTAATGTGGCGCTCCACCAGCCCGGCCCAACCGGGGATGGAGAGGCAGCCCTCAACGCCCTCCTCCATCTCTTTGGAGGCGCGGACGATCTCCGGATTGACGAGGATATAAAGCTTGCCGCTTAGAGGGTCCTCGTCGTCCTCCGGCGGCTCGGCGATGATCACGCGCTGGGGCACGGCCACCTGGGGCGCAGCCAGGCCCACGCCAGGCGCGGCCCGCATGGTCTCAATCATATCGTCAATCAGCTCCTGCAGGGCCTTGCCGAAGTTCCCTACGCGCCTGGCCTTCTGCCGAAGTATGGGATTATCCGGTTGGATAATTTCACGTATTGCCATCGCTATGCTCTTCAATCGTCCTCTCAATTATACCCGCAAATGGCGCAAAAGGATAACCTCCAGCCCACCTATGTCTCACGATTGCCCTGTGATCTCGTGATAGACCGTGAACCAATCCGATAATTCCGCTTGACGCCGGCGCGCTTCCTCCTCACGCTTGCGCTGGTGGAAGCGCTCCATCCGCTGAAAGATCTCCTGCTGCACCCCTGCCGGGTCGTAAACCCAATCAAATTGCAGGTCACCTGTGCGGGCGGCGGTCTGGACGATGACCGTGCCTGTGTTGAGCAGCCGCGCCAGGATGCCGGGGATGTGATAGGTGATGTTCTGCACCGTCTCCAGGGGCGCCTCCCGTCGGTCCTCGCCCAGCCAGAAAGGCCGCCGCTTCAGGTCAACCACCCGTTGCGAGGTGACCTGATAGACATCGTTGCGCCAGTCCTCCAACTTCCAAAGTATCCAGCCGATCAAGACCGCAGCGGTCACCGCGTAGGCCGCCAGGAACACATCGGGTGGAGGCCAGGTGAAGCGAATGACCTCATACGCGCGCAGGAACAGGAGCGCCGTTGCCAGGGCCAATCCCAGGAAGGGGCGCCAGGTCTCGCGGATCAGCACCAGGGGGTGCTTACGCCACGTCACGGTATCGCCGCTCTCCATACGCACGCGGGGG
>Ga0209479_1000262_pt1 | contig 100631 bp, 108 predicted proteins | sample DewCreD2012metaG_2_FD_184112 | JGI IMG/M metagenome (GOLD analysis project Ga0209479, IMG submission 184112) | Hot spring sediment bacterial and archeal communities from British Columbia, Canada, to study Microbial Dark Matter (Phase II) - Dewar... ...
TGTGCATCATGCCTTGATATTCTATATTAATGGCAGTAGCTACAGGGTAAAGGATAAGCTAAAGAGGGTTAATTAGAGGGGTCAATTTTATTTGCACATAAGGGGTCAAATCTCTTGACTATCAACAGATGTCTATAAGAATATCTGAAGAATTTACAGATGTTCTCATATTCGAACCATATAAGATTTCAGAATCAGAACTATTTAAAGCCTTTAAAGATGTGGCAGGTGAGAAAGGCTCACTTTTGTATAAGGTTGGTGCATTAGGTGGAATAAAACCAATTTCTCTCTTTACCTATCGTTTCAAAACATATGAAGGTTTTATTAGATGGTTAAACGAGAACAAACAAAATTTTCTTGGTATTATTGAAGAGCAATTGCGAAGCAATAAATCGCGGGGACTTTTTGATTTCTTAAATACTCATCCTGTTCTTACTGCTGGTTGGGTGGGGAATGACCCCAAAGCTTGTAGAATGTATGTTAACTGGGTGGTTTTTCTTTTCAGTGAAATTTGGAAATCAAAAATAGTAGAACTAACTAATACCTTGATGATTGTTGATGGTCATGTAGGCAAAGTGTTTTGTAGAAGTGGACTTTTGGGTCAAGTGTTTTATGAAAATAGACGTCCCTATATCATCCAAGCAAGTAAGATGAGACAACAAATAGAGGAGATTGTTTCTCAATCAGGGCAAATTCCTTTTTATGTTGATAATGGTGCATTTTATCTTTTTGAGGATGGATGTTGCACAGATTTGAATCCAGACTGTCTAAAATGTCAAGTATGTGGAATATGCAAAAAATACAAAAAATGGACTGCATATCAAAAGTGGGAGGGAAAAGAATGACACCGCCACTTTTGACAAAAGTAATCGTTTGTTTATTATTGAACTGAATAGCGGTTATGATATGAATAGTTATAGGGATTTTAAATGAGAACTATAAGTTCCATAAAATGGACAGATGAAGGTAAATAATATAAAAAATACCGAAATTTAAGACTGATAAGGAAGCAGGATGTGGATTAAAGAATATCTATCTAAAGAAGCAAGGCATGTTGTTTAAAGTAAATACTAAAGGGTCTTTCACATGAAGCGGCTGGTTATAAAAATAGGAAGCAACCTCATTGCATCCGCAGAGCATGGTCTTAACACAGCTCGGCTCCGCAGGATAACGAAAGACATCTCGGATGTTATAGATAAGGGCTACGAGGTAGTAATAGTCTCCTCAGGGGCTATTGCAGCAGGGCTTAAAAAATTGGGGCTTAAAGAAAAACCAAAGGACATAAAACTAAAACAGGCAGCAGCAGCCATTGGCCAATCAAGCCTCATGTGGGCTTATGAGCATAGTCTTAAGGATTTTGGTAAAAAGGCTGCACAGGTGCTTCTCACCAGGGATGATGTCTCAGACAGGGTAAGGTATATAAATGCAAAAAATACCATCCTTACACTCTTAAGCTATGGTGTTATACCGATAATAAATGAGAATGACTCCACTGCAGTGGATGAGATAAAATTCGGAGATAATGACTTCCTTGCCTCTATGGTCTCAGGGCTCATTGAGGCTGGGATGTTTATAATACTCTCTGATGTAGATGGTCTTTATAGGAAAGACCCAAAAGAAGGGGAAGCAGAGCTCATAAGTTGTGTCGAGGAGATTACAACTGAAATAGAAAAGATGGCTAAAGGTAAAGGAAGTGTAATAGGCACAGGTGGAATGTATTCAAAACTCCTTGCAGCAAAACAGGCAGTTAACCATGGAATACCTGTTGTAATCATGAGTGGCAGAAAGGCAGGACTGCTTCCACGCCTGATTGATGGAGAGAAGGTTGGGACATATTTAAAACCAAAGGAGCAGAAGCTACCTTCCCGAAAGGGATGGATTGCTTACGGGCTCAGGTCAAAGGGCATGATTTATCTTGATGAAGGAGCTGTCAAGGCACTGACAGTGCACGGTAAGAGTCTTCTGCCCTCTGGCATAACAAAAGTGGAAGGCGCCTTTAATATTGGTGATGCTGTAACCTGTTTAACTGAAGATGGCAAAAAGATTGCCAAGGGGTTGACAAACTACTCCTCTCAGGAGCTCATGCGTATTAAAGGGAAAAAGACCTCAGAGATAGAAGGTTTACTCGGATACAAATATTCAGATGAAGTCATACACAGGGATAATCTTGTGCTCACTTAGAGGGTAATCTCTGATACCTTATCCTCTCCTCTCTACCCATCTTTCTCCCACCGAACCTGTATTCCTCATAGAGCCTTATGAATTCTGAAACCCTGCCATCCATACCAAGTAAGGCTGCTTCCCTTTTTACCTCCGCAGGTGTTGAAGATGGTTTTATCCTTGCACCTTTATTCTTAAGCCTGTTTCTCAGTTTTATATATTGTGCGGTCACAAATCCATATCGCCTGAGCCTTAAATATCTTAGAAGAAATACCGTAAACACTATACCTCCAAGTGGCACAAGGATATATACAACTGCGTAGAGTCCATAAAACTTAAATCCATGTATAAGCGGTAGTCTAAACGGTATAGAAATGGCATTCACAATCTTCTTCTGGTCAGAAGGGCTGAATGCCACAACATATCTATACCACTTAAGCCTGAGCATATCAAGATAGAGTGTCAGGGTTGAAGGAGGCATGGATAAAACCGGAGGTGTTGGGTCAAATCTAGTCCACCTCCCATCAATCACAGCCTCCACCCATGAATGGGCATTGCTCTGCCTTACGATTATATAACCGCCGTGTTCGTTCAGGTCTCCACCAAGAAAACCGGTGACAACCCTTGAGGGGATACCTATAGCCCTAAGCATCAGGACCATAGATGTTGCATAATGCTCGCAGTATCCATTTTTAGAATTGAATAAAAAATCCTCTACGGCGCTAATATCCGGGGGAGGTGGAGAGGTAGAAAGTGAATAGGTATAATTTCTCCTGAGGTAGTCTTCTATCCTTATTGCCTTATCAATATCCCTCTCTATTCCCTCTGTGATAGAATGGGCAAGCCTTGAGATCCTCTCCAGCCCCTCTGGCAACTGAAGATAACGATTGAGCCTTTCTCTTGCCACCCTTAAATCATGGGTGCTATAAACTATGTAGTTAAACCGCCTCCCAATCTTTGCAGGAAGAAACAATGCCCCTGCATCATTCATGAAAAGGATTGTGCCTTCTGAATCAATGGCAGAAATCTCTCCAAGACCGAAGACTACATCAGTATCCATGGGCTCAAGAAAAATCCGCTGGATTACTACATTGTCATCTTCAAATGGCCTTATGTTAAACCTCCCATCCATTTTATGAATCCATCTCCTGCCCTTCCCCAGTGTATCCACCCATGATATTCCATCAAAATAATCCAGGGTAAGTCCCCTCCAGTAATAAGGAGCCTTCACATCACCCATCAATTCAACCCTCATAACAATTGTGGGGTCTAATTTCACATCACCAAAAGAGCCAAAGTCAACCCTTTCAGAAAACCCTGCTGTCTTTATACTCTCTCCATAACTCTTTCCCAATAGGGCCTTGGGATATCTCGGGATGGATATAAAAAGGGCAACACTACTAAGTAGTGTCAGAAGGGATATATATATTATGGGCTTCCTGAGCTCAATATTTAATGCTACACCTTCCTTGATAAAGTGCGATAGAACCAATGCAGTAATAAGGACAACAAGGAAGAACATAAATATAAGCCCGAAGACAATAGAATGTGTAAGCACGGATGTGATAATTAGCTGGAGGAGTGCTACAAAGTAGACCTGAAGATTATCCCATGGCTCTTTTAAATCAAAGCCCTTTATAGCCTGAAGTGTTATTGTCAGATGGGCAATACAAAGGAGATAATCCCTTGAAATAACCAAAAAATCAAGAAAGAACATGAGGAGTGTCAATATTGATAAGCCTCCTACTACCCATCCTGGGGCCTGTCGCATCCCCCTGAGAAACCTGTAGTAGCCTAAAAATAGACCTATGATTGGAAGAGACATAAATGGATTAAGCTCACCGGATACGATAAGGCTTATGCATCCTGTAAGGGCAAGTACAGGGGTCAGAATCTTATAAAGCTCCGGCATATATAACCCTACCTAAGGATGCAAATCTATTAAGAGATGAATCCTCTGAATTGAGTATCAGGATTGTAGCCCCTTCAGATTCAGCAGGAAGCGGTGATTCCCATCTGTCTTCACCCTCTATAGTGGCAAGGAGATTGAGTATCTTGAAGAGATGTTCTCTGCCCCTTCCAAAGGGTATCACCTTCCTTGAGGTAAGAAGCCGCACAAAGAAGTCATCATTTAAAAACCTGTCAGAGATTGAGGCTGTAAGGGAGACTGCCTTCTCAAAGGATTCTGTATCATGAGGCGTGAGGTTATCAAGTATTATTGTAAGCCTCCTTGGCTCCTGTGTAGCATATTCCTTTACCATAAACTTTGATGTCCTGGCAGATGCCTTCCAGTGTATCCTGCGCCAGTCATCACCATAACTGAATTCCCTTATCATGGCAAACTCATCGCCATTCCCTGCCCTTAAGAGGGATGACTCATAGACCTCACCTCTTATTTCATAAGCAATCTCACCTATCTCCTTTATCTCAGGATAAACAATCACCTCTCCTTCAACCCTCAAGGTGTGCCTGTGTGAAAAGAATATGAAGGGAAAACCTGATAAAATAAAGAAATCGCCGTAACTATAAATCCCCCTCTTTTCATAGAGGAGAGAGACTGCCTTTGATATATCCGAGGAGCCGGAGATCTTCGGGAAATACACCTCTCCCTTGACCCTGCCCGACATCATGACCCTTATTGAATAAGAGGGTATTCTATTTTTTTTGTTTGATAAGGTTACATCTATGCTTGCAGGTCTTCCTGCAAATACAGGTTCGCGCTGAGAGACACAAAGTGCAAGTCCTTCCATATTTATCCTCAAGATGAGGACAGAAAGCAGAAGTAATGAGAGCATCATTGAGAGAACAAGATAGGTGAGGTTATTACCTGTATTTAATGCAGCGATAGCAATAAGGACTGTAGCGATGAAAAACTTTTTACCTTCTCTGGTCAGCTTCATACAGGCACAGCAATCCTGTCAAGGATCTCCTCTATAACCTTCTCTGCATCAGAGATGTATGTCCGCGCCTTAAGTATTATCCTATGCCCCAGAACAAGAGGTGCGGACTCCTTTATATCATCAGGGACAACATAATCCCTTCCCTCATAGTATGCGATTGCCTTAGCTACCTTAAGCAGAAACTGCCCTCCCCTCGGGCTCACACCAAGCCTTATCTTCTCATTCCTGCGGGTCTCGGCAATAATGGACATAATGTAATCAAGCAGGCTATCGTCAACCCTGACCTTATCAACCTCCTTCTGCATCCTCAGTATCTCACTGCCTGAGATTACAGGCTCCATGGATTCAATAAACTCAAAGCTTGGCTGTTCAATCACAACCTGTCTCTCATACTCAGGTGCAGGGTAGCCAAGCTTGATATGCATCATGAATCTGTCAAGCTGGCTTTCTGGAAGGGGAAATGTGCCATGATACTCTATAGGATTCTGGGTTGCTATTACTATAAATGGCTCAGGCAGTGTATAGGTCTTCCTATCAACAGATACCCTCCTCTCATTCATTGCCTCAAGGAGTGCGGATTGCGTCTTTGGATTTGTCCTGTTAATCTCATCGGCAAGGACAATATTTGCAAATATGGGTCCTGGTTTGAATTCAAACTCCCTTGTATCAGGATTATAGATGTTCACCCCGATTATATCTGTTGGTAAGAGGTCACTTGTAAACTGGATACGTTGAAAGGAGCAATTCGTTGCCCTTGCAAGTGTAAAGGCTAATGTCGTCTTACCGACACCTGGGACATCCTCCAGGAGGAGGTGTCCTCTACCAAGGAGGGTCACAACTGCCATCTTCACAGCAGTTCCCTTACCCTTGATTACAGATTCTATCCTTCCTTGTAGGGTCTTAAGAGGCTCATTATGCATTGGTCACTCCTGTCTTTAGTCATTGCTTTAGTAATAGTTTGGTTTTTCCTAAAAAAGATGCAAGGCCACCACGAAGGACACGAAGTAAAATTTACAAAATAAACTTTGTGCTCTTTGTGGTTTTAATAATTAAGGGTTTTAGAAAAACTGACCTATTACTTAATTTATATGATTTGAGCGTTTATCTCAAGAGCTCCCTTGCCTCCCTAAAGAGCTGAATATACTCCTCTGTCCTGAAATCAAGATAGGTATATGGCAGGGGCTGGTAGGTCTTTCCTGAATAGATGAGGGTTACCTCTCCGTAAATTCCATTACCAAGATAAATCCTGTGGGAGAAGTCCTTTGTAGAGACAAGCACAACATTTGCAAGACTGAGATAACCAGGGTCTAAGTTTATCCTCCTTCCTTTATTTTCCCTGAGATATTGCCTCTCAAGCTCATTTGTCCTCAATTTTATCTCTGCGATACTCTCAGGATTGATTAGCCTCTGAAAGAATACAAATTTTCTTTTCAGGTTCTCACCCATTTCCTCTGCGTAATAATCGGTATGACTCCACTGCCAAAGAGGACTCTCTAAATCTACCGGACCAAAGATCTCTGATAGTCTTTCTTTAAGTTCATCACAGAGAGGGGTCTCAGAGGAAAGCATGCCAATAAATAATTTGACAGGTTTAGGTTGAAAAACTATCTTCCCCATCAATGCCTGATCATAATCCTACATCATGTTTTTACTTATATCCAATGGCTGGCATACCTTTACACAAAGACCACATATATACTGCCCTATATTATAGGCTCTGGCAAAATATTTTAACCTTTCAAGACAGAGGGCCTTCTGCCATTCCTTATGGGTTTCTCCAATTGCTGATACAGGGCATATATCTATACATCTTCTACATCCTGCACAATTTTCCTCTCCTCTATGGAAGTGATGGGTATAGGGAGGTGAGGGAGGATTAAGAGGTATATCTGTAAGCACAGTAGCAAGCCTTATCCTTGAACCGAACCCTAAATGCACAAGCAGATTATTCCTTCCTATCCAGCCAACGCCAGCTCTGAGTGCTATCATCTTATGTGAGAGGTGTGCTGTCTGCCTCTGCCAGTCAACAATCTGACTTGCAGGAATGGGAAGCGCCCTATATCCCATACCCTGTATTAAAAGTGAGAGCTTTAATGCAGTCTGGTCAAGCAGGAGGTTAAGCATCTTATAATGATGCAGATAATGTCGTGTGGGTCCGGTTACAACACCTTTTAGGACTGAATCAGAAACCCTTACCCCTATGGATATTCCATAGGATAGCCCTTCTGTCTCCTCTAAGGAAAGGGCATCAAAGTTATGTCTTAAGTCTTCTATATAACCAACACCGAATACAGAGACTCCCTCTGAAAATGCAAGCTCCTTGAGCTTATCATAAGACATATTTTATAGCCATTTCTCAATCAAGGCGATTGACTCAGGGCTGTCCCACTGTCTCAATCCGAGAATCCTCTCCCTGATAACACCATCTTTATCTATAATGAAGGTCTGTGGAATGACTGCAATGCCATGGAGCCTTGCAATTTCATCATCAGGGCTTATAAGTGTGGGGACGGTAACTCCATATTTTTCTACATACGCCTTTACATCCTGCAGGTTATCTCTGTAAATAATCCCGAGCATCTGAAATGGTTTACCCTTCATTTGCCTCAAAAGTGCCTCCTTGAAGGGTGTCTCTGTTTTGCATACCGAACACCATGTAGCCCAGAAGTTCATGAATACTACCTTGCCCTTGAGTTCAGAGAGTCTCCATAGATTGCCATTTATATCCTTAAGTTCAAACTCAGGTGCAGGTGAGCCAACCACTGCGACCTCTTTAAATGACCTCTCCTTAGGAAGAAAAATGATGGCTATAACTGCAATAGCAAGCAGGACTATAAGTATGATTCCTCTGTGTTTCAATTAAACCTCCTATTGATTTACAGTGTTTTTCATCTGCATTTTATTAGCAAACACACTGCCTGAGCTACCACACCCTGCCCTTTTCCTATAAGTCCCATGCCTTCGTTGCTCTTTGCCTTGATGTTGATTAAACTGAGAGGTATGCCACTCTTTGCGATACAGTCTTTCATCTTTTCTATGAAAGGCTGAAGTCTCGGCTCCTCTATTATAACTACCGCATCCACCCATGAGACTTCAAAACCCTTCTCTTTTGCAAGTCCTACAATCTTTGAAAGTAGCTTTATACTTGATGCGCCCTTGCACCTTTCATCTGTGTCAGGGAAATGCCTTCCGATGTCTCCAAGACCGAGTGCACCAATGATTGAATCAATTATAGCATGGCAGAGGGCATCCCCATCCGAATGTCCGAGCAGACCCTTTTCAAAGGGAATCTCCACCCCACCGAGAATGAGTTTTCTTCCTTTAACGAGCCTATGACTGTCATATCCGATACCAATACGCATGTCTAAAACTCCAATTGCTTTTTAAGTAAGTATTTTACCATCTCTATATCTTCAGGCGTAGTCACCTTTATATTAAAAGGGTCTCCTAAGATTACCTTTACCTTCCTGCCTATTCTTTCCACAAGCGCTGCATCATCTGTGGCATAAAACTTGTCTTTATAAGCCTTCTCATAAGCCTTCTTAAGCAAATTGAAATAAAAGACCTGAGGGGTTTGTATTGTCCAGAATCTCTCACGCCTCGCTGTGGAGATAACAGAGCCATTATCAGTAACTTCTTTTAATGTCTCTTTCAGGGGTATGCCAGAAACAACACCGTCAATATCTTTATTTCTGTTAATTTCTGATAAAACTCTTTCCACGAGCTCTTGAGTTACAAGAGGTCTTACACCATCATGGATTAAAATTAAATCTTCTTCAATTAATAATCTCAGGGCATTGTAAACAGAATCCTGGCGTTCCTTTCCGCCAGGGGCGATTCGTTTAACTTTATTGAGCTTATATGTTTCAATCAGTTCAAGCCCTTTCTCCATATCTTCCTTACTGAGCACAGGGATGATCTCCCGGATAGAATTTACAGCGTGAAGCCTCTTTAATGTATGAATCAAAAGAGGGATACCCAGAAGATCAACAAAAGGTTTTTTGGGGGAGCAACCGAATCTCCTCCCCCACCCCGCAGCAGGGACTATTGCGGTAATATTCCTCTTCATTAATAAATCAAAAAAACTTGCGCCCCAGGCCCTTAATGTCTTGCCATCCTGAATTCTTCCCTCTCAACATCTTCTTTGAGTTTCGCAAATATCATCTTTCCACTCGTAGTCTGAAGCACGCTCGTTACAGTGACATCAACATTTTTGTTTATAAGTCTTCTTGCATTGTCAACAACAACCATTGTCCCATCCTCAAGGTATGCAACACCCTGATTTAACTCCTTACCCTCTTTAATTATAAAGACATTCATCCCCTCACCCGGCAGGACTACAGGTCTAAGCGCACTTGCCAGCTCATTGATATTAAGCACAGATACACCCTGAAGCTCTGCTATCTTATTAAGATTGAGGTCATTTGTAATAATCTTGCCGCCAAGCCTCATGGCGAGTGCAACCAGCTTGGCATCTACCTCTTTTATCTTCGGGAAATCCTCATCAACAATCTTCACCGTTATATTTGACATCTTCTGCATCCTATGCAGGATATCAAGCCCCCTTCTACCCCTTGCCCTCTTCAGGGGGTCCTGAGAGTCGGCAATACGCCGAAGCTCCTGGAGGATAAACTGTGGCAGAATGAATGTTCCCTCCGCAAACCCTGCATCACAGATATCCGCAATACGACCATCAATTATGGCACTTGTGTCAATAAGTTTTAGGTTTTCCTTAGAGGCACCTTCTTTAAATGCCTTAACAATATCTGATAAGACCAATCCCCTCCCCTTGCTCAATCCTATGAGCAAACCTGTGTAGCCAAGGAGGATATTCAGTATAACAGGGGAATAGACATCGTCCACTGTCCCAAAGAGGGTCTTTATCGGGTAGTATAGGAGCTTTGCACAGATAATGCCGACAAGTAAGCCTATCACTCCACCAAACATGGCACCGAAGCCCGCCTTACTGAAAAGAAACTCCAGAATAATGCCCAGTATAGCAATTCCTACGCCTATGAGGACACCATAAAATGGCGCTCCCTCCCTGAGCCCTACAAGATAGCCACCTGCCATAAAAGCAAATAAGAATATAATCCGTGAAACTATCATCCTACCTCCTTTCCTTAAGAAGAGTATTGTCAAAAATTAACCACAGAGAACACAGAGAAAATATTAACCATCAATAAGTTAAGAAGGGTGGTTTCATATCTTATCCTCTTTAAGAAGCCTTAAGAGTAATATAAAACCTTTGCCCTCCCCTATTGATGAATAGAAGCACACTGTCTCTTTCCCCGAGCCGGGAGGCAATGCTATTAAACTCACTTAAATTACTTACCCTCTTTTTATTTATCTCATAAATCACATCACCTTTCCGTAGCCCTGACTCCTGAGCGGTGCTCTCAGGCTCAACCCAGACAACTACAACACCCTTCTCTGCCTTCCCTAAACCTAACTGTTTGGCCATATCTACTGTAAGCTCTACTACTGTAAAACCGGCAAGGGCATTATCTCTAAGCTCCTCCTTTGATTTCTCCGGGATTGCCATGGCAGAGTCCTTTGGTAGCTCACCAATCACCGCATCAATGAAGATCTGCCTTCCTCCCCTCACAACCTTGAGTCTTGCATGAGTGCCTATTTTGCTCTGTGCCACCATATTCCTTAGTGTCTCAGCATCCCTTACAGTCCTGCCATTAAACTCTATAATCACATCGCCCCTTTTTAAACCTGCCTTTTCAGCAGGACTCCCACTCATGATATCACTTATTAAGGCACCGTTTGGCTCGGGATGCCCGAACTGCCTACCGAGTTCAGGCGTAACCTGCTGAATTGTCACACCCAGCCACCCTCTTTCAACCTTACCTTTTTTTATAAGCTGTTCCAGCACCGAACGAGCCATATTGCTTGGCACAGCAAAACCTATACCTTGATAGCCGCCTGTTCTTGAGAAGATTGCTGTATTTATGCCAATAAGCTCTCCCTTGATGTTCACCAGAGGACCACCGGAATTGCCGGGATTTATTGCTGCATCTGTCTGGATAAAGTCCTCATACTCAGCAATGCCAACATTTGCCCTTCCTAATGCACTTATTATTCCCATAGTAACCGTGTGACTGAGACCGTATGGATTTCCAAATGCCAGGACAAATGCGCCAACCTGAAGTTCATCGGAGTTACCCCATTTTACTGCCGGCAGTCCCTCAGCTCTAATCTTTAAAACTGCTATGTCTGTCTTTGGGTCAGAACCAATTACCCTGCCTTTGTAATCCCGCTTATCATAAAGGGTAACCTTTATCTCATCTGCCTTTTCAATAACATGGTAGTTTGTTATTATATACCCATCTGGAGAGACGATTACCCCCGAGCCAAGACTCTGCCTCTTCCATTTCTTAGGTAGGCGAAATGGCTCAAAGAAGTCTCTGAAGGGACCTTCAAAGAACTCAGGAAAGGCAAAGTCTCTCTTTATTGTCTCTGTAGTTGATATGTTTACAACAATGGGGCTTATTGCCTTGACTATCTCTGAAAATGCCTCGCCTTCTCTTATAACCCCCTTTGGGACATTTGGTGTGAAACTATAGGGATAGGGGGTTACATTAGATAGAAAATTATCCGCAATACTACCTATTACAATGCCTGAAACTATAGAGATTAAAACGAGGATTATAACTTTCTTTTTCTCCATAATCTAAATTATACACCCTTGAGCTTGATGTTGTAAACCCCAACCTCACTACCCACCATAAGTCAGTTATGACAGCGCATTACAAATTTTAAGGTGGCATTATGTTAAAATATCAAAATGAAATCTTTTATTGTAGCGATTACAGGTGCAAGCGGCTGTGTTTATGGACTGAGGGTTATTGAAGAGCTGCTTAAAGCCAAAAGCAAGATTTATCTCATCATCTCCTGTCCTGCATTTTTGATCATTAAGAACGAGACAGGCATAACCCTTAGAGGAAAGACAGCCTCAGAAACAGAAAAAAAGATACAGAAATATTTCTCTTCCAGGGCTATAAAGTATTATAGTGAAGATAATCTTGAGGCACCACCCTCAAGCGGTTCATTAATTACAGAGGGGATGCTTATTGTCCCATGCTCTATGAAGACACTGTCTGGGATTGCTTATGGTTATGCCAATACCCTGATTGAAAGGGCTGCTGATGTTACATTAAAAGAGGGTAGAAGCCTTTTGCTTGCACCCCGTGAGACTCCGTTAAGTGCCATACACCTTGAAAGCATGCTGAGGCTTGCCCGCCTCGGAGTGAGAATACTCCCACCAATCCCTGCCTTTTATCATAGACCCAAAAATATCAACGATATTGTGGATTTCGTTGTAGGAAAAATTCTTGACAATCTTGGTATTGGGCATAATCTATTTAAAAGATGGAAAGGCCCCTGAGTCTTCTTAAGGTTGGGACAATAAGCAGTAAGGTCAGAAAGATAAGAATAGATTTTCTTTTGAAAATTACAATGAGATAGTGAAGAATCAAAGGTGAAGGGGTTTACAATTTGATATTTAATATTTTCTCTGTGTTCTCTGTGGTTAAATTTGGCAATATGGAATTTTAAAAAAGGGGGAGTTATGTTTCATACTGCAGACCCAAAAGACATTATTGATGGAAAGATAACAGATGTATATTTTGAACGAACCTTAAGGATATTAAAGGCAAAGGGAATAAACCCACAGGTAAAGGCTGAATTTATTGCAAAGAGCCTTCCTGAGAACTGGCAATGGGCTATATTTGCAGGGCTTGAAGAGGCAATATACCTCATGAAACACCTTCCGATAAAAGTAAGGGCGATGAAGGAAGGCACGGTCTTTTATCCATACGAGCCTGTGATGGAGATTGAAGGCAGATACCAGGACTTCTGTGTTTATGAGACTGCAATACTGGGGCTAATCTGTCAGGCATCAGGTATTGCCACAAAGACTGCAAGATTTAAAAAATTGGCAGGAGAAAGGCTCGTTGTAAGCTTTGGTGCAAGGAGGATGCACCCTGTGCTTGCACCTATGATAGAGAGGAGTGCATATATTGGTGGCTGTGATGGTGTTGCAGTTATAAAATCGGGAGAGCTCATAGGAGAAAACCCGATGGGGACAATGCCTCATGCGCTTATTATTTGTATGGGTTCAACAGTTGAGGCAATAAAGGCTTATGATGAGGTGTTGGAGCCTAAATTTAAGAGGGTTGCCCTCATTGATACATTCCTTGATGAAAAATTTGAGGCACTCAATGTGGCAGAGGCTATGGGGGAGAGGCTCTTTGCGATAAGGCTTGATACACCTTCATCAAGGCGTGGAAACTTTTATCGCATCCTTGAGGAGATAAGATGGGAGCTTGATTTAAGGGGATACAAACATGTGAAGCTCTTTGTAAGCGGCGGAATAAGAGAAGAGGACATACCTCAACTTAATCCCGTGGTTGAGGCCTATGGCATTGGCACCTCTATCAGCAACGCCCCTGTTGTTGATTATGCAATGGATATTATGGAGGTTGAAGGTAAGCCACTTGCAAAAAGGGGTAAATGGTCAGGCAGTAAGAGGGTCTTAAGATGTAAGTGTGGTGAAAGGAAGATAGTGCCAGATAACAAAGAAAAATACACCTGCCAGTGTGGTGAGGAATTTGAGGATATCCTGACTCCTGCGCTTGATAGGGGTAAGAGCCTTATTGAAATGCCTTCTCCGAAAGAGTTACGCGGGTTTGTGCTAAAACAAGTAAAAGAATTAGAACCATAGTAAAATGACAGGAGGTGGTTTGGGTTATCTAAAGATTATCTCCGCCATACTTATATGGAGCTCCCTCGGGATATTTGTAAGAAAAATAGAGCTGCCGATTATAAGTATTATATTTTATCCTTCTCTTTTTGCTTCGCTCTTTCAATTTATTATCCTATATAAAAGTAAGGAGCTTTCTTTATCCACCTTCAAAGCACCTGCTCCAATACTCTATCTCCTTGCCCCGTGTTCCCTGACAAATACACTCCTGTATTATTATGCATTTACCAATACAACCATTGCCAATGCAGTCCTTACACATTATACAGCACCAATTTTTGTGGCACTTACAGCCCCTTTATTGCTGAAAGAAAAATCTCCAAAGACTGTATGGCTTGCCATTATAATTTCCTCCATAGGTTTATGGCTCATGCTCGGAGGGTTATCAGTAAGGAGTGAGGAATTTAAAGGGATAATTGCAGGTACTGCCTCGGGATTGGCATATGCCATAATAGTCCTGCTTTTAAGGATTATCATGAGGACCCATAGCGCTCTCTTTATTGTGTTTATTCAAAATCTAATAATAACCTTTATGCTTCTGCCTTTTGTGACAAAGACCTCCATCCCTTATTCTTCACTGCCCTATCTTATCCTGATGGGCTTAATCCATTCCACCCTCGCCCCATTGCTTTATGTGGATGGCTTTAAGAGCGTGAAGGCAAATGAGGCAGCAGTCCTCGGATACATTGAGCCTGTAGGAGCCATAATATTGGCACTTATCTTTTTAAATGAAGCCCCTCATTTTAAGGCATTGCTCGGTGGAGTATTGATCCTATATTCAGGGGTTATGGTTTTGAAAAGCAGGCAATCTTAAACCTAAAAAAGCGATTCAAAAACTGCTTTTCTCTGTGCACACATTACTTGAGAAAGAGCCAAAATACTCAACGGCTCAATCTCCTCCCCATTATCACAGCATCCTCCCGGGGCATGTGGTAATAATTATGCCTCTTACCTGTGATGTTAAATCCAAACTTTTCATAGAGCCTTATAGCAGGTATATTTGATTCCCTTACCTCAAGCGTTACAGATTTCACCTGAGGCTTGAGGGTCCTCAGTTCCTCAAGGGCATCCTGAAGAAGGGCACTTCCAATACCTCTGAGCCTAAGTTCTGGCAGGGCTGCAAGATTTAATATATGTGCGGTCTCAAACATAATCCTTACGCATATATAACCGACAATCCTTTCACTCAGGACTGCAACCTTCATGATTGATTGCGTGTGCTCCAGCTCATACCTGAAAGAGCCTAATGACCAGGGGAGGGTAAAACACCGAGTCTCTATTGCATAGACCTCCGGAAGGTCATCATAGGACATCCTCCTCAGTATTATCCCTTCCAATTCGGAATGAATCTCCTAAATCTCTGCCTCGGATTTCCTTATATAAAATGGTGTAAGGCTTAGAGGGTCTATGTTTATATCATTTTTTAACATTTCAATTGCTATCTCCGCCGCACCTCCTGCTGATGGGAGCATCTTCCCGGGAGGTGCAAAGACCGCATTATCCTTGAGGGTATCCATAATAAGTTTTTTATAAATCAATGCACCATCTCCAATGAAGACTGTTTCTCCTTTAATCTCCTTTAAAAATTCCTTTGGTGTGATTGCCATTTCAGATATAATCTTTTTACATAAACCATCCTCCCATTTATAGAGTGCTGTATAAACCTCATCTTTTCTTGCATCAAGCATGGGGCAGATAAGGTAAGTGCAGAATGGCAGCGTCCTTGCAAATGCATCAAGGGTAAGCACAGGCAGCAAAGGCTTTCCTGTTGAGTAAGAGAAGCCCTTAGCAGTGCTCAGTCCAATCCTGAGACCTGTAAAGGAGCCCGGACCAATGGATACAGCAAAGGCGGAAATATCTTTTATTGAAAGCTGTGAGGCATTTAAAAGCCACTGAATAGCCGACATAAGTCTTTCTGCATGGGCAATCCTCACATTGACCCTCAGCTCACCAATAAGCCCATCTTCCTCGCTGAGGATTGCCACACCCCCTAACATTGTAGCTGTCTCAATAGCAAGAACCTTCATGACCTAAAATGAAAATTGAAAATATGGCTCATCACGAATTGTTGTGGGTAGAGTCTAACCTGTCTGCAGACAGGCAGATTAGCGTATTCCTCTTCGATAACCAAATCTCTCCTCAAAGACAGGGGCGATGAGATTGTCAACAGGTGCATAACCGTCTGTCAGGACCACAGAGTATCTCTTACTTATAAGTTCATTCAACAAATCCTCCGGCACCACTGCGGATGTGGCATTGCCTCCCATGTTATTCTTTATAAACGCCTTGAAATCCCTGATATCTATATTGCCTGCAAGGACTATAAATGTGCTTATCCCTGTATTCTCAAAATCAGGGCTTACAGATATCAGATGAACCCTGTCTCCAAAGACCTCTCTTAGTGTCCTGATATAAGAGGGCAGAAATGCACCCCTCTGAAAATTGTCAATGATGTTTGTCAGCAAGATGCCATCAGGTTTCATGATATTCTTGAGCTCACCTGCAAATTCCTTTGTTGTCAGGTGATACGGTATTGAGAGGTCATTATATGCATCAATAAAAATGACATCGTATTTCTCTTTACAGTTCATCACAAACCAGCGACCATCTGTATTGTATGAGCGAATCCTCGTATCTGGAGATAGCCCCAGATATTTATAAACGACCCTTGTGATTTCAGGGTCTATCTCTACAACATCAATCTCTGCATCTAAATAAAATGCCTCCATATACATGGGAAAGGTATAACCTCCACCTCCAATTGTCAGTGTCCTGAATGCCTCATCCCTCTTAAACCTCCACCTGAGGACCTCTGCATAGACCCTCAGATATTCATATTCAAGGTGCAAGGGGTTTTTAAGACTCACATATGAGTGTATGAGGTTATCCAGCACAAGGGTCTCAAGGGTAGTTTTTCCATCTGAACTCAGAGACTTATTCAATTTTATTGTGTAATAATCGCTCTCTTTGTAAAGGTAGGTATCAGGGTGAAGGGGTAGTTTAAATGCTGACTCATATATGCCCCATAGAAGAATTGGTAAAAACAATAAGGATGCCTTTGCAGCCCCGTATTTACTACGGGGCTTTGTCCTGAATAATGAGTTAGAGAATACTGCTGTTAAGATTAATATCACACCCATAAGCAGGATGATATTCCTCGTTCCCATATAGGAGATGAGAAAGAACCCTGCCATGAATGTCCCTATGATTGCGCCTAATGTGGAGAAGGCATATATCTTCCCAACAATCCCTCCAACACTTTCAGGGTTCTGAAGTGCGAGCTTGACAACCACAGGTGAAATCATCCCTAAGAGACAGCCGGGGAGAAAGAATATCACAGTGGTTACAATGAGTATACGCCACATGAGTGGCACAGGAAAGGAATATGATGCAACAAGATTTGTAAGCGGTGGGATTGAGAGTGCTGCTAACCCTGAGAGGAGTAGTAACCATCCAAGGGTCTTTTTGCCCGGGAATCTATCTGCCAGTTTCCCGCCAAGGTATGCACCTATACTGATTCCTGCTAAAATAACGCCTATGATAGAAGTCCATGTATAGAGGGAGACACCAACAAATGGTGCAAGTATTCTACCGGCAATTATTTCTATTACAAGGGTGCAGAAGCTCGCTATGAATGTGATGATGTATGCAGTGATAAGGCTCATCTATTGAATTAAATCCGTTGAGGGCTCACCCACATAATAACCCTGTGCATAATCAATATCAATCCACTTTACAGCCTTTAGTATCTCTTCGCTTTCCACATACTCAGCCATGGTCTTTATATTCAAGCCAAGGTTGCCTTCTCTGCCGGTGCATCTTTTTGCTGAGCACTGAAAGTAGCTGTTAGAGAGGAAAGCAGGGTTAATGACATGGATTTAATTTACAGAAACAGGAGTCAAAAGTCAAACAGTTTACAAATATATGCCTATAAACTATGAAGTGATCTCCATATACTGTGATGAAGATGTAGATGTTCTTATAAAACCCCTTCTTGAAGCAAAGGTTTAAGGTCTTAACCATTTGCCTGTTACCGTTTTTTCATTGTATTTGTTATCATAATAGCTATATGGACAGGACTGAAAGGATAAAGAATGAAATCTCAGGAGTCCTCTCTATCCTTTTAGGCATTGTCATCATTATAAGTCTTTTAAGCCATAGTGAGTGGGACCCTTCTCCTTTCACCTATCCAGCCCATGGTGATGAGACTAAAAATCTGCTTGGTCCAGTTGGCTCTTATCTATCAGATATAATGCTTAAAACCCTGGGGCTTACCTCTTATATCATCCCCTTAATTTTATTCATCTATGGGTTAAGAAGGTTATTTAGCAAAGAAAAAAAACCGAGGCACATTGTATCCATTGGAGTAATTACACTGATAATATCCTCTTCTTCCCTTCTCTCACTTGTCTTTGAAGACCACATCGGTGGAATAGTGGGGTTTCTCTCAACAAGACTCTCAGTTAAATTACTCTCTCCAACAGGTTCTTACCTGCTATTTATACCCATGATACTTGTTACCCTGATGTTTCTTCTACCATTTTCTATCAGCGACCTTATAGTTAAGATTAGACTACCCTCCATTCTTGGAGGCAGGAAAAAAAGGAAAGAGTCATTACATCTATTTACTGGTGAACAGTTACCTGCAACGGGTTATACACAGGAGCCTTTCTCACTTGTGTCTTCCGAGCCAGGACCGGCGCCCCTTCAACCACAAGGTGGTCGATTCCAAAAGGTAACAGCAGATTATGAACTTCCTCACATTGAGCTTTTGAGAGACCCTCCAGCATTCAGGCTGAGACCTGCAAAGGAAGAGCTCCTGCAGAGCTCCAGTATCCTTGAGAAAAAACTTCAGGATTTTGGTGTTGAAGGCAGGATTACCCATGTCTCTCCTGGACCTATTGTAACAATGTTTGAGTTTGAGCCTGCCCCCGGTGTGAAGATTCACAAGGTCATGTCCTTAGCAGATGACCTTGCCCTATCACTTAAGGCAGTGAGCATGCGGGTCTCTACAATTCCTGGAAGGGCAACGCTGGGTATTGAGGTGCCAAATAAAGAAAGAGAGGATGTCTTTCTTAAGGAGATCCTCTCATCGGAGGCATTCAGAAGAAGCCAATCAAAGCTGACCTTAGCATTAGGAAAGGACATATTCGGCAATCCTGTTGTGGCTGACCTCTGGAGGATGCCACATCTTCTTGTTGCAGGCACAACAGGCTCTGGTAAGAGTGTTGCGATGAACTCAATGGTCTTAAGCCTGCTTTACAGGGCAAAACCAGAAGAACTGAAGATGCTGATGATAGACCCAAAGATGCTTGAACTTTCTCACTATGAGGCAATACCTCATCTCATACTTCCTGTCATCACATCACCAAAAGAGGCTGCAGATGCCCTGAAAAAGATAGTGCTTGAAATGGAGCGCAGATACAAGGTCCTGGCTGAGAGAGGGGTAAGGAATATTGAGTCGTTTAACAGGATTATTAAATCAATCTCAGGTGGCATGAAGAAGCCACTTCCCTATATTGTGATATTTATTGATGAGCTTGCGGACCTTATGCTTGTGTCAGCCTATGAGGTTGAGGAGTCAATTGCGAGGTTAGCACAGATGGCAAGGGCTGTAGGGATACACCTCATCCTTGCAACCCAGAGACCATCTGTTGATGTAATCACAGGCGTAATCAAGGCGAATTTTCCCTCAAGGATAGCCTTTCAGGTATCTTCCAAGATAGACTCAAGGGTAATCCTTGATACATATGGCGCAGAAAGGCTACTGGGAAAGGGGGACATGCTTTTTATGAGCCCAGGCAGCAGAACTATCAGGGTGCATGGTGCCTATGTAAGCGAGGAAGAAATAAAAGCCGTTACCGAGTTTATAAAGACTCAGGGCAGTCCTGAGTATTCATTATTTGATTCCCAAAAAGATAAGGAGCCTGAAGGGCTAAGCCCTGAGGATGCTGACGAATTGTATCAACAGGCAAAAGACCTTGTCCTTTCAACAGGCCAGGCATCAATATCATATATTCAAAGAAGGTTAAAGATAGGTTATAACAGGGCAGCAAGAATCATGGAGATGATGGAAGAAGAAGGGATTGTCGCCCCACCAGGAGAGGCAGGTAAGCCGAGGGAGATACTGAGGAAAAAGAAATGAAAAAAAAGTCCAAATTTCTTATCTTCTTCCTTTTACTGTTTAGTGGTTCTCATGCTTCTACGGTTGATGATATTATCCAGCAGATACAGAAAAGATATAATGAGATTCAGGAGATTAAAGGAAGATTCTATCAGGTAAGTTATATAAAAGAGCTTGACAGGGTTGAAAGGTATGAAGGAAGATTTTTTATCATGAGAAGCGATGGGGCAAAGATGAGGTGGGTATATATAAAACCTTTAGATGAAGAGGTCATAATAAAAGATACCGATATATGGATTTATAAAAAATCAGAAAGGCAGGCATTCAGAGGTAAATTCACCAGGGACTCTTATGGCCAGGTCCCCATTTCCCTGCTTCAGGGGCTTGGAGACCTGGGGAGAGATTTCAATATAGCCCTGTCAGGAGAAAATACCCTTGAGCTAAGACCGAAGTATGAGAGAGGTATTATAAAAAAGATATGTCTTGTAACCACTACCAAAGACTTCCCGATAAAGTCCCTTACAATATTTGATGTATACGGTAATAAGACTGATATCTTCATTAAAGATATTGAGATAAACCCGGGGCTTGATGAATCAATTTTTGTTTTTAATATCCCGAAAGGTGTGGAGGTATTTGAGCTCAATCATTGAGAAACTTAAGATTACAAAGGTCTGTGCAATCAATATGAGGAGAATAAATGCCTTCAAAAGGTAAGGTCAAAGCCAAAACTAAAAAGCCTCATATATTATTAATCCTGTTCTTTATTGGTGCAGTGATTTTTTTTCTCTATGAAGAGCTCGGGAAGGAAGGTATTCAGAGAGGTATTCTTGATATCCTTAAGCCCGAGGAGAAACCTCCGGCACTCCCGAAGGTAGCTATTGTGATAGATGACTTAGGTCCAAGTAAAAAGGCTGCACTTGAGGTCTTTAATATCATGGCACCTCTTACCCTTTCCATTTTCCCCAATGAAACTTATACTGCGTGGATTGCTGAGGAGGGACACAGCCTGGGATATGACATTATAGGACATATACCCATGGAGGCAAAAGAGCCGCGCAAACTCGGTAAAGGTGGTTTATATACATGGATGTCTCAGGAGGAAATCCACAAGACCCTGAAAGAAAATATCTCTTCAATACCGCATATAAAAGGTATAAGTAATCATATGGGCTCTGCCTTTACAGAGGATGAACGAGCCATGCATGACCTGATGGGAGGTCTTAAAAGAGAGGGGCTCTTTTTCCTTGATAGCCTTACCACTGGAAAATCAGTTGGTGTAAGGGTAGCAAATGCAGAAGGGATAAGGGCATTACGCAGGGATGTCTTCTTAGATGAAAAAGATAATCCGGAGGACATAAAGGCTCAGTGGGAAAATGTAGTAAAGACTGCTAAGAAAAGGGGATATGCAATAGCAATTGCCCATCCTAAAAAAAACACCATAGAGTTTCTGAAAAATACCCTCATAAGAAATGAGGTAACACTGGTGCCTATTTCTGAGCTATCAATACCATAATTGTAATTTCTCTTGATTTGCAGTTTAAAGGTTGATACAATAAGATTTCAATGTCTCAAGGTATTTGGACTGGAGGAGGCTTTATGGATATCAACTACATTTTAAAAGTTAAGGATGCTAGGGCTCTGGACATACAGAAGGCGCTTCAGGCAGCTGGCATAAAAGTCACAAGCATAATTGAAGTTTATAAAGAGAAGGGGGAAGAACAGAAGGAGGGTCAAGATGGAGATCCTGGTGGGTAAGATAACACATTATTACAAAGGCATAGGTGTAGCCGCATTAGAATTAAGCGATACCTTAGAGGTAGGAGATGTAATTCATATCAAGGGACATACGACTGATTTTGAGCAAAAGGTTGAATCCATAGAGATCAACCACCAGAAGGTGACAAAGGCAACGAGTGGACAGGTTATAGGGCTCAAAGTCAAAGACTATGTGAGAGACCATGACATGGTTTATAAGGTAGCCTCTTAAGGGGATAAACTCTCACAACAAAATCCTTCCTCTTCTCACTATCCTCATGGGTGTGAGTGTTACATCTACGATTGTTGAGGGTAATCCAGCCGGCGCCCTCCCGGCGTCAACAATCAGCTCTAATCCTAAACAGTCAGGACCAAAATAATTCATCACCTGATCTGCATCTTCTGCAGGAGGCATCCCTGAAAGATTGGCGCTAGTAGCGGTAATAGGGAAATCTGCCGCCCTTGCTAAGTCAAGTGCAAAGCTTTCTCCGGGAATCCTCATGGCTATTTTACCTGTGCCTCCGGTCAGTATTTCAGAAAGACCATCTATGGCATCAAAAACTATCGTCAGTGCCCCGGGCCAGAATCTCTCCATCAGTTCTTCTGCCTCCGGAGGAATAGACTTTACGAGGGATTTAAGAATCTCTCTGTTACCAACAATAAGAGGCATAGCCTTCTCAAGGGGTCTGCCTTTAAGTTCATAGAGTCGCCTGAGGGCCTTCTCCTCTGTAGCCATTACGCCAAGACCATAAAAACTCTCTGTAGGATAAGCCACAATACCTCCCTCTCTGAGAACCTTCAATGCCTTCTTCAGGACTTCCTGTATGGGATTTTTATGTAATGAAAGCCTCAACATTTTTTATTTTATTTTAACACCACCCTGCTTTAATTTTTTACTTGTAATTTATTAAATTTTTTGGTATTTCTTTAAAAGACATTATTCTCTGACATCCTGTAAAGAAATGATGTCTGCTCTGTGTAATCATTTTTAGACGAATCAAGTATAATGAACATTATAGCAGGAGGTAAAGATGAGAAAAAATATCCTTAAATTTGTAGCATTGTTATTGTCTATAGTTTTTTTATGGGGATGCGAATTAGCCCTAATAGGGGCTGGTGCCGGCGTAGGCATAGGCGCTTATAAATATATTGAAGGCAATGTAACAAAAGACTATCCTTTAGCTTACAGGAAGGCATGGGAAACAACAAACACCGCACTGGCTAATCTCGCCATAACCATATCCAGCAGTCTTGATGAAGGCGTTAAGGGGCAGATAGAGGCTGTTCGGAAAGATGGCACTATGGTGTTAATAAATTTAAAGGACAGAGGTCATGGTATCACCAGCATCAGTATCCGCGTTGGGACCTTTGGTGTGCGAAGCGATGCAGAAAGAATACATGAAGAGATAAAGACTATAGCAGGGTTAAAATAAAAGAGGTCAAGTAAGATAATAATCAACTAATTGGTTCATCTTTTCAGAGGCTGATTTAAAGCCTCTGCTCCGTAAAATATTAAACATCTCTTTTGAGGCAAGCCTCTTAAGAAATCTTTCTCTCTTTTTATTATCTTTTATTTCATTCATTGCCCTTTTACGAATCGCCCCGAGAAATTTGAGATACCTGCCAAACTCCCTGTCATAGAGTCTTTCAAGCTCTTTCCGTATGGTTTTTGCTACTGCAGGACTATAACCCTCTGTGGATATGGCGATGGTTAAATGTCCCCTCCTCATGGTTGATGGAACAATGAAATTTCCATTAAAGGGTGAATCAATTACATTTATAAGTCGTGGGAGTTCCCCTGTATCACGGGCAACCTTTGAGTTGGTCTCAAAAGATGATGTAGCTATAATAACAACAAATGCATCCTTCAGGTCACCTTTTCTATAATGCCTCGGGATGTGGGTTATTAAACCTTTTCTTTTCAACCTTGAGAGGAGTTTTGTTATCCGTGGACTCACTACTGTAAGAGAGGCACCTGCCCTTATTAATGTCCGTATCTTCCTTTCTGCAACCTTGCCGCCACCGATTACTAAGGCCTTTTTGCCCCTGAGGTCAAGGAATACAGGATAATATCTCATTTATATAAAACGACTTAAATCACTTGCGTTTTATTGATTAGCGTAATTATTTTTCAAAAGCGGCAATAAGTCTTCTTGCTTCAACGGATTCTCTGGCGGCAGGGTATCTTTCAATAAGGGTCATTAGGGTTTCCCTTGCCTTATCTTTATTACCGAGGTTTGCGTAAGAAAGCCCTAAATAATAGAGGGCATCTATCTCTTTTTTTGAATTAGGATAACTCTGGAGGAGATTTTTAAATCGCTCCTTAGCCGCACTATAAGAGCCTTTCTTAAAGTAGAACCCTCCCACATAAAACTCGTGCTCAGCAAGGATGTTTTTACATGCCTTTATCCTTCCCTCCGTAACATCCATATAGGGATTCCTCGGATAAAGCATCTGGAGTTTTTCAAATTCATTTAATGCCTTTTTTGCAAATCCATAACTTACATCAGGAGTCTTTATCATCCTGAAATAGCTCATAGCAAGCTGATACTGGGCATAGTATGCATATCTATGATATGGGTGCATTTTAAGAAACCGCTCATATTCTCCTGCAGCCTCCTCATATAACCCTTCCTCAAAGTATGTATCACCAATGCGTATCTGGGCTAAGGCAGCATATCTCCCCGATGTATCCTGCGCCTTGATTTTCTCAAGCGCCTCTCTCGCCTCCTCATAGTATCTTCCCTTTATTTTTTCGTTTACCTGTTTAAAAGCTGCCTCTCCCTCAAAAGCAGGGGCAGGTTTCACTGCAGCCTTTTTGGAAGAACAGGCAGAACCAATGAGCAGGATGATAAATAATAGAAAGATTTTTTTATACATTACCCATCCTCCTTTGCTTCTTGCGTTTGTATTATTTATCTTAATATTATAAAGGCTAACGGATTCAAAATCCAATAAAATTAGAATTATACTTCAAATTTTATCATGCCGTCTGCTATAGTATAACAACCGGGCGGATAGCTCAGTTGGGAGAGCGCAGCCCTTACAAGGCTGAGGTCACAGGTTCAATCCCTGTTCCGCCTACCGGGGTGGTAGTTCAGCATGGTTAGAACGCTGGCCTGTCAAGCCAGAGGTCGCGGGTTCAAGTCCCGTCCACCCCGCCAGCAAATTTTTGCTCACGCTCAAAACTAAATACACACACTAATTACAAGATGGAGGCCTTCGCTGGAAGAGCTCATAGTTAAATATGGTTATATTGCCATCTTCATAGGGACATTTTTTGAAGGCGAATCTATCCTTATTTCCGCTGGTCTCTTTGCAAAGGCAGGTCATCTTGATGTAATTACAATAATTGCCACTAGCACTACAGCCTCTTATATAGGTCATGCGGTAGCCTTTATGCTTGGCTTCATAAAAAAGGAGAGGTTTTTAAATTTTATTCTGCGGCATATAAAAGTTGACCTCACGAGGCTTCATAGATTAATTGACAGGTATGGGACAGGGGCAATCTTTATAGCCCAGTATATCTATGGCTTCAGACTCCTCAGCGCTGTTGTCTTTGGTTTAAGCACAATGGGTCCTAAAAAATATTTCCCCCTTCAGCTTCTAAGCTGTATTATCTGGGCTGTTATCATGACACTTACAGGCTACTTCTTTGGATATGCATTTCAGATGCTTATAGGGGATATACAGAAATATGTGTTTCATATCGCTATTGCAATACTTGGAGGAGGGTTTCTAATCTGGATTGTAAAGGACATTAGAAGGCAGAGAAATAATTAACACCTTCTGTGTCTCTCTAATGCTATCTCAAGTAATAAGATTGCCGCAGGTGTAACCCCGGGAATCCTGCTTGCCTGTCCTAAATTAATAGGTCTTACCTCCTCAAGTTTTTCCACAATCTCTTTTGAAAGTCCTGGTATGCCCTTATATGCAAAGTCCTGGGTTATCTCCTTTTCCTCAATCCTCTTAAACCTTTCTGCAGCCTCTACCTGCCTCTCTATGTAACCCTCATATTTTATCTGGATTTCAACCTGCCTTATCACATCCTGAGCCAGCTCTCCTTCAAGTGAAGGAGAGTTAGGGTTGGGGGCTGAAATCCTTGCTATATCCGAATATCTAACCTCAGGTCTTTTAAGGAGCTGATAAAGGGTGGTGTCTTCTTTGATAGGTGTTCCGCCAAGTCTTACCAATACAGGATTGACAACATCGGGTTTTACTCGCGTTGACCTAATCCTTTTAATCTCTGCCTCAATTAAAGCCTTTTTCTCAAGTAATTGATTGAACTCCTCTTTATTAATAAGTCCGAGATTAAAGCCTTTCTCCATGAGCCTGAGGTCTGCATTATCCTGCCTCAAGAGCAATCTATATTCAGCCCTTGAGGTAAACATCCTGTATGGCTCATTTGTCCCCTTGGTAACGAGGTCATCAATCAGAACCCCTATGTAAGCCTCATCCCTCCTCAAGAGGAATGGCTCCTTATTTTTAATCCTTACTCCTGCATTTATTCCTGCAATCAATCCTTGTGCAGCAGCCTCCTCATAGCCTGATGTGCCATTAATCTGCCCTGCAAGGAAGAGCCCTTCAATGTGCTTTGTCTCAAGGGTTGGCTTAAGTTGTTGCGGGTATACAAAATCATATTCAATCGCATATCCAAATCTTCTTATCTCTGCCTCTTCAAGCCCTGCTATGCTTTTTACAATCTTTATCTGCACATCCCTTGGAAGGCTTGTAGAAATGCCATTTGCATAATATTCATCTGAGTCAATACCTTCAGGTTCAAGAAATATCTGATGCCTTCTCTTATCCCTGAATCTTACAACCTTATCCTCAATTGAAGGGCAGTATCTTGGACCGATCCCCTTTATTATACCGCTATAAAGAGGAGACAACTTAAGGTTGTCAAGTATTATCTTATGGGTGTTTTCATTTGTGTAGGTTATATAACATGGCAGGAGTGGATTCTTTATCTCTTTTGTGAATAGAGACATTGGTGGAGGCGGTATATCACTTTCCTGAATACCCATCTGAGAAAAATCAATGCTTTTTGCAGCAAGCCTTGGAGGTGTTCCTGTCTTTAATCTTCCCATGCGAAAACCAAGCTCCTTGAGGCTTTGTGATAGCTCTATTGAAGGAGGCTCCCCTGCCCTGCCTGAAGCGATGCTCTCCAGACCCACATGAATCAAGCCATTTAAAAATGTCCCTGTTGCAACCACAAGGGCCTTACATCTGTAAGCCCCATCAGATGTCTCAATACCTAAGACACGGCCATTCTCAATCAGGATGTTCCTTACCATTGCCTCTTTAATATCAAGGTTTTCCTGTGACTGAAGGGTCTCTCTCATAAATCTCCTGTATAGCAGCCGGTCGCACTGAACCCTCGTTGCCCATACAGCAGGACCCTTGCTCTTATTTAAGACTTTAAACTGTATCCCTGCCTTATCCGTTACCCTTGCCATCTCTCCGCCCAAGGCATCTATCTCCTTTACAAGATGGCTCTTCCCAAGCCCTCCCACTGCAGGGTTACAGGACATCTGACCTATGGTGTCAAGACTCATGGTGAATATTGCCACCTCAAGACCCATCCTCGCACCTGCAAGTGCTGCTTCACAGCCTGCATGCCCTGCGCCGATAACTATAATGTCGTAGATTCTCATGTAAGTTATGTATCTCTGGGTTTTCTAACCCTCAAGTATTCTATTCCTCCAAGCAGATTTACAAGACATATAACTGTGAATACAAGGAGTGAAAGGCTCAATGCCTCCTCTGTGGCAACACCTATAGCCTGAAAGAGTATAATAAAGCTTGCTTCCCTTATGCCAAGCCCTGCCAGAGACACAGGGATAGCCGAGACTGCACTGATAATGGGGATGAATATGAAGAAGTAAATAACTGGAATCTTAAGCCCTATGGAAAGAGAAAGGATATAAACACATACGATGCCAATAAACTGAACAATGAACCCTAAGAGCAATCCTCTAAGGACTGCCTCTTTTTTCCTCTTATAATCCATAAGGGGTGTATAAAATAGGCTCAGTGCCCTTATTCTACCCCAGTTAATCCTCCACAGGATAAGACTCCCCAGCAAGAAACCACCAAAGAGTGTAGGTATAACCCATATTATCCCGGTCCCCTTGATGTAGGTATATCCTGCTATAAATGCGATAAAGCCAATACCCATCATTGCAGTAAACCCGATATACCTGTCCATAAAAACAGAGGCAAGTGAGAGACCTCCCGTACCCTTGCCTGTATGTTTGTATAGATAAAATGCCTTTATGGCATCTCCACCTACAAGTCCGGGTAGAAAGGCGTTGAAAAAGGAACCAATAAAATATAAAGAGAGCAGTTTTGAATATCTCAGAGTTTCAGGCAAAAACAATGACCAGCGTCTTGCTGAGATAAATACGGTAGATAGATAAAGAAAGAAGCTCAGGGCAAACAAAGAAGGCTCTACCTGTTTCAGGGTTTTAATAACAGACTGTATGTCAACCCTTGAGAAAAAGATCCAAAGAAGGGTTACACTGACAGAAATCTTCAGGATAAAGCTAAGGAGTCTTTTCAATCTCAGTCTCTTTATCAGATGTCTTTAAAACATAGATTGGCTTTCTCTGGCTCTCATGATAAACCCTCACAACCATCTCACCAAGTAGTCCCATTCCTATAAGCTGAATCCCTACAATTGTGAGGAGGACACCTAAAAGAAGAAGTGGTCTGCCACCTATTGGCTCTCCTGAGAGTTTTACTATTGCAAGGTAAAGACAGATTGTAAATCCTGCAAGCACAGATAAAAGCCCTATCGGTCCGAATGCCTGAAGCGGTCTTGTTGAAAAGCTCTGAAGGAACTTCACTGTAATCAAATCTAAAATCACACGGATACTCCTTCCTATGCCGTATTTTGAACCACCATGAAGTCTCGGCTGGTGAGTGGTTTCCACTTCAGCAATCCTCACCCCGTACCAGCTTGCAATTGCAGGGATGAATCTATGCATCTCTCCATATAGATTTATGTTTTTCACAACAGGTGCCTTATATGCCTTGAGACTACAGCCATAATCATGAAGCTTAACACCTGTGACCTTGCTTATCAGATAGTTGGCAATCATTGATGGAAGCCTTCTTGTGAGAAAGGGGTCTTTTCTCCTGCGCCGCCAGCCAGATACAATGTCATATTCGCCTATCATGGAGAGGAGTTTTGGGATATCCCTCGGGTCATTCTGCATATCACCATCAATGCTCACAATTACATCGCCTCGGGCATGGTCAAAGCCTGCCTTAAAGGCTGCTGTCTGACCAAAATTACGCCTGAAACTTAGCGCCCTTACCTTCGGGTCTTTTTCTCTAAGCTTCCTGATGAGCTCAAATGTCCTGTCAGTAGAGCCATCATCAACAAAGATAATCTCATAGTTACTGCCCGTTGCATCCATGGTGGACCTAAGGGCATTATATAAGGGCACTATATTTTCCTCTTCGTTATAAAGAGGAACAACTATTGAGACAAACAATGCCTTCTCCTTAATGATTACTCTCTGTCAGGATTAAAAGTTGACTTCCTTATGAAGGTAGGGATATCAAGGTCATTTTCATCAATTGCCACATCTTCATGGATCTCTTTTGAGAGTATCCTTTTAGAACCTTTGAGTGTGAGCGTCTCTCTTGAAGGTCTCCACCTTTCATATGAAGGCATTATTGCAACCTCTTTTTCCTCAAAGCCTGTTGCAATAACCGTCACCATTACCTCTTCATCAAGCTCAGGGTCTATCACCGAACCAAAGATTATATTTGCATCCTCATGTGCCGCATCACTGATAAGGCTTGATGCATCATTCACTTCATGTAAGGAAAGTGAGTGACCTCCTGTGATGTTGATCAATACACCTTTTGCACCATCAATGGAGTTCTCCTCAAGCAGGGGGCTTGAAATGGCCATCTTTGCCGCATTTAGTGCCCTGTTCTCACCAGTGGCACTTCCTATTCCCATCAGCGCCCTTCCACTGTCTTTCAGTATTACCCTTATGTCTGCAAAATCATGATTTATGACCCCTGGTGTAACTATCAGGTCTGATATACCCTTGATTGCCTGTCTGAGGACATCATTGGCAATCCTCAGGCTCTCAAGCCATGTTGTATTCTTATCTGTAACACTTAACAATCTCTGATTCTGCACAACTATGATAGCATCAACATTTTTCTTTAATTCCTTTATACCCTGCTCTGCATTTCTTGCCCTCCTGCTACCTTCAAAAAGGAATGGTCTGGTTACAACTGCAATTGTGAGTATTCCAAGTCTCTTTGCAATCTCTGCAATCACAGGGGAGGCGCCTGTCCCTGTTCCACCGCCCATGCCTGCTGTTATGAAAAGCATGTTAGCCTCTTTTATAGCATCTGTAAGCGCATCTTTATCATCCAATGCAGCCTGCCTGCCTATCTCAGGATAGGCACCTGCACCAAGCCCATTTGTGATGTTTGCACCTATCTGAATCTTTGTAGGCGCAAGTGACAGATCAAGTGCCTGTAAATCAGTATTAATAGCGATAAATTCAATACCCTGAATACCAGCTCCTATCATGCCGTTTACTGCATTGCACCCACAACCTCCTATACCTGCGACCTTGATCTTAGCAGGACTCCTTACTTCCTCAAACTCAAAGATTTTCATGTAACCCTCCTCTTTAACCTTGATATTGTCAAAAATTAACCACAGAGTTAAAAACTATCCACCCATTTTGAGAAAGAGCCTTATCTTATTAATTGCACTGCTTAAGAGACTTCCTCCATTAAAGCTTCTTTCCGCTATGGATTCCTTTGCCCCATGCAGTATAAGGCCAACCCCTGTTGCATACTCTGGATTACAAATAATCCGAGTGCCTCCTATATACTTCGGCACCCCAATCCTTACAGGAAGTCCAAGGATGTTTTCAGCCATTACATCTATCCCCCTCATAGTCGCTACACCACCTGTAAGAACAACACCCGAGGCAAGGAGGTTGTAATAACCGCTTTTCTTTATCTCTTCTCCTATCAGGCTGAAGAGCTCTTCTGCACGGGGTTGAATTATCTCAATAAGATGTCTTCTTGGCAGCCTTCTTGGCGGTTTATCTCCAGAGTATGTAATCTCTATCTCTTCATCGGGTTGAACCATCTGAAGCATGGCACATCCGTAAGTCTTTTTTATCCTTTCAGCCTCTGATAAGTGTGTCCTCAATCCTATTGCCACATCATTTGTAAAATTATTCCCACCAACCGTCAAGATAGAGACATGGCATAAATTCCCCTCATAGAACAATGCGATGTCTGTTGTTCCTCCACCTATGTCCACAATCCCGACACCAATCTCTCTCTCATCCTCAGTCAATACTGCCTCTGTAGATGCAAGTGGTCCAAGCACAATATCAATTACCTGAATCCCCGCCCTCTTACAGCTCTTAATCAGGTTCTGCACAGATGTAAGGGTAGCTGTTACTATACGGACCTTGGCCTCAAGCCTCACACCTACCATACCGCGTGGGTCATTAATGCCGTTCTGTCCATCTATAATAAAACCGCTTGGAATCACATGTAGCACTTCCCTATCAAGCGGGATTGCCACTGCCCTTGCCGCCTCTATGACCCTCTCTATGTCTTTCTGAGTTACCTCCTTTTCCCTTACAGCTATGACTCCGTTACTTAAGAGACTGTTTATATGAGCCTCTGCAATCCCTGCATATACCGCCTTTATGTCAATTCCAGCCATCGCCTGAGCCTCCTCCACTGCATTTTTTATTGACCGTGCAGTATCTTCAATATTAACGATTGCACCTTTTCTCAGACCTCTTGCAGGGGTATTTCCGATACCGATAATCTCCACACCATTGTCCTTTACCTCTCCTGCTAAGGCACATACCTTTGTTGTGCCAACATCAAGACCTACTATGAGTTTACCCTTCTTCATCGTTTAGTTTTATTCCCTCATTATTCACTGTTTACTCCTCACTGGTTTTAATGGTTTTACTATTACCCTGTCAGGAAATCTAAGGTCTACATATTCAATGGCTTCGCCCCTTTTTCTCAGCTCTCCCTCAAGTTCCTTCCACTGCTCAAGTTTTTCTGCATACCTTCCATAACCAACCTTGAAAACCTCTCCGTCCATGTTTATAGAAAGACCATAGGGTCTTGATGTAATCTCAACAAACCCTTTATCTAAAATGATTCCCTTCAGAGAAAGGGCCTCTATGAGTTTTAATGCCTCCATTAAATCTCTACTGCCCTCCTGCAAGTTTATTCCTTTTATTATCGGCAGGAATGGTGTCTTTTCTTCTTTGAGTTCCTCCAGGATCTTGCCTTCGCCATCTATAAGAGACAAGGTGCCATTGAGATTAAGGATTGCCTTTGGCACTGTCTCTTCAATTCTAATTATAAGGGTGTCAGGAAATTGCTTTCTTAAATATGCCTTCTTGACCCAGGGTAATGTCCTGAGTCTCCTCTCAGCATCTTTGAGGGAAATCCTCAGAAGCCCTTTTTCCTTTATGGCGCTTACTACATCTTTAATTTCTTCTTCCTCAAGATGATTGTTACCCAAGATGACAATGTCTTTTATGGGAAATACCTTTTTTGATTCCCTTATGCCAAGGACTATAAAAGTGACGAGGATAATCACGGACATGACAAAGACCCCACCTTTAAGCATTATCCATAATCTCTCACCTTTCCGGTAGGCAAACCTCTGCTTATGCGCCCTTTTGTTCTTTAAGTGCAAGTCTTAATATCTCCTCTGTGAGCTCTTTAAAACTCATGCCTGCTGCCTGAGCTATTTTGGGAAGCAGGCTTGTCCCTACCATGCCGGGCAGGGTGTTTATCTCAAGGATGTAAGGAATTCCTCCTTCATCAATCTTTAAATCAACCCTCGTAGCCCCTGAGCATCCAATAGCCATATTTGCCCTGAGGGAGGAAGCCTTAGTCTTTTCATAAACTGCAGGGTCAATCTCAGGAGGGATTATATACTTGGTTAGACCTGATGTGTATTTCGCCTCATAATTGAAAAATTCCAGCGATGGCATTATCTCTACGCCACCAAGCACCCTGCTGCCGAGTATGCCTATATGAACCTCCTTGCCAGGGATAAATTTTTCAATTATTGCCCTACGGCCAAATTGAAATGCCTTCTCAAGAGCCACTGTTAGGGCTTCTTCCTCCCTCACTATGCTTACACCAACGCTTGAGCCTTCATGAGCAGGTTTTATAACCCAGGGCAAGGGAAACTCTATAGTCGGCAGTTGATAGTCCTTAGTGTCTTTCCCCCGACTGACAACTACAAATGGCGGGACAGATAATCCATGGTATAAAAATATCTTTCTTGATGCCTCTTTGTCCATTGCAAGTGCAGAAGCCAGGACACCCGAGCCTGTATAAGGAATGCCCAGGACCTCAAGCATACCCTGTATTGCGCCGTTTTCACCTATACCACCATGGAGCGCAAGAAAGGCAATCTTTATCTTTTCCTTTTTAAGGACATCTACGATGTCCCTGCCAACATCTATAAGCGCAGAGTTATAGCCTAGCTCCTGCAGTGCCTGATATATTGCAAGACCACTCCTAATGGAGATATCCCTTTCAGAGGAAAACCCTCCCATCAAAACACCAATCTTTTTTGTTGTGATCAGGGTTTTGGTCATATGATTTTTATCTCGGGTTCAAGTGTTATCCCACTATGTCCTTTTACCTTTGCCTTTACAATCTCCATGAGTTTTATAAAATCCTCAGAGGTAGCCCTGCCTCTGTTGATAAAAAAGTTTCCATGAAGACTACTTACCTCTATATCCCCTATCCTCATTCCTTTGCATCCTGCCATATCTATGAGCCTTCCTGCAGAGTCTCCCTCAGGATTCTTGAATACGCATCCTGCTGAGTGCTCTCCAATAGGCTGGGTGTTCATCCTCTTTTCTATAAATTCCTTTATTCGCCTCCCTACATCGTGAGGACTATCCTTTTTAAGCACAATGTTGGCGCTCAAGATTACTGAATTCTCCGGAATACTACAGCCCCTGTAGGAAAATTTAAGCTCCTCTTTCTCAAACACTGAAATCTCTCCATCCATCTTCATTACTGAAATACCTGTAAGCACATCCTTGATCTCCTTGCCAAAAGAGCCGGCATTCATATAAATAGCACCCCCGAGGCTGCCGGGAATACCGGCAAGTTCCTCAATACCCGAACATCCATTCTCTTTTGTAAAATTTATAAGCCCTCTTAGGGGCACACCTGCCTCAACAAAAAGTGTAACACCTTCAGTTCCACCCCAAAAGATCTTGCGAGGGGGCTCAATAATCGCAATCCTTCTTAGTTCCTTCAAGGAGACCACAATACCATTTATACCGCTTTCCCTTACGAGGAGATTTGTTCCGGCTCCAATTATAAAAATCGGAATACCCTGTTCCTTTGCCATAACAAGGACATTCTTCAAGGAGACCACATCATCTGGAAAGACCAGAACCCGGGCAGGTCCTCCAATTCTCAGAGATGTATGCCCTGACAGAGGCTCATTAAATTTTACCTTCCCACGCAAAAGCCCTGTTTCAAATATCTCTTTTACCCCCTCAAAGAAGGCATATTCAAATCTTTCATCCTGCATCTTTAATTTTTAAGAACTCCTCCCCTATCCTCCAGACATCGCCTGCACCAAGTGTAAGGAGCATATCCTTAGCCTTAAGCTCTTTATCAAGATAATTTAGAATCTCCTTCCTGTCTTTTATGTACTCAATATCCTTACCTCTTTCCTTTATGCCCTTCAACAAAACCTGTGAGTTTATTCCATTCAAGGGCTTTTCTCCTGCAGGATAAATATCCATAAGGATAACCTTATCTGCATCACTAAAGGCAATGTAGAAATCTTCAAGTAAATCCCTTGTCCTTGTATATCTATGCGGCTGAAATAAGACAACAAGCCTGCCTTCCATCACCTCTCTTGCTGCCCTTAGTGTTGCAATTATCTCTGTTGGATGGTGTCCATAATCGTCAAATACCTTTATGCCTCCTCTCTCCCCCTTGAACTCAAATCTCCTCTGAACACCGCTGAAGTTCTGAAGGGCATCTCTTACACTATCCATATCAATCCCCAGCTCATCTGCCACAAGGATAGCAGCCAGACTGTTGCAGACACTGTGTAGCCCTGGGAGTGGAACCTCAAAGATACCAAGAGAGATACCCCTGAGAACTGCCTCAAATCTTATCTTTACACCTTGTAGTCTTACATCCCGAGCCCTCAAGTCTGCCTCTTCATTTAAGCCATAAGTGAGAAATCTCCTCTTAACCTCTAAGAGGAGCCCTCTTATGTATTCATTGTCCAGGCAGAGTATGGAAAGCCCATAAAACGGCACCTTGTTTATAAAGGCAAGAAATGCCCCTTTTAATTCATCAATGCTCTTAAAGAAATCCATATGCTCCCTGTCAATATTAGTCACTACTGCGATGATGGGGGATAATTTCAAAAATGAGCCATCGCTCTCATCTGCCTCGGCAACAAAAAAATCCCCATGACCTAATCTTGCATGACCTCCAATGGCCTTTAATTTGCCTCCTATTACAACTGTTGGGTCAAGCCCTGCATGGGCAAGCACACTTGCTATTAAAGATGTCGTTGTAGTCTTACCATGTGCACCTGCAATTAGTATGCTCTGTTTGAGTCTTGCAATCTCAGCAAGCATCTCAGCCCTTCCTATTACAGGTATTGATTGTTTCCTGGCAGCAAGGACCTCAGGATTATCCTCGGGAACCGCTGAAGATATAACCACCAGATGGGCACCGGAGACATTCCCTGTATCATGCCCTATGAAAACATCAATACCAAGTGTCCTCAATCTCTTCGTGGTCTCTGTCTCCTTTAGGTCCGAGCCTCTTACCTTATAGCCCAGACTCCTCAGGACCTCTGCTATGCCACTCATCCCTGCACCACCAATGCCAACAAGATGCACTATTTCAAACTTTTTATGCATGTTCTTTATTTATAAGTCCCATTGCAAGCTTAATAACCTTCTGTGCTGCATCAGGTCTTCCAATGCTTCTGCTTACATTCTCCATCTCTATTATTGAATCAGGATTCTCAAATAAGTATTTCACCAGCTCACTTAGAGACCTTCCATTGAGTTCCTTCTGAAGAATCATCTGCGCTGCGCCAAGGTCCCAGAGCTTTCTTGCATTGAGCTCCTGATGGTTTCTTGCCGCATATGGATAAGGAATAAGGATGGCTGCCTTTCCACATGCAGTAAGTTCTGATAATGTCGTTGCACCTGCCCTGCATATTACAAGGTCTGCAACTGCATATGCATCTGCCATATTATATGCAAACGGGATAATGGTAGCCTTAAAGCCCCTTATGCGGTAGAATTCCCTTACAGCATTAAAGTCCCTTTCGCCTGTCTGGTGCAGAAACTGTATCTTATCCTTAAAATCATCAAGATATACCAGTGCTTCACTTATGGCAGTGTTAATACCCTTTGCGCCCTGACTGCCTCCAAAGACGAATATTGTAAAAAACCCTTTCTCAAGGTTGAAGGTCTTATGGCCCCTTTCCCTATCTCCTTCAAGTATTTCCTGCCTTACAGGATTGCCTGTAAGATGGGTTTTATCTTTTGGGAAAAAATCCATACTCTCCTGATATGTCACTGTAACTATATCAACAAATTTGCTGAGCAATTTGTTTGTGAGACCTGGCACAGAATTCTGCTCATGTATCATGGTTGGTATATTCATGAGTGAGGCAACCAAAAGTGTAGCCCCGGCTGCGTATCCTCCAACCCCAAATACCAGGGCAGGTTTAATCTCTTTAAGAATTGCATAAGAATCCTTAAAAGACAATGGTATCTTGGCAGTAGCCCTCAATGCCCTAAGCATATCAGTGCCTGCAATACCCTCCGCCCTTATAAATCTTATGGGAAATCCCTCTCTGGGGACCATCCTTGACTCTATCCCCTCTGCGGTCCCTACGAATATAACTTCTACTTTACTTTCTGTTTTTTTAAATTCCCTCGCAACTGCAATCCCGGGAAAGACATGTCCACCTGTGCCACCCCCGGCAATTACTATCCTCATTTTTGCCTCACCATCCACTTATAATGCCTCCCCCTTATAGGGGGCCTTCCTCCCCACGGGATGTTTCGCATAGCAATTGGTTTACTGCTGGTTATTCTCTGAATACTCATCAGCACCCCTACGGCTACCATGTTTATAAGGATAGCTGAGCCTCCATAACTTATAAATGGCAATGGTAGCCCCTTTGGAGGCATTAAGCCTAAACACACAGAAAAATTCATAACCGCCTGGCTTGCTATCATTATTGTAAGCCCCATGGCTAAATAGTAACTGAATGAATCCTCTGTTTGCATAGCAATATTGACCCCTTTTATGAAAAGCCAGATGAAAAGTCCAAGGACAATTGATGCCCCTATTAACCCCAGCTCTTCCCCTATCTGAGAAAATATAAAATCTGTATGTAGCTCGGGCAGGAAGAAAAGTTTCTGCCTCCCATCGCCGATACCCACACCTGTAAGCCCTCCCCTTCCAAATGCAAGAAACGATTGCACAAGCTGAAATCCCTTATCCAAGGGGTCCTGCCAGGGGTCAAGAAAGCTCAATAACCTGTCCCTCCTATATGGTGTGGAGAGAATGAGTTTATAAATCAGTGGTAATGAAAGGAGGGCAAGCCCTGCGAGGTATGTCCACCTAACCCCCCCAAGAAACAGCAGGATCACTGTAAGGATGCCCAGAGTAATGACTGCACCAAAATCAGGCTGAAGCAATATAAGCATCTGGAATGGAAGTAGGACACATAAGGGGATTATGATTCCATACCGCAGGTCCTTCATCCTCCATGCATTTCTGTCTATATAATGAGCTAAGAATAAGACTATTGCAATCTTTAGGAGTTCTGATGGCTGAAATGTTGATGGCCATAACCTAAGCCACCTCTTTACATTACTTCCACTGCCTGCAGAGACTCCGATGTTAGGTATAAAAACAAGGATGAGCAAGACTCCGGAGAGCACAAGCAAGGGTATGATAAAAACCCTCAGTTTATTATAATCCATTCTCATTAACAGGAGCATTGCTCCCAATCCAATTATAATAGCGAAAAGGTGCCTCATAAGATAATGAAAGCCATGACCGTATCTTTCCAAAGACATAAGGGCTGTTGAACTGTAAACCATAATGATTCCTATAACAATAAGCAGGAGGACAGGGATTATGATGCCGTGTGTATTCTTCATTGGCATTGAACCCTTGAACCTTTAAGCGAGTCTTTTCGGAGAGTCGCTCTGACTTTGAACCTTTGAACAATCTCTTTAAACCGTCTTCCCCTATCTTCAAAATCCTGAAACATATCAAAGCTAACACACCCAGGAGAAAGTAGAACGACATCACCGGGGGAGGCCTTTGACAGAGATACACTAACAGCCTCTTCAAGGTCATCCACAAAGACTATATCTACCACTCTGTTCATTGCCTTCGCAATCTTTTCCTTTGCCTCTCCAAGGAGGATAAGTGCCTTGACCCTTTCTTTAATCAAGTCCTTTAAACTCAGGAAATCACCACCCTTGTCCCTTCCACCCATAATCAATATTATCCTTTGAAAGCTCTCAAGGGATTTAGTAACAGCACCTATATTTGTCCCCTTTGAATCGTTAATGAAGGTAACCCCCTGAATTTCACAGACATATTCAAGTCTGTGCTCAAGACCCCTAAAATCCTTAAGGACATCCCTTACAGCATCCTCCGGGCATCCACAAAGCAGTGCTACCAGAGAGGCCGCCATTGCGTTTTCCAGATTATGGACACCCTTAATCCTTATATCAGCCGGCTTGATAAGTTCGGAGTTTTGAGTTTGGCCCGCCTTGCTTCGCAGAGCGAGGCCGGGGAGTTCAGATTTAGGGAAATTACAGTAAATCATTCCATCTTTGAGATAAATACCTTCAACTTCCCTTCTACGGCTGAAATAAAGGATGTTTGGTTTTTCATTTTTTACCTTCAACTTTTCACCTTCAACCTTTTTTATTATCGGGTCATCGGCGTTAAGAATCAGAGAGTCTTTAGCCCCCTGATTCTCAAAAATCCTTGCCTTTGCATTAATGTATTCTTCCATCGTATGGTATCTATCAAGATGGTCAGGGGTTATATTGAGTATGGAGGAAACCTTAGGCCTAAAATTCATTATTGACTCAAGCTGGAAACTGGAAACCTCTGTCACGATAAAATCAGGAAGTTGAGAAGTTAAGAAGCTGATTAGTATCTCCTCTGTCAGTGCATTGCCGATGTTTCCACCCAAAAGTGTCTTAAAACCTGCCTTTTTAAGCATTAAATCCACAAGTGTAGTTACCGTTGATTTTCCATTTGTCCCTGTGACTGCTATGAAAGGGACATGACCTTTTTCATCCTGTATCACCTGGTAAGCCAATTCAAGCTCTCCTATAACAGGCACACCCCTTGCTTTTGCATGCACAACAGGCGCAATATCAAGTGGCACGCCCGGGCTTAAAATTATAATTTCTGCCTTACTAAAAAGTTCCTCCGGATATCCACCTGCAAAAACCTTAACTACAGGAGACAATCTCTCTATATTATCTTTTAAGGAATAAGCAGGCTTTATATCTGTCACCCATACCTCCGCACCTAAGAAGGCAAGGAGATTTGTTGCACCTATTCCGCTTCTGGCTAAGCCAACCACAAGGACCTTCTTACCGCTCAGCATTCCTTGCACCTTCCTCCATGACCCCCTTCTTCTGATGACTGTCTTTTCATTGCTCACCTCAGTTTTAATGTCATGAGACTCAGAAGCGCAAGTATGATACCGATTATCCAGAACCTCACTATGACCTTTGGCTCAGGCCAGCCCTTCAGTTCAAAGTGATGGTGTATAGGAGCCATCTTGAGTATGCGCCTGCCTGTTAATTTATATGATGCGACCTGAAGTATCACTGAGATAGCCTCAATGACAAATATACCGCCGACCAATGCCAGAACTATCTCGTGTTTTGTTAGCACTGCAAGTGTGCCTAAGGCACCGCCAAGACCCAGAGACCCAACATCTCCCATAAAGAGCTCAGCAGGATAACTGTTATACCAGAGGAACCCTAATGCAGCACCAAACATGGCACCGCAGAATACAGTAAGTTCACCTACCCCCGGTAGATAAAGGACATAAAGATACTGGGCAAACCTTGAGTGCCCTGATATATATACAAGTGCACTATTGGCAAGTGTTGCAATTACCACAAGTCCGATGGCAAGTCCATCTATACCATCGGTAAGATTAACTGCATTGGAGGCACCGACAATCACGAGAACAGAAAAAGGGATGTAAAACCAGCCCATATCTATCAACCATTTTTTAAAAAATGGTATGCTCAGCATTGCAGGATACGGGTCTTTAGGGTCATAATAAAGTATAAGACCGATTATCAGTGCGAGGGCTATCTGAGCGCCGAATTTATGACAGGCTCTGAGCCCTTTTGAATTACGCCTTCTGACCTTAAGATAATCGTCTACAAAACCGATAGCGCCAAATCCCACTAAGGCAAGGAGCATTATCCAGATATATTTACTTCCTAAATCGCCCCACATCAGAACACTCACCACTATTGAGGATATAATCAGAATTCCTCCCATTGTTGGGGTTCCGCCCTTGTTGAGGTGTGTTCCCGGACCATCATCTCTTACATACTGTGTGAGGCTTAATTTCCTCAACTTCTCTATGAGATAGGGGGCAAGGAGAAAACTCGTAAGAAGTGCGGTGATTACAGCAAGGGCGGTCCTGAAGGTAATGTAGCGAAATACATTGAATGGTGAAAACCACTCCTGCAGACTATAAAGAATATCGCCAAGCATTTATCCTTCTACCCTGCTTATCCTTTCTACTATCCTTTCCATAGCCATTAAGCGTGAACCTTTTACAAGTATGGTATCGCCTTCTCTGAGGATACCTACAATATTCTCAGCAGCCTGAGATGCATCCCTGAAGGTATAAATTGCAATCCCTGAACCACCTTTAGCCTCTTCTACAGCATGCCTCATCATCTCGCCAACTGCAATAAATACATCCATGCCAAATTCTTTAACCATCCTCCCCACTGAGCGGTGTAGTTCCTCTGAGAATTCACCGAGCTCAGCCATGTCACCCAGCACTGCAATCAATCTGCCTTTTCCCTCTGGGGAGGAGCCTCTAACGAAGCGGATGAGCCCATTCAGTGCCTCCCTCATTGATGAGGGATTTGCATTGTAAGAATCATTTATCAATATTATTCCCTTTTTTCTTATGACCTCAAATCTCATGGGAAATGCAGTATAAGCCTCAAGACTGCCCTTTATCTCATCAATAGGAATACCCAGAGAATAGCAAACAGCACTGGCTGCGAGGGCATTGTATATATTGAATATCCCGTGGACATTGAGGTTAACATTTATACTAACATCATCTTTTTTGCCTCCCAAGGAGTCTGAAAATCTCAATATAAATCTGCTTCCATTTTCCGTTATAACCACATCTTCTGCCTTAACATCAGAGTTGCTATTAATTGAGAAGGTAATTATTTTACCCTTAAAGCCCTTTATTCCCTGCATCAGGAAATCATCATCCGCATTCACTATGGCAGTATCAAGACCCTGAAGGACTTCAAGTTTTGCATCTCTGATAGCCTCAAGACTGCCGAGTTTGCCTATGTGGGCAGTGCCTATATTTGTGATTACCCCATGTGTTGGAGCCAATATCTCGCATAACCTCCTTATCTCACCACTTGCATTCATCCCTAATTCAAAGACAGCCACCTCATCCTCCGGCTTGATCTTTAGAAGACTAAGCGGCACACCGATATGGTTATTTAAATTACCCTCATTCTTATGAACCCTAAATCTCCTTGAGAGGATGGCGTAACTCATCTCCTTTGTCGTTGTCTTACCATTGCTTCCTGTGATTGCGATTATGGGTATCTTCTGCCTTACCCTTAAGAAATGAGCTAAATCCTGTAGTGCCCTTAGGGTATCAGGAACTTTAATTATCGTGAATCGTGAACCCCTGATTAACTGAGGGGGAATCCTTAATCGTGTTTCTACTAAAGCCCCTCCGGCACCCTTTGATATTACCTCATTAAGAAAGTCATGCCCATCAAATCTCTGACCCCTCAAGGCAAAGAATATCTCGTTTTGCAGGATTGTCCTTGAATCAATTGATACACCTTTAAAGACAGGTGAATTGCCGTTGCCATAAACAACCTTTCCACCTGTTGCCTTAATAATGTCTTCTACTGTTAAAATTCCCATAACCTAAATGCAGTAGTTAGTAGCAAGTAGTTAGTAGTCAGGATAAAAATTATTCTAAGTTTCTCCCTTAACTACTTACTACTTACCCCTTTACTACTTTCTTTATTGCCTCCTTAAGCACCTCCCTATCACTGAATGGATATCTAACGCCCTTAATATCTTGATAATCCTCATGACCCTTTCCTGCAACCAAAACAGTATCACCTTCCTTAGCCATAGATACCGCTTCTCTTATAGCCTCTTCCCTGTTAGGCAAGACCATATAATTGTCCTTTCTTACGCCTTTAATTACCTCCCTTATTATCTCCATGGGTTCCTCTGACCTTGGATTGTCAGATGTGATAATCACAAAATCGCTTAATTCAGTAGCAACCTTGCCCATTTTTGGTCTTTTGCCTCTGTCCCTGTCTCCGCCACATCCAAAAACCGTTATGATCTTTCCTTTTGTTATTAATCTTGCCTCCTCAATAAGCCTTTTCAGGGCATCTTCTGTATGGGCGTAATCCACGATACAGAGAAACCTCTGACCCATATCAATCCTCTCAAACCTGCCTTCAATATATCTTACCCCTTTTATGCCCTTTATTATTGCCTCTTCACTTACACCAATGGCATAAGCAACTCCAATAGACATGAGAATATTGTAAACATTATTTCTACCTACAAGTGGAGAACTAACAAATAGTTCTCCTTTTGGCGTCTGAATTTTAAAAGAAAGCCCTTCCCCTGCAGGGGGGAGGGTTAGGGATGGGGTTGCCCTTAGCATTGCCCCTCTCTGAAGGCCGCAGGTTATTACATTACAGTCTATTTTTTGTGCAAGACTCCTGACCCTTGTGTCATCCCAGTTCAGGACTGCATAACCATCCTTCTTAAGATAATCAAATAGCCTTGCCTTGGCAGCGAAATAGGCATCCATCGTGCCATGAAAGTCCAGATGGTCCTGAGAAAAATTTGTAAACACTGCCACCTTAAAAGAACACCCCTCAACCCTCTTAAGTGATAGTGCGTGTGAGGATACCTCAAGCACAGCATACTCTACTTCCTGCTTTAGCATCTCCCTCAGATATTTTTGAAGCTCTAAAGACTCAGGGGTTGTATGGGGTGCTGCAGTAACTCTATCTCTTATTATATATTGAATTGTTCCTAAAAGACCAACCTTCTTACCCCAGGCAGTAAGTATGCCTTTTGTGATATAGCTTGTGGAGGTCTTTCCGTTTGTCCCTGTGATACCGATAAGGGATAAGCTCCTGCAAGGTTCTCCATAAAAGTTGGAAGAAAGGATGGCCAGTGCCTCTCTGCTATGGTCAACCTCTACTATAGTGGTATCATTCCCCTCTGAAGGAGTCTCCGATGCTACCACTGCAGTAGCACCCCTCAGGATTGCATCTTTTATGTAAAGGTGACCATCTGTCCTGAGACCCTTGATTGCAACAAAAAGAAAACCATCTTTTATGAGTCGTGAGTCATATGCAATTCCCTTTATCTCACGGTTGAGTGTGCCGATGACCCTCCTTACCTTTATACCCCTTAAAAGTTCTGCGAGTGTCATTTATCCTGTTAGAAAGAAAATAAAATATATATAGCCCCGTTAGAAAAAATTCTTCTAACGGGACTTGCTGACAAGGATAACATGATTCTCATCCCTTTCATGGGGGATATTGAGATATGTAAGTGTATGTTCAACAATGCCATTAAACACAGGAGCAGCCACCGTGCCTCCATATGTTGCACCCCTGGGCTTATAGACAACCACTATAAGGGCAATCTCAGGGTCCTGAGCAGGGACAAATCCGACGAAGGAACTCACATAGTCAGTCAGAGAATACCTGCCTGTTTTTGGGTCAATCATCTGGGCTGTGCCTGTTTTGCCTGCAACCAAATTTCCTTTGATGGACGCCTTCTGTGCTGTGCCTCCTTCTTCTGTAACTGTCTTCAGTATTTCCCTCATAATATTTGCAGTTTCCTCAGAGATGACCCTTCTCTCTATCTTAGGATAAAACCTCTCTAAGACCTCGCCTCCGGGCGCAATTATCTCGGAGACAATATAAGGTCTCATCAATTTACCACCGTTAGCAATTGCTGCATACGCCCTGAGAAGCTGTAAAGGGGTAACCCCAATCTCCTGCCCTATTGATAGAGATGCTCGTGACCTTTCCGACCAATTCTTTGTATCCCTTAAAAGTCCTCTAACCTCTCCGGGAAGGTCTATCTCTGTTTTTTCACCGAATCCGAATCTCTTCATATATTTATAAAATTTATCTTCCCCAAGGCGTCTTCCTACCTGCACCAGACAGACATTTGACGACTTCTGGATGCATTCCTTAAATGTAAGGACACCATGCCTCAGGGCATCACGGATTGGTTTACTTCCCGGGACATTTATAAACCCTTTAGAACAATCAAATCTTTCTTCAGGTGAGACCATTCCCTCCTCAAGTGCTGCTGCAGCAGTGATTGCCTTAAATGTTGAACCAGGTTCATAAAGGTCAGTAATTGCCCTGTTACGCCTTTCATCTGGATGTGCCTCAGCCGGGAGGTTCGGGTCATAGCCAGGTCTGTTAGCCATTGCTAAGATTTCACCTGTTTTTGGATTCATCATTACTGCCACCACTGCCTCTGCCTTCCACCTCAGCATTGCCTTCTCTATCTCCCTTTCAACAATATACTGTAAACCCTCATCAATGGTAAGCAAAAGGCTGTTGCCAGAGATTCCATCTTCAATCCCCTGGTAAAGATCAACCCCACGAGCATCTCTACTGATAGAGACCTTTTTTCTTTCACCCTTCATATAATCGTCATATTTGAGTTCAATACCTTCAAGCCCTTTATTATCAATATCTGTAAAACCGAGGATATGCGATGCCAATTGCCCCTTAGGATAATACCGTTTTGGCTCTATCATAAGTCCTATCCCTTTAAGCCTCAATCTCTCTTTTAAGGCAGAAACCTCCCTTGATGTCTCCTGAGGCATCTTTCTCATTAGCCATACAAAACCCCTGCCTTTTTCTGTAGAGAGTTTACTATTAATACTTTCTGCAGAGACTTTAATAAGAGGAGCAAGCTCCCTGGATAAGCTATATATATCCCTTACCTGTGACGGAACAGCATAAAGAGAGTCTGTCTCTATATTTATAGCCATCTCCTTCATTGTCCTGTCCAATATCAATCCCCTCTGTGGTATAAGTGTTACGGTTTTTGAGTATTGCTGTTTTGCCTTTTCATGTAGTGCTGCATGTTTGAAGACCATAAGATTTAAGAGCCTGAGAAATATTACAAAAAAACTGAAAAGTATTATTGTAGTAAGGACTATAGCCCTTTTCCTGTCTCTACATTGTAACCTTTTAGGGTCTTCGTCCCAGAGTTTTCTGATATTTCCCTTATTTCTCCTCACTTCTGCCTCTTTCTGTGTTCCTCTGATGACATTTGAGAAAAATTCATGGATACATTATGAGGTCCTGCAGGTGGTATCCTTCTGACAAAAAAGACCTTTTCCCTCTCGGGAAGGCTCATGCCCAGACTCTTTATTGCAAACTCCTCTATCTTTTTTGACGAATGAAGGCTTGCCCTCTCTGCCAGGATTAATTTCCTTTCCCTCATAACACTGCTCCTCTCTTTCTGAAGCTCACCAACCCTGTATTCAAGTTCTAAAACTGCTGTCTTAAGCCACACAAGTGCGAAGATACCAATAACCATGTAAAGGAAAAAGCAAAATTTTATAATAAGACCAAATCTCCTATTCTTTTTTGACCTTCTACTGCTCATAGTTTCTCCGCCACCCTTAGCCTGGCACTCCTTGAGGATGGATTGGATAATACCTCCTCCCTCGTTGGCAGTAAGGGTTTTTTTGTAATAATATTAAGAAGCCCTTCCCTTGCCATTCTTCTAAAAGAGTTCTTCACAATCCTGTCCTCAAGTGAATGATAGGAAAGCACACAGAACCTTCCACCTTCTCTCAGGATGCTCACCCCTGCATTAATCGCCATCTCAAGCTCTTCAAGCTCCTTGTTTACTTCAATCCTCAGGGCCTGAAATGTCTTTGTTGCAGGGTGAATCCTGCCCCTGTTTCGCTCCGCAAAGCGGTGCGGCCTCACTGCCCTTTCAACTATCCCTGCAAGCTCTCTGCAGGAGCTAATGGGTTTTCTCTTGCGGGCATCAACAATCGCCCTTGCTATCTTTCTGCTCAGTCTTTCTTCACCATACTCCCATAAGATACGGGCAAGTTCTTCCTCAGGATATTTATTCACTACATCTTCTGCGGAAAGCCTCTGTCTTGTATCCATTCTCATATTCAGGGGCTCATCCTTTAGGAAACTGAAACCCCTCCTTTCTATCTTCAGTTGTAAGGATGAGACCCCCAGGTCAAGAAGGATTCCATCCACCCCTTTATAACCTGAACCTTTTCGGAATGAATCTCCCATAACTATAGCCTTCATATTGGAAAAGTTGTCTCTAAAGAGATGTATATTGTAGTCTTTCAATCTTTCCCTAACTATCTTTAGTGCCTCTTCATCACGGTCAATACCGATAAGTGTGCATCTTCTGACACTTCTGAGAATGCCTTCTGCATGTCCTCCTGTCCCCACTGTTGCATCAACATATATCCCACCTTCTTTTGGACTTAACATCTCTATTACCTCCTGCAGCATAACAGGGACATGCAATATCTGGATTGTCTTCATCAGAGACCAAGGCCTGAAAGCTCTGCCATAATAGCCCTTCTATCTATCTTTGATGGGTCTGCAACACTCTCAAACTCTTTCCTGTCCCATACCTCTATCCTGTTTCCCTGCCCTACCATGACTACCTCGCCATTTAATCCTGCATCAACCCTCAGGGCTGAAGGTATAAGCACCCTTCCCTGCTTATCTATCTCACCTTCTATTGCTGAGCCGATGACCCGTCGCATAAAGTATCTCAGTGCATCTGAGGCTTGTGGCTTTTCCTTTACCTTTTCCATGAGCTTGTTCCATTCATCAACAGGGTAAGCGCAGAGACAGCGGTCAAATGCATCGTTGGTAAATATCAATCTGAGGCTATAATTTGAAGAAAGTATCTCACGGAAAGGAGCAGGGATTATGATCCTGCCCTTTAAGTCTAATGTGTAATAATATTTTCCAGAAAACCCTGGCACTTCATTCTACCTTCTTCCACTATTTACCACAGTATGAGGACTTTGTAAGCGGTTGTCAAGTAAAAAATGATACACCATATATTTTGTGTTTTATGATATTAGTGAATACTACTTATAGGGTAAGCACAATCAATCTCTCATTGTTTTTGCATCATGTATCTTGCATCATATATCCTTAATTAAGAGGTAGCCCACACCGCAGGTGGTGCGGAGGAAAAAGATGGTTGACCTGATAGAGAGGTTTCTCAATTACATAGTAGTGGAGAGAGGACTTTCCTCAAATACCCTCCAGGCATATAGAAACGATATCAGGAAATTTGAAGATTACCTTAAAGAAAATGCCAAAGGCATAACAGACTTCAATAAGCTGGACCTTATATCATATTTGAATCACATGAGAGACATTGGTAATCAAACCCAAACAATAGCGAGGAGTCTCTCTACAATCAGGGGGCTATGCAGATTTATGCTCTTAGAAGGCATCATAGCGGAGGACCCTGTGGAAAACCTGAGCGCACCCAGAGGCTTAAGACATCTTATAGATGTCCTTTCATTAGAAGAGGTCTTCTCCTTAATGGAAAAGCCAGAAGGCAAAACACTCTCATTACGGGATAAGGCAATACTTGAGCTTCTTTATTCTTCAGGTTTGAGGGCAAGTGAGATTATCAATCTAAAAATAGACGACATAAATTTTGAAGCAGGTTTTCTGAGGGTGGTTGGTAAGGGCTCAAAAGAGAGGGTTGTCCCTTTAAATGAGCGGGCAATGGAGACAATAAAAAGATACATACAGGAATTAAGACCGATTCTCCTTAAAAAAAAGCTAGATGGCACTTTATTCATTGGCAGGCCTGGGAAGCCACTAACAAGGCAGAGATTATGGCAGATTATTAAGCTATATGCTAAGGGGCTCAAGAGGAATGTCTCTCCTCATACACTCAGGCACTCCTTTGCAAGCCATCTCCTTGATGCCGGGGCAGACCTCAGAGCACTTCAGAAGATGTTAGGGCATTCAGACATATCAACAACCCAGATATATACCCGGGTTACACCCGAGCGGCTCAAGAGGATCCATAAAGAACATCACCCTCGGGGTTAAGCCTCAATTTAAAAACCTCACACTGACCTTTGTGCCTCTTCTTATGTATTCCTCATCCTCAGGAAGGATTATCAGGCTATTGGCAAGCATCATTGACCTCAATATAGCAGAGCCCTGAAGACCTGTGGTCTTTGTAAAATAAACACCATCCTTCCATCGCGTCTGTGCCCTAAGGAAAAATCTCAAACCTTTTTTCTTTTCTATATCTTCTTCTAAGACAGCTTCCACTTCATGTCTCATATCATCTTTCTGACCTAACATCCTCAAGATTGCAGGCCTCACAAACATCTCAAAACAAATCATGCTTGAGACAGGATTACCTGGGAGTGCAAATACCGGTTTTCCCTCAAGCACTCCAAATAAAACAGGTTTCCCCGGTCTCATTGCAACCTTCCAGAACTTTATCTCCGCTCCCATCCTGAGGAGGACTTCTCTGATTAAGTCATAATCTCCCATGGAGACCCCTCCTGATGTAATTATTGCATCTAAGGAGAGTCCAGATTTTATCTTTTCCTCTATATCATCCATTTCATCCCTGGCAATACCTATATTGTGAGGAATCCCTCCGCAACTTAAGACCTGACTATACAATGTATATGTATTTGAGGTGCGTATCTTCCCGGGTGTGCTCTTTTCTTCTACATCGCAGAGCTCATCACCTGTAGTGAGAATTGCAATACCTGGTTTTCTTCTAACCTTTACTTGAGGAATACCAAGTGCTGCAAGCATTCCAATGTGTGCTGGCTTAAGAAGTGTCCCATTCTCAATTACAAGTTCGCCCTTCTTTATATCCTCTCCTGCCATCCTTATGTTTTCATTTGGGGCTACCTCTTTAAAGATTTTAACCTCTCCACCCTGCCTCTTAGTGTCTTCAACCATTACTACGGCATTAGCCCCATGAGGTATTGGAACACCTGTCATAACCTTTATGGCTTCACCACCTTTTATCCTCAGGGAGCTTATCATCCCTGCCTTTAGTTCTTCTATGACCTTTAATGTCTTTGGGGTTTGAGGGGAGGCACCTCTACTATCCATAGAATTAATGGCATATCCATCCATGGCAGAATTATTCAATAAAGGGATATCTAAATCACTGAATATATCCTGAGCCAATACCCTTCCAAGGGATAATGTAAGAGGAACCTCCTCAGTGCTTAAAAGCGATATGTAACTAAGGATGCTCCTTAGTGCCTCTTCAACCTTAATCATCCTTTACTCCTAAGTATAACCTATGTTATTAATAAATGGCATAAAACCACAAGAGGGCTCTACTTACTGCCTCATTGCCCTTAAGATTTCCTTGAAGCAGCCCGAATGCCGAATATTATCATATGTCTTTGCTCTCATGATATATCGCCAGTCATTGAATCCATTCTCTATTGCCTTTCTTAGCCACCTACATGCCTCCTCAGGCTCATTCTTTATTGCATAAAGTTCAGCCATACTGTTTAGTGCATAGATATTTCTTGGGCTTAGCTCAAGTGCCTTTCTGATGTCCATCTCAGCCTCTCTCAGTCTTCCCATCAGGAGTAAACTAAAACCACGATTGTTATATGCCATGCTGTTTTTCGGGTTAAGCCTTATGGCCTCGCTGAAGTCAGAAATGGAATGCTCATAGTGCCCCATCTCCTGATAGGCTGTTCCCCTGTTTACATGGACTATGTCAAATGAAGGATTAAGTTCTATAGCCTTATTGAAGTCAGAAATTGCAAAGTCATAACGACCCTTCTTCATATAATAAATCCCCCTGTTGTTGTAAGCCCTGTAGTCTGTGGGGTTTGCCTCTATGGCAGTATTGTATCTCCGAATGCCAAGGTCATATTTCCATCTCTTCTTCATAAAGATCTCATCCCTATATTACACCTCATGGCTAAAAACTGCCAAAAGCGTGGTGCAGGGTAAACACCATTGTTGTAGAATAGATACAGCCCAAGATTCTAAATATTATAGAATTCTTTATTTTCAATGAGTTAAAATCTGGCATATTTATTGCTAAAGAGATAGTTATCTCTACTTTAGGGTAATCTTGTTCTTTGAAAAAAAATGCTTGACAAAGACGCCATGTCAATGCTATAAAACTACAATCTTGAAGGGAAACTCCCTATATTAAGAAGATTCAAAGGTAGCAAGTGTTTTTAAAATGCCAGCATTAGTTGAAGTGATAGGGCTTGATGGATTAAGGGAGGCTGAAGAGCCTGTGTAATACAGGTGTTACAAAGAAAGAATGGCAAGAGGTTCTAGGAAGGCTTGACATACTTGAGCATGATATGGCAGAAGTAAAATCAGAAGTGAGAAGTAAGTGGATGATAGGCTTACCTTATTTACCCTTTAAGGCATAAAGGGTATGGCTTCCTCTTAAGGAGGCAGAATCCCAAAAAAAGGAGGTGATGCATAGTTAGAGCCGCAGGCTTTAGCCTGCTGAGCTATGAAATCTCTGCCTTGGCGGAGATAAACTGAACTACCTAAGGAGGTAGGAAGTGAAACGATACTTGATACTATTTTTAGGGGCGTTGTTTGTCCTTGGCATTACAGCATCTGCCTATGCCTTTCATGCCCCAATTCCAAAGGAGACATCCCCTGTTGTTGCACCAAAAGGAACAGACATAAGGCTTGGTGGTGAGATAAGGATAAGGGGATTCTTTCAGGACAATATTACCGATAAGGATGGGAAAGCTGCTCTTGCTGGTAGGCCCTATAAAGGTTCTGGAACAGCATGGTATGACCAGAGGGTGAGGCTTCTGATTGATGCAAGGGTAGCACCAAATGTAACTGGAAGGGTTCACCTTGAGACAGACCCTGATAACTACACATGGGGTATTAGAACTGTAGGTGGAGGTGTTACTGAGAATCCCCTCACACCTGTTGGCACAGTTGGTGGTGATGGGGGCATTAAGAGAGGTGACAGACTCAGCCTCCTTGAGGCATGGATTGCGTATACAGGAACAGGGCTTCTTGGTGTTCCTGCAGGCATAAAGGCAGGGCATCAGCTATTCCTTATTGGTGCAGGGCACTTTGTGAACCGCACGAAATTCGGAGATGATGCAATCCTCCTCTTCATTGAGCCTCAAAAAGGCACAGAGATAAACCTCTTGACAGCAAAACTGGGTGAAGGTGCTTCAGCTGCTATAGGCTCCGATGATATTGACCTTTATAGCTTAATGCTCACACATCAGCTTGATAAGGACAATACAATTGGTGTCAACTACTCACTTGTCACAGTGAGTGATATGGATGGTAGTCATTTCCTCTTCAGGATGCCTGGCGGTGCTGCCAACTATGCGAATGCAGACCTCAAGCTCAGAAACTTGGGGCTTTTGGCAAGGGGTAAAATTGGAGATTTTGGCTACAGGGCATCTGCTGATTTCCAGGGCGGTAAGGTTAAAGATATAACTGGTTTAGCCGTGACAGATGTAAAGTTCAGTGGCTATGCCTTCACAGCAGGTCTTGACAGGAAGGTTGAGCCTCTTGGAACAGTAAGGGCCTCCTATGCATTCGCTTCAGGTGATGCTGATGCGACTGATAACAAGAATAAGGCATTCCAGGTACTGCCTATGCCAAATGGCATTAACTACACAGTGGTTTATGACTGGAGAGTAGTTACCGCAGCAGACTCCAGAAATGCCGGCATCCAAAACACCACAGCTTACAATCTGGGTCTAACATTTAGCCCAATGAAGGATATGACTGCACACCTTGACTACTTCTTACTCAGGGCATCAAAGGCGCTTACAGCAGCTCCAGATACCTTTGGTTATAGCAAGAATGTAGGCTCTGAGCTTGACCTGAAGATAGCATACAAAGTGGCAAGAAATCTCACATACTCAATCAACTCAGGTATCCTCTTTGCTGGTGACTTCTATAAGGCAGCTGCAACTGGCGTAACAAGTGACCCAAAGAATGCAGTTGTGTTCCAGCACGGGCTCGTCCTAAGCTTCTAAGGAAGCAAAACATCTGAATCTCAAAAGGCGTCCTGAAAAGTCGGGACGCCTTTTTTTATTTGATTTTCAAGATTGCTTTTGCTAAACTTAAGCTAACAATACTGAAGGTGGTTTCTATGCAGGTTGCTGAAATCGAGCTTTACGAGATTCTAAAAGAAAAGATTGGTGACAAAGAAGCAAAGACTTTAGTTGAGTATATTGAGGCAAAGGTTGAAAAGAAGTTTGAAGATAAAAAGTATCTTCTTGTTACGAAGGAAGACCTCGCAAATGTTAAAACAGAACTAATGGTTGAAATAGAAAAAGTGAGAACTGAGATGCAGAAAATGAAGGCTGACATCATCAAATGGATGTTTCTTTTCTGGATAGGGCAATTGGCTTCCTTAATAGCTATTTTACAGATATTTTTCCGTAGATAATGCCTTTGCAGTAAGATATGGACTCGTACTCAGCTTCTAAATTAACTCCTCCTCTTAACTTAAGAGGGGGCGTTACTCCTCCCCCTTTTGTAAAGGTGGGATGGGGGATTTAAAAGCGTGATGCGTTAAAGACTCAAAAGGCGTCCTGACTCTTTGAGACGCCTTTTTTATTTGCAATTTTTAAGTTTCCTTTGCTAATCTTTTAATAACCATAAATTGGAGGCTCTCACCCCTCTTATTGCCTTTCCCACATCCATCTACTATAATTTCTATAGTATAATTCATAGGGAGGGTATAGCAGATGTCAGGACATTCTAAGTGGGCGCAGATAAAACACAAAAAAGCCATTATTGACTCAAAAAGGGGAAAGCTCTTCTCTAGGATTTCAAAGGAGATAATTGTGGCTGCTCGGGTGCTAGGTGGAGACCCTGAGACGAATCCAAGATTAAGACTTGCAATTGAGAAGGCAAAGGAGGCAAACATGCCGGGAGAAAACATCAAGCGGGCAATAATGAGGGGCACAGGAGAGCTCCCCGGTGTATCTTATGAAGAGGCTATCTATGAGGGTTATGGTCCAGGAGGTGTTGCCCTGATGATTGAGACCCTTACTGATAATAAGAAAAGGACTGTTTCAGAAATAAGGCATGTGATGGCTAAATATGGCGGCAGTATGGGTGAGGCAGGCTGTGTCTCATGGATGTTTGATAAATTGGGCTATATACTTGTTGATAAAAAAGACTCCGATGAGGAGACACTGATGTCTCTTGCACTTGAGGCAGGCGCAGTGGATATGAGGCACGACCCTGAGGAGGAAAACTATGAGATTATCACAGCCCCTGAGGACCTCAGGAGGATAAAAGAATCACTTGAAAAGGCAGGAATAAGGATTACCCTTGCGGAAGTAACAATGCTTCCAAAAAATTATATAAAGCTTTCCGCAAAAGAGGTGGAGCAGATGCTTTCCTTAATAGATGCCTTTGAGGAGTTAGATGATGTGCAGAATGTTTATGCAAATTTTGACATACCTGTCGGAGCGACTCTACGCGAAGACTCGCATTGAGATGAGGTAATGGCGAGGGTGAAGGAGATCCCTTCTGAAAAGGAAACTGAGATGCGTGTAATCGGCATTGACATTGGAACTATACATTGTGGCTATGGCATTATAGAGGTTCAAGGGTTTAATAGTTCAAGGGTTCATCAGAGATTTAAAGAGGCGAAAAAGTTTAATAACCATTCAACCTTTAAACCTTTTAACCATTTAACCTATATTGCATCAGGTATGATAGAGATGAACAAGAAAGATGCCCTCCCTCTGAGATTGAAATTACTTTACTCATCCCTTAAAAAAATCATTGATGAATATAGACCTTCTCATCTGTGTATTGAAAAAATCTTTTATCACAAAAGTATCCGTTCTGCTTTTACCCTTGGAGGGGCATGGGGTATTGCCATGCTTTTAGCCGGTGAGTTTGCCATTCCTGTCTTTGAATACAACCCCACAGAATTAAAACGGGCACTTACCGGATATGGAAGGGCAGAAAAGTCGCAGGTGAAGGAAATGGTAATAAGAATTTTAGGTTCAGGACGAACTATGAACCCAAAACTTTCCTTAGATGCAGCCGACGCCCTTGCCCTCTGTATCTGCCACATAAATTCGTCAAACTGGATGCAAGATACATGATACAAGATACAGGGTGCAATAGGGTACAGGATTTTTTATTAAGGCTCTTCGTGGATGTGAGTGGGTAAAATTCTCCTAAAACGGTATACTTGTTGATAGTCCCCCCTTTAGCCTGCCCCGCTTTGCGAAGCAAGGCCGGGGAAAAGGGGGAATAAATAAATTATAAAGCCTATACCTGCACCTCGGAGGTGCAGGTCTGAGGGTTATTGAGGTTGACGGCGGGCAGCATTATAGTGCGGAAGGGAAAGAAAAAGACAAGAAAATAGATTATTATATGACGAGAGAGGGAATAACTGTTCTCAGGTTTTCAGATAGAGAGGTATTTGGGAATCTTGATGCGGTTTTGGAAAAGATATGGAGCGGATTATAATTATTGCCAAAGAGGGGAAATATAGAGCAAGATGACCCACACTCTTACACGAAGACCCTTTATTAATATCGTGTATTATGAATCATGAAGCTCTTTAAGATAACCATGCATCATGTATCATTTTTATATCGTGGAGGAGGCAAAAGATGATAGCCTCTATTAAAGGAAGGGTCCTGAGTAAAAAGCCTGACGCTCTGGTTGTTGATGTTGGTGGTATTGGTTACCATGTAAGTGTCCCCCTCAGCAATCTCTCAAGCATACCGGATGTGGGGAAAGAGATCTTTCTTCACACATATACATATGTAAGGGAGGATGCACTGGAGCTTTATGGATTTATCAGGGAAGAGGAAAAAAGGGTTTTTGTTACCCTCCTTGGCGTCAACGGCATAGGACCGAGGCTTGGGCTTGCAATTCTGTCAGGCATGTCTTCAGAGAAACTCATAGAGGCTGTCTATAATGAGGATGTGGCATTGCTTACTACAATCCCCGGGCTCGGCAAAAAAATGGCAGGAAGACTTATACTTGAACTGAGGGGAAAACTCCCGCGACTCACCATCTCACCCAGAGACTCTACTATTGCAAATGATGCCATCTCTGCACTTCTGAACTTAGGTTATAAAAAATCTCTATCCGAGGAGGCAGTTGAGCGAGCCTTATCCGAGATTCATTCCAAAAAAGATGGCAGAGATACCATTGAAGATATAATAAAGGCGGCATTAAAATATCTGACCGAGAGGAAGTAACGAATGCTATAGCATTATGAAAGATAAGGATATAAAGGGCATACCTGAAAGAAGCATCACTCCTGAAGCCAATGAAGAAGATAAGGGCTTTGAGCTAAGTATCCGGCCGAGGTCTTTTGAGGAGTTTGTCGGTCAGGATAAGATTAAAGAGAACCTCAGGGTCTTCATACAGGCAACAAAACAGAGAAAAGAACCCCTTGACCATGTCCTCTTCTGCGGTCCTCCAGGGCTTGGCAAGACAACCCTTGCCTATATAATCGCTGCTGAACTTGGTGTGCAGATAAAGGTAACATCAGGACCTGCACTTGAAAGACCCGGAGACCTGGCAGCCATCCTTACAAACCTTCAGGACATGGACATCCTGTTCATTGACGAAATCCACAGACTCCCAAGGGTATCAGAGGAGATACTTTATCCTGCAATGGAGGATTATCAACTTGATATTATTATAGGGCAGGGTCCAAGTGCAAGGATGCTTAAATTGAACTTACCAATGTTTACACTTATTGGTGCTACAACAAGGACAGGGCTTCTGACATCTCCACTCAGGGACCGATTTGGTGTAATCAACAGACTTGACTATTACAGCCCTGCAGATATTGAGAGAATACTTTTGAGGTCTGTAAGGATACTCAATGTTGACATAGAGCCAGATGCTGCAAGGGAGATTGCACGAAGGTCAAGAGGCACCCCGAGAATAGCTAATAGGCTTTTAAGAAGGGTCAGGGATTTTGCGCAGGTAAAGGGAAGTGGCATAATTGGGAAAGAAATAGCAAGAGAGGCACTAAGTGCTATGGATGTTGATGAGAAGGGTTTTGATGATATGGACAGGAGGCTTCTTATTACCATTATGGAAAAATTTGGTGGCGGCCCTGTAGGTATTGACACACTCGCAGCCTCTGTGAGAGAGGAAAAAGAGACCATAGAAGATGTCTATGAGCCATTTTTACTGCAGGAGGGTTTTATTGAGAGGACAAATAGAGGCAGAGTAGCGACAAAACTTGCATATGAATACTTTGGTATTCAGAAAGAGGGAGGGTTGTTTTAAAAGAATTTATGAAAATTTTAATGCACATATGCTGTGCAAATTGTGCCATTTATCCTCTAAAGTCTTTATCGGAGATTCAGGAGGATGGCTGGACCATTACAGGCCTCTGGTTTAACCCGAATATCCATCCATACATAGAATATAAACACAGACTTGATGCTGTTAAAAGGCTTGAAGCCCTGTGGAACTCTGAAGAGAAGGCCACCCTCATCCCTTTAGGAAAGGTTGGATTAAAGATTGAATATATTGATCATTACGGATTAAAAGAATACCTGAGAAATGTAGTTGGCAATGAGGCTAAGAGATGTGAGTATTGCTATAGAGTAAGGCTTGAGGAAACAGCCAGAAGGGCTAAGGACATAAATGCAGATGCCTTCACTACGACATTACTAGGAAGTCCCTATCAAAAATTTGATATGCTTGTTGAAATAGGAAGGGCACTACAGGATAAGTATCTGGTTGAATTCTATGTGGATGACCTAAGAAAGGGCTTTTATGAAGGCAAAAAAATAGCTAAGAGGCTGGGGCTTTATCAACAGCAATACTGCGGGTGTGTGTATTCGGAGATGGAGAGGAAATGAGAAGTCTCTCCTGTGTAGCTTTGCTTATATTATTGCTCTATGTTATAGCACCATCCCTTGAAGCCCATGATACTATAAAAATTCTGATCCCTGAGGACCCAAGCGGTGTGCTTCATGTGGAGGAATCTCAAGGCTTAAAGGGAAAGGTCATTGAACTCCCTTTTGAAAAATACATAGAAGGGGTTGTTGCAGCAGAGGTCGGAAAGGAATGGGATATAGAAGCCCTCAAGGCACAGGCGGTTATTTCAAGAAGTTACGCAGTTTATTATAAGGAGATTAATTCTGGGAAAGGTTATCACCTCACATCTACCGTGCTTCATCAGCTCTATAAAGGTGAAAATACAGACCCATGGATTGCCTTAGCGGTTAATGAAACAGAAGGAGAGATCCTGACCTATGAAGGCAAGCCCATAGAGGCGTTTTACCATTCTACATGTGGTGGAAGGACAGAACTTCCTGAGGAGGTGTGGGGTAAGAGTTATCCATACCTTAAATCAGTAATATGTGTTGATGAAAGCTCTCCTTATTACAGCTGGAAGAGGAGATTCAGTTTTAAGGAGATAGAAGGAGCCCTAAGGATAAAAGGCATAAAAGATATAAGTATTTCATCGCTTACCTCTACAGGGAGGGTGAAGACCCTCAAAATAATTATAGAGGATTTGGACGCTCCAATAGAGGTTAAGGCAGTAGAGTTAAGAAGACTGTTAGGTTACAGAGAACTTCCAAGCACACTCTTCACAATAGATGTTGCTCATGGAGAGGTCACTTTCATCGGCCAGGGTTATGGTCATGGCGTGGGACTCTCTCAGTGGAAGGCAGTTGAGATGTCAAAAGAGGGGAAAGATTATAGGGAAATTCTTGAATATTTTTATCCCGGCACGATGTTAAAGAAAAGGCACTGATGAGTTTGGGGTCATGAGTTAGGGATGAAGCTTTCAGACTTTGACTATCATTTACCAAAAGAGCAGATTGCACAATATCCACTGCAGGAGAGAGACTCAGCCCGATTGCTCGTGCTTCACAGAAGGCATAGGAGGATAGAACACAGGATATTTAGGGAATTGGTTGAATATCTGAGGCATGGAGATGTGCTTGTCCTCAATAATGCAAAGGTGCTGCCTGTAAGGCTATATGGTAAAAAACCAACTGGTGGCATGGTTGATGTCCTGTTAATTAAAGAGCTCTCTACAAATACATGGAAGGCCCTTGTTAAAAAAAGGTATGAGGGTGTGGTAACATTCAAAGACAGGGTTACCGCGTATGTATCGCACAATAATGGGGTTTCTTATGTGAAGTTTGATGGTGAGGATATTAAAAGGTCCCTGAATGATATTGGTGTGATGCCCCTTCCTCCATACATAAAAAGAAAGGTGGAGCAATCTGATATGGAAGGGTATCAGACCGTGTATGCAGAAGAAGGGGGCTCTATTGCAGCGCCAACAGCAGGGCTGCATTTCACAGAAGAACTCCTTAATAAGATAAAAGACAAAGGTGTTGATGTTCAAACATTAACGCTTCATATCGGCTACGGCACTTTTAAGCCTGTTTTAATGGATAATATAAGGAGACACAGGATGGATGAAGAGCACTATGAGATTTCAGAGGCACTAACAAAGGCAGTTAATCATGCTAAATCTCAGGGCAGAAGGATAATAGCAGTAGGAACAACCGTTGTCAGGGCACTTGAGACATCTGCCTTAGAGGAAAACTTTATAAAAACAGGTGCGGCAAAGACATCAATCTTTATCTATCCCGGGTTTAAATTCAAGGTAATAGATTCACTTATTACAAATTTTCATCTTCCAAGGTCAACCCCCATGATGCTTGCAGCCGCATTTGCAGGGCTTGAGCCCCTTAAAAAGGCTTACAGTGAAGCAGTTGAGATAGGGTATAGATTTTTCTCCTACGGGGATGCTATGCTAATAATATAAGTTAAAAGTAAGAGGTCAGTTTTTCTAAAACCCTTGTAACTATTAAAACCTCAAAGAGCACAAAGTTTATTTCATAAATTTTACTTCGTGGTGGCTTTGCATCTTTTTTAGGAAAAACTAAACTATTGCAGTTAAAGAGGAGAGTTTAAACGGTTAAGTTAGAGTTAGCCCTACAAGAAGAAAAAGACCTTGCCTTACTCTATGGTGAGGTAGATAAAAATCTCAGGGTAATAGAGGAAGCCCTTGGCATTGAGGCAGCACTGAGGGGCAACAAGATACTCATACAGGGAGATAAAAAGGCGGTATGGAAGGCAGAAAGGCTTATCAAGGAATTACAGGATATAATTTCAGAGGGCTACAGGATAAGACCTGATGATATAAGATATGCCCTGAAGGCATTGAAGGAATCTACCTCAGAAGAAGCTACATTTTCCCTCAAAGAGCTCTTCTTAAATACAGTCCCGGTTTCATCCAAAAAGAAATTCATAGTTCCGAGGTCAGAAACCCAGAGACAGTATATAGAGGCAATAAGACAGTCTGATATGGTGATAGGCATAGGTCCTGCAGGCACAGGCAAGACATATCTTGCAATGGCAATGGCTATAAATGCCCTGCTCAGGAAGCAGGTCAGCAGAATCATACTCGTAAGACCTGCTGTAGAGGCCGGGGAAAAACTCGGCTTTCTTCCGGGAGATATATATGAGAAGGTAAACCCTTATTTAAGACCACTCTACGATGCCCTCTTTGATATGATGGAGGCTCATGAGGCATACAAACTCATTGAGAGGGGAATTATTGAGATAGCACCACTTGCATTTATGCGGGGAAGGACACTTAATGATTCTTTCATAATACTTGATGAGGCACAGAACACAACCTCCGAACAGATGAAGATGTATCTGACGAGACTCGGATTTAACTCAAAGACTGTCATCACAGGTGATGTAACCCAGATTGACCTTCCACCTGGAAGAGTCTCAGGTCTTATAGAGGCAGAGAGGCTACTTCAGGGTATTGAGGGGGTTTGTCTTATATATTTTACCGAGAGGGATGTCGTAAGACATAAACTCGTCCAGGAGATAATAAAGGCTTACGAGAGGTTTGAACGGCGTGGTGAGACAGAGGAAAGAGGGCAGTCTTAAAGACAATCAAAAAAGTGGCTTTAACAAAGACAATATAATAAAACTCTTCTTACTCATCTGCACTGTAGCAGTCCTGAGCCTCTCCATGGTGTGCAATAGAGGATTACCCCCACGGGCTATAGCCGGCACTTCCTTTATCATTGCACTCCTGCTCGTTATTCTTTACAGAGATTTAATGAGGTATAAGCCATCAATCTATAAAGATTACAGGTTGATCCTTCTTATCGGCACATTGCTTTCAGGCAATTTAATACTGAGCAGGGGTTTTTATTATATCCTTGAAGGTTTCTCAGAATGGCTCGGCAATATACCTTCGCAATTACTGATTTATGCCATCCCGCTTGCAGTTGGTCCGATGCTAACTGCCCTGCTGATAGATATTCACACTGCCATAGTAGTTTCCGTTATAACCAGTCTTCTTGGAGGACTCTGGCTTGGCAATCCGTCTTATTCAATCTTTACCTTTGTGGCTGGTGTTACCGGTGCCTTTGGAGTCATAAGGTGCAAAAGGCGTTCAGCCATCTGGAGGGCAGGACTTTTTGTCGGGCTTGTGGGTGCATTTACTTCACTTACAATAACCCTTTTAGGTGTGAGATTCTTAAGCCTTGAAACACCTCTTAGTGCTGGTGTTGCCTTTCTCAATGGTATTATAGTCGCAACATTGGTTTCTGCCTCCCTACCCCTCCTTGAGCATTTCTTCAGACGCACAACTGACATAAGTCTCTTAGAGCTACTTGATCTGGACCAACCCCTGTTGCGAAATCTCTTAGTGGTAGCACCAGGAACCTACCATCATAGCATTATAGTTGGAAATTTAGTTGAGTCTGCTGCCGAGGCAGTAGGGGTCAATCCCCTTTTAGCGAGGGTAAGTGCCTATTATCATGACATCGGAAAGATAAAGATGCCTGAGTATTTTATTGAAAACCAGACAGCACCCATAAGCAAGCACGATACACTCACACCACATATGAGCAGCCTGATATTAATCTCCCATGTAAAAGAAGGCGTTGAGCTCGCGATGGAACATAAACTGCCAGAATCTATAATAGACATTATTCAGCAGCATCACGGGACATCGCTTATAACTTATTTTTATCAAAAGGCAAAGGCAGAGCACGGCGATACTGCTTCTTCTCTCACCGACGAGGATTTCAGATACCCGGGCCCAAAACCCAGGACAAGGGTTTCTGCGTTAATACTTATGGCTGATGCGGTTGAGGCAGCATCCAGGGTCCTCACAGACCCAACTCCTTCAAGGGTTTCTGCCCTCGTTAACAGGATTGTTGACCACTTCCTCATAGATGGTCAGCTAAATGACTGTGAACTTACTCTCAAGGACCTGCAGGAGGTGAAAAAACATTTTATCTATATCCTTAACAGTATATTCCACAGGCGCATCAGCTATCCGGGATTTGAGATAAAAGATGAGGATTCTGATAAAGAACCAGCAAAGGCTGAGACTTCTAAACAGGATAAGGATAAAAAAGGCAGCCCGAAGGACCCTTTCCCTCTTAGGACAATCTACGGTTGAGCTGAGTATTCTATTTGTAGGCGACAGAAGGATGAGGGAGCTCAGTACTCTCTTCAGTGGTATGTCTGAAACTACTGATGTCCTTTCCTTCTCTCAAATTGCGGAGATTGCAGATTTTAAAAAATTAAGAACCAAAAATTCTGAATTCCACATTCCGCTGGGAGATATAGTAATAAATACCCACCAGGCAAATAGACAGGCAAAAAGGTATGGAGTAAGCTTTTATGATGAGATTTATCGCCTTCTGATTCATGGTATACTGCACCTATTAGGTTATAATCATGAAAAAGGAGGCAGGAGGGCAATGATAATGAAAAAAAGAGAGGAGGAGCTTCTGAATGCCATTAAGAAGATTTATTGAGGGCGTCAATTACGCTATCAGCGGTATCCTTCATGCTGCAAAGACGCAGAGGCATATACGGTATCATCTCTACGCAGCGATATTGGTGCTTATCCTGAGTCTTCTCCTCGGGGTAGGGACCTATGAATTCATAGCTATAGCAATTTTGGTCATAATAGTGCTTTCAGCTGAGATGCTTAACACAGCAATTGAGGCTATTATAGACATACTATTTAAAGAATATGACAGCAGGGCAAAGATGATTAAGGATATTGCTGCAGGTGCGGTTTTTATAACTGCACTGGGTGCGGGGGTAGTAGGGTATATAATACTTTTTGGGCCTATTAAAGATATGTTTCAGGCCGGTATCACTATAGCTAAACATACAGGAGAAGATATAGCCATTATTGCACTCATAGTAGTGCTTATATTAACAATAATAACAAAGGCATTTTTAGGAAGGGGTTTGCCTTTAAGGGGAGGCATGCCGAGCGGTCATACTGCAGTTGGTTTTTCCATATGGGTTGCAGTCACCTTACTTACAGAGAGCTTTATGCCATCTCTCCTCGTTCTGATTATGGCAATATTGATTGCACAGAGCAGGGTCAGTATCGGTGTTCATAGAGCGTGGGAAGTCGTCTTAGGTGCGATGTTAGGGGTGGTAGTAACATTCTTTTTCTTTAAGATATTCCTGCCCTGAACAGAGAATAACCAATGACCAAATTCCAAATCACAAACAATTACAATCACCAAATCAATTAATATTTGGGCTTTGATTATTGAAAATAAATGGTGGGCAGTCGCAGAATCGAACTGCGGACACAAGGCTTTTCAGGCCTCTGCTCTACCGACTGAGCTAACTGCCCGGCTAAAAAACTATAACCTATAGACTTTTTGTTGTCAAGATTTTTAGCTTTTATGATAAGAAGAATAGATATAATACTGACTATTGTCTCGGGCATCCTGCTTGTTTTGAGTTTTCCGCCCTTTGAGCTCTACCTCTGTTCATGGATTGCCCTTCTGCCTCTTCTTATATCCCTGTATGGGAAAAGCCCTAAGGCATCTTTTTTTCTCGGCTTACTAAATGGTCTTGTTTATTTTTCAGGGACTATCTTCTGGGTATTTAATCCCTTATATTTTTACGGCGGCATCCCTCTCATCTTAAGCATAATACTGGTAATAGCCCTATGCGTTTATTTAAGTTTATATGTTGGAGTATTCTCAATACTTTTTAACTACCTTTTGATTCGCTCACGATTTCCAGCACTCTTTCTTGCTCCCATCTTGTGGGTCACTCTTGAGTTTCTGCGCACCTATGCCTTTACAGGTTTTCCATGGTCTATCTTAGGATATTCCCAGTATAAATTTTTAATACTCATCCAGATAGCTGATATTACAGGGATTTATGGCATCTCCTTTCTTATAATGGCTGTAAACGGTGCACTCTTTGATATACTCATCCTTCCTAAGAGGCAAAGAGAGATGCCACTCCTTGAGCGGTGGCCAATGTTTTTGGGGTTGGCACTCTTATGTATAGGTATTGTTATATCCTTCTCTTATGGTATCTGGAGATTAGGTATTAATGATGGTAATCACACCATAAGGGTAAGTGTAATTCAAGGCAATATTGAGCAGGATAGAAAATGGGATGTGAGATTCCAGAGGGAAATTATTGAGACATATAAAGGGCTTTCAAAAGAGGCAGCCCTTAAGTCTCCATTTCTTATCGTCTGGCCTGAGACAGCTGTGCCATTTGTCTTCGGTCACGATAAAGACCTGACTCAGGAGGTCACAGAGTTTCAGAAAACGCTTGGCATCCATCTAATCTTTGGAAGTGTCACAATCAAAGGCGCAAAGGACAATGAATACAAGCTTGCAAATAGCTCTATCCTTCTTTCTCCGGATGGAAGGGTATTATCCACTTATGATAAAATACACTTAGTTCCATATGGTGAATATGTGCCACTTGAGAGGTTCTTCCCTTTTGTTAAAAAACTGGTTGTAGCAGCCGGAGATTTTTCCCCCGGAAAGGAATATGTAGTTATGGAGACACCATTTGTTAGGATTGGCAACCTCATCTGCTATGAGATAATATTTCCAGGTCTGGTAAGAAAATTCGCTGAGAGAGGGGCAAACCTTTTTGTAACTATCACAAACGATGCGTGGTTTGGGCGGTGGGGGGCGCCCTATCAGCACTTCTCCATGGCGGTCCTCAGGGCAGTAGAAAACAGGGTTCCTGTAGTAAGGGCGGCAAACACAGGGGTTTCTGGATTTATAGATGCAAAAGGAAGGATAAAGAAAAAGAGTGATATCTTTATGAGGTCAGTCCTGACAGAGGACCTAAGTGTTGGGGCATTTAAGAAGAGTTTTTATTCAAGATATGGTGATATTTTTACATTTTTTTGTATAATTAGTTCTATAATATTAGTAGCTAATAATATCCCGCCATTGAGAGGCTGGAGATGAGGAATGATTACAGTAGAAGGATTAAAAGAGGAATTTAAAGAACTAAGCTCAAGACTTGATGCCCTGAGGAGGTATCTTTGATGTAGAGGCACTCCGCAGTCGCCTGAAGGCAGTTGAAGGGCTTTTATCTCAGGACACATGGTCATCCCCGGCTAAAACGCAGGAGCTTCTTAAAGAAAAATCCAGCATTGAAGGAAGGCTTCTACCACTGCTTGATATTGAAGGGAGACTGGATGACCTCATTATCCTCTTTGAGCTATTAGAAGATGAAGAAGGTGAGGTTTTCTTACAGGACCTTGAGAAAGATATTAGTGAGCTTAAGGTTGAGATTGATGCGTTGGAGCTCAGGAGCCTGTTAGGGGACAAGCACGATAAAGGCAATGCCATAATGACCATACATCCCGGAGCAGGAGGTACAGAGAGTCAGGACTGGGCTCAGATGCTAATGAGGATGTATCTCAGGTGGGCTGAGCGGAAGGGTTTTAAGACAGAAGTGGTAGAACTTCTTCCGGGGGAAGAGGCAGGGATAAAAAGTGCAACCATAACCATCACAGGTCCTTACGCATACGGATACCTGAAGGGAGAGGCAGGGGTTCACAGGCTCGTAAGGATTTCTCCTTTTGATGCAAACAGGAGGCGCCATACCTCTTTTACTGCTATCCTCATTTATCCTGACATTACTGAGGATATTGAGGTAGAGCTTAAAGAGGAGGACCTGAGGATAGATACATTTCGTGCCTCTGGGGCCGGCGGACAGCATGTAAACAAGACCTCATCTGCTGTGAGGATCACGCATATCCCCACAGGTATTGTTGTGAGCTGTCAGAATGAGAGATCCCAGCACAAAAATAAAGCCACTGCCCTGAAGGTGCTCAGGGGGCGACTTTATGCCCTGAAGAAAAAAGAGCAGGATAAGAAAATTGAGGAGCTCATAGGGGAGAAAAAAGATATCTCTTGGGGAAGTCAGATAAGGTCTTATATCCTTCAACCATACCAACTTGTAAAAGACCACAGAACAGGTATTGAAACAGGAGATGTCACCGCTACATTAGATGGTGATATTGATGAGTTCATCAAGGGGTATCTGTTAAAAAAAAAGTAAACCCCGCACCTGTCCTCCTGGGCTTATAAGTGGTGCAGGGTTAGATTCTACCATGTCTAACCAATTCTTCACGGAAGAATTTCCGATAAAGGACATCCCACTCAGCACTTCCCTCTGGTATCTTTTTTGAATAGGAGTGTAGTTTTTCACGAACTGCCTTGTCTATATCCTCTGCAATCTTTAACTCCTTTATAATAACCCGTCTCATCTGCCGTCTTATCTGTCCTTCCTCCCCTGAAAGACTGATTACACCCTTTTGAAGGAGACCCCTCAGTGCAACATGTGTAAGATGAGTTATCTTTTCGTCAGAGAGCCTCACAGAATTAGATTCCGCTCCCTCACAAGTCTTTGTTTTGTGAGTTCAAAGAGCCTACGATAATCAAGACGACCACTTTCTATTTCTCTATCATATTTTTTTAATAGCTCCTGCACCTCCTCGTTAACCCTTTGCTCTACCATAAGCTCATCAATCATGAGCTCCTCCAGGAATTTTATAACCTCTTCTTTTGGAGAGATGAGCCCTATTAACTTTTTTTTCATGAGGTCCTCAATTATTTCCTTAGCCATAATTGATACCCAGATCTTAGGAATCCTCATTATTTTTCCACAAAAGGAAAAAATGCAATATTCCTTGCCCTTTTTATTGCAGTGGTTAGTTCCCTCTGATGTTTTGCACAGGCCCCTGTGATTCTTCGCGAGAGGATCTTGCCTCTCTCTGTAAGATAGGCCCTCAGGGTTTTGATATCCTTATAGTCAATAAAGGGTATTTTCTCTGCACAGAACTTACAGAATCTTTTTCTTTGGAATTTCCTGTATTGCACTTTAACTCCTTCTCTTTAAAATGGTTCTAGATCAGTTGTCTCATCCGGAGGGGCAATGGCTTCAGCATCAATATCTCCCTGTCTTTTACCTAGGAAGCGCACATTTTGAGCAATAACCTCAAATTTGCTACGGCTTTGTCCCTCTACAGTCTCCCAGCGCCTTTCCTGAAGCCTACCTTCAACGAGCACAGCACTGCCTTTGTTTAAGTACTGAGCACAGGTATCAGCCTGCTTGCCAAATGTGACCACATCTAAAAATGTGACTTCCTTTTTTACTTCATCACCCTGCTTGTACCTGTGGTTAACTGCAATCCTGAAGTTACATACAGAGGTTCCTTGTGGTGTATACCGCAACTCAGGGTCTTTTGTGAGATTGCCTATGAGGATTACTTTATTAAACACCCTCTTTCACCTCCTCCTTAGTAGGTTCAGAACGAATCTCTGATTCAGAGGTTTTCAAGGATGTTAGCAAGGCCGCTGTCTCCTTCCTTCTTAATTTAACTATAAGGAATTTTAAAACAGGGTCAAATACTTTGTAGAGCCGCTCAAGCTCTAAGATTGTAGAGGGAGGTGCCTTAAAAGTCAGTAATACATATAAACCATTTTTGTGCTTCTTTACATTATAAGCCAGTTTTCTAACCCCCAGGGATTCTTCCCTGAGGACCTCACCACCTGATTTGGTAATTACATCTCTGACCCTCTCAGTAGCCTTCCCTATCTCTTTCTCACTGAGATCTGGGTCAATAATTATGATATTCTCGTAATAACTCACTCTATACCTCCTTGTATAAAATTTTATATCATAATAAGAGGCAAAAAGCAATAATTATTCTTTGACATCTGAGCGGAGCTTGGGGGATAATTTAGATATCTACAAAAGGGAAGGAGATTTAAGAAGATGAAACTGGGGATTCTTGTCAACACAGATAAACATGCCTCCCATGTAGAAGGTTTGACTAAGGCAGCTATATTAAAAGGGCATGAGGTAACCATATTTATCATGGATGAGGGGGTAAGGCTATTAGAAAAACCTTCCTTTACGGCACTCTGCAAAATTCCAAATGTCAATATGAGCTACTGCGACCATAACGCTACAGGCAAGGGGATTTCTAAAGAGGGCATTCCAGAGAAGGTAGTCTGCGGTAGCCAATACAATAATGCGGTGATGATGCACGATGCTGACAGGGTGATAGTGCTATAGGTAAACAGAAAGGAGACATTGAGATGAAGATTCTACATATATTAAATGATGGCCCTACAGAATTATCGGATAAAATAATAGATGCCCAGTCAAAGGAGAATGAAATAAAGGTTATTGACCTTACTAAAAAGGATATATCATACGAAGACCTTATAGATGATATTTTCTCGTATGATAGGGTAATATCATGGTAAAGAATAATTGGGGCGGTGCCATACTGCTACAAAGATTGACGGCAAGAAGATAACTGTAAAAGACGACAATGGAAAAGAAATAGCAGTTGCGATTAAGGTCAGAGACAAAATTGGGATTAAAAGCGGGAAGGTGACAAAGCTGACAGCAGGCAGCTACTAAAAAGTTTACCTGACTTTAAAAGAGGGGGAGACAAAAGCCTCCCCCTTTTTGTTGAGTGGTATTTATGAATGCGTTAAAGAGAGTTGATAATAATGTAATTATTATTTCGCTCCTGACACCTCTTACTTTCATCATCCTTTTTCTCTTCCGTGCACTGGATGATAACAGGCTTACGAGTTGGCAGTGGGTATTAACCAATGTAAATATAACAAAAATTTTTCTCATCCTTTTGGCAGGACTTATCCCAGCATATATATTTTCAAGGTTTTCATTCCCTAAGCGATATCCTGCCATCTGCCTTTTTTTCCTCTCATATGCTGTTGCTACATTATTTTGGGGAGAACCTGAGGTAATTGTAGATGCATCAAGGTATTTCACACAGGCAAAACACCTTGGGGTTTATGGAGTAGGATACTTCTTCAGGGAATGGGGCAAGGATATTAATGTCTGGACTGATATGCCCCTTTTGCCTTTCATATACGGACTGATATTTAAGTTTTTTGGAGAGTTAAGACTCTATATCCAGATTTTTACGACCTCCCTTTTTTCAATGACTGTTGCCCTAACCTATCTGATTGGCAAGGAGTTGTGGGATGAAGACACTGGCTTATATGCCGGCTTGCTTTTGCTCGGCATACCATATCTTCTGACACAGGTACCCCTTATGCTCGTTGATGTGCCTACAATGTTTTTCCTTATGCTTTCTGTCTTTACCTTCATTAAGGCGCTAAATCATGGAGGCATATGGATTGGGCTTTCCTCTCTGGCAATCTTTCTGACATTCTTCTCCAAATATTCAACATGGCTTATGCTTTCTGTCCTGATTATTATATTTCTGGTTTATCTGAAAATGGCATTAGTAAAAGGGGGGGAGGGGGGATTAAGAAGGCAGGGAAAAACAGTTTTTTATAGAGGCTCTATAACTATACTAATTGCCGGTATATTGATAGGAGTAGCTTTATTGTATAAACTTGATGTCTTTTCAGAGCAGATTAAACTACTTATAAATTATCAGCTGCCAGGGCTTAGGCGCTGGGGTGAGAGTTTTATCTCAACATTTTTTTTTCAGATTCACCCCTTTATTACTGCTACTACGGTATACTCTGTTTATGCCGCTTTTAAGAAAAGGGACCTAAAATACCTGATTATAATCTGGCTCATATTTCTTGTGGTAGCTTTCCAAATTAAAAGGATAAGGTATATCATGATGGCATTCCCTATGCTAACGCTCATGGCATCTTATGGCTTACAGGGGATAAGGGACAGGAGAATTGTAAGATTTATTTCATTGTGTATAGTTGTTTTCTCAGTTATCATCGCAGTTTTTGCGTATCTTCCTTTTCTGAGTAATACAACTTCAGCGAATATAAAAAATGCAGGCGTCTTTTTGAATTCCCTTGATACCCCTGATATTGAAGTGTTTACTATTCAGGCAGAAAATCCCGATGTCAACTATGCAGTCTCTGTGCCAATACTTGACCTGTTTACCGAAAAGAGGATCAGATATTACTATGATGCAAGTTCCGCTCTTCCCTTAAGCGAGGTTGAGAAGTCACCCTTAAGATTTACTTGGGAATACAAAAATCCTGACTATTATTCAAAAATTAATAAGAGAGAAGATTCGGCAGTAGTGGTGTTAATCTCTGATGATAAAACCCTGAAACTGCCGGCTTATGTTGAAAGCAGGATAAAAGATTCCCGCAGGGTTAAAAAATTTGCAGTGTCCGATGAGATCTTCAGGTTTCAAGTCTTTGTTTCTGTCTACAGCAGGTAATAAATCAGCGGAAATCAGCGCCATGGATGCTTGCAAAACAATGTAATCAACTAAATTAAACTTTATGCCCTTCTGCGTTTGACAAATAGTAACTTATGTGATACTTTAACTGAAAAGTTAAGGAGGGTAACGGTATGGAAGAAACTATTGCAGAGAGCGCATCTATCGGTTTCATTATCTCAGGGTTATTAATTGGGGTTATCTTCGGCTTCATTCTCCAGCGTGGAAGATATTGTGCGAACACCGCTTTCAGAGATATCATATTTATTAACGATTTTTCCATGTTCCGCGCATATCTACTTGCCTTAGTTATCATGATTGTTGGTGGTAACATCCTGAATGATTTAGGACTCTTCAAATTGATGCCCCAGACATTTTATCCCTTAGCTAATATCTTTGGTGGATATATCTTCGGGATGGGAATGGTATTAGCAGGTGGATGCGGAAGTGGTGTCTGGTATAGGTCTGGTGAGGGACAAGTGGGTGCATGGGGCGCTATACTGGGTTTCCTCATAGGCGCCAGTGCTACTACCAATGGCATTTTAAATCCACTTTATAACTCATTAAGGAGTTTTTCAGTCTCTATCGCTGATAAACGCAATGCCACTCTGTGGCAGATTTTCAGTGATGATATGACAACGAAATGGGTAGTGATTGTTATGCTGGCTATCATAGCAGCTATCGTTATTTTGAAGGGTAAGCCATTCTCTCTCGGCAAACAAAAGGGTTTTTACTGGTCGGTAACAGGTCTACTCATAGGTATTATGGGTATAGTTACCTTCTGGGCATCTAACTATTGGGGTGGTGCAGCGAGGGGTCTTAATTTTACAACTCCAAGTGCTGAATTACTTAATGTGATAGTATCAGGGGATACAAAGTCACTATTTTTTGCAGAATACGAATACAGGTTAGGACCTTTTGAGCTTACATGGATTATATTTACTGTTATCGGGGTTCCTATAGGCGCATACCTGAGCGCTAAGGCATTAAAGGAATTTAGATGGAAAATTCCTGCTGCAAAGGAATTCATAACGGTTTTGCTTGGTGGGTTTCTGATGGGTTTTGGAGGGATACTTGGAGGTGGTTGTACTGTGGGGCAGGCACTTACCGGAGTTACCACACTATCTATTGGAAGTATTGTCGCTACAATCTTCATGATACTGGGTAACTGGACAATGGTTTATTTTAAGTTTATTAAGCCCATGAAGGATTAACCTGACTCTTTGAGTGCAAAAGACCTGAGGGAATCAAATAAGACTCCTCAGGTCTTTTTTATGAAAAATAACTTGTAGTATCTGTAAACTAAAACATGGTAATTGATGCAAGAGAAATAGAGGCACAGGAGATACTAACAAAGCTGAAGAAGATATTTGAAGAATATCGTGAGAAAGAAGTTGACATAGAAATCCTAATCAAGACACAAAGCGATGCGAAGAGGATAAATGCCTTTGCTACTATGTCGGGTTATAATGCAAATATAGAGGCAAAGAACGGATATTTTGCAATACATATAACTGGCATATCGTGCGGATGTGGATAAAAATCTTTAAGTTATAACTCTGGTCTTTCCATGCTTGATTAAACTCAGGTGACATGGTAAAATTTTGTAACTCAGAACTACCAACCCTGGTTCAGCCATTGAAGGGAACAGAATTTCAGGAGATGTTAGAAAGGAAGGCGATTGTCGAAACGGATGAAAAATACCTTTAGGACAATGTAGTAATGAGGATAAAGCCTTTTGTTAAATTCGGGCATCGTAGAGGGGAGATACCTGAAACCATAAAAGGAGAAGGCTCATGGGTAATCCAAAAAAGGAAGGAGGTGATACCATATGAAGAAAGTAACTGCATTGCTCCTTGCCCTTGCATTTATCCTTGGTGTTGTGGGTATTGGCATGGCTCACCCTCTAAAGGGTACTGTTACAAAGATTGATGGTAAGAAGGTCACTCTGGAGGTGACAGTGGAGGTCAAAGACATAGGAGGGGCAAAGGTAGGTGACGAAGTAGAGATAAAAGATGGCATTGTGAAGATAGCGAAGAAGGCAGTAGAGAAGAAACCTGAACCCAAAAAGAATCCTGCAGCAGGTTATTAATTTATCAGGGGAGGGCCATTTGATTATTTGAGAGGCCCTCCTCTGTTAAGCATTCCAGAGAAATCTTTCCATCTTCTCTTTTACCTTCCTTTAGGGTGTTAGATGAATAAGTTACAATATTACATTGAGCCATGAGTGCGGAGAAAAACAAAACTGTCATTATAATGGGTGGTGGCCTTACAGGGCTTTCTGCAGGCTATGTTTTAACTAAGGCTGGAGTGAGGGTTAAAGTCTTTGAGAGCGACTTAGCAGTCGGAGGTTTATCAAAGACAATAGTTAAGGGGGATTTCCGATTTGACCTAGGGGGGCATAAGTTCTTCACAACGGACAGGAAGATAGATGATTTTGTGAGGGGCCTGATGAAGGGGGAGTTAATCTCAGTCTCCCGTAAAAGCAAGATATACATGCGCAATAGATATTTCAATTATCCCCTGAAACCTCTAAATGCGATGTTTGCCCTGGGTATCCCGACTACCTTAAAGATAATATACGACTATGCGGTTGAGAGGATTAGAGGACTGATAAGAGAGCCGGAGAATATCTCACTTGAGGACTGGGTGGTTAGTAATTTCGGCCGTAAAATGTTTGATATTTATTTTAAGGAATACACCGAGAAGGTGTGGGGCATTGAGTGTAGCAGAATAAGCGCAGAATGGGTGGCACAACGCATAAATGGGCTTTCACTATCTAAGGCCATTAAGAATGCATTTTTCAGGTTCAGTGGAAAAGATATACCAACCCTGGCAGAGAGCTTCTTATATCCAGAATTGGGTATCGGGCGCATCTCTGAAAGACTTAAGGAAGAAATAGAGAAGGATAATGATGTCTTTACATCTACAACTGTAGAATGTATTAACCATTCGAATTTCAAAATACATAGCATTGTGGTGAAGAATCACAAGGGGAGAAGTATCATCTCCGGGAAGGATTTTATCTCAAGCATACCGATAACAGAATTGGTGAGAATACTTAATCCATCGCCACCTGAGGATGTCAGGGTTTCTGCCTCAAAACTCAAATTCAGAGGCATAGTTATTGTAGCATTAATGGTAAATAGAAGAAGGGTGACAAACCAGAGCTGGATCTATATCCCGGAGCAGGGGATACCCTTTGGAAGGATACATGAGCCTACAAACTGGAGCGAAAAGATGGCACCTCAAGGCAAATCCCTTATTGTAGCTGAATTCTTCAGTTTTGTGGGTGACAGGATATGGAATGAAAGCGATGGACAGCTTACTGATATTGCTATTGAGAGCCTTGAATCCCTCGGGTTTATAAACAGAGATGAGGTAATAGACACTGCGGTGGTTAGGGTGCCAAATGCTTATCCTCTACTTAAGATCGGCTATAAAGAAGACTATGATGAGATTTGTGATTATCTCAGCAGGTTTAAAAACCTCCATATAGCAGGCAGGGCAGGGATGTTCAGATACTATAATATGGACCATGCTATAGAATCGGGGATGGAAGCAGCAGAAAAGGTAATGAAAGGGCAGAAGGTAAAGTGTAATGCGGTGTGCATTGGTTATACCTCCATGGGTTCCTGAGGAGATATTTTCTTCAAAGGTAGCACCCTCACAGATTAACTACTGGCAGCCCCTTGGAACACTCTATGTAGCATCTTCCCTGCTAAAGGCAGGCCATGATGTGAGATTTATGAATGGGGCATTCATGACCCATTCTGAAATATTAAGCAATTTATCTGAGTATAAACCTGAATTCATCGGCATATACTCAACCACATTTGGCTGGAAAAAGGCATTACAGACAGCCTCTGATATTAAAAAGACCCTTGGGGATGTATTCATAACTGTTGGTGGTCCTTATCCAATAGCGATGCAGGAGCGATGCCTGATGGATTCGGAGTTCATAGATGCAGTTGTCACAGGTGAGGGAGAATTAACAGTGGTGGAGATGCTAAAGAGGCTATCTCATGGAAAGGGGCTTGAAGGAGTAGAAGGGGTAGTCTTTAGGAATGGTAGTGAGATTGTTAAAAATCCTCCAAGACCCCTCATTAGTGACCTTGACTCTTTACCTTTCCCTGCAAGAGAGCTTTTAGGGGATGCAAATAAATATATCCCTCCTCCTGCAACATACAGAAGAAAGCCTGTGGCTGTTATTATAACCTCAAGGGGTTGTAACAGGAGATGCCTCTTCTGCTTTCAGATTGATAAAGAAAGGAAGATCGGCATCAGGTATCGTAGTATTCAAAATGTCATAGAGGAAATAGAGTTATGCCTTAAACAGGGCTACAGGGAGATAAAATTCATAGATGATACCCTGGCTGCTAACTATGACAGGGCAATGCAGCTTACTCAGGAGATAAGGGCTCGCAGGCTTGATTTCACATGGTTTGCATCTGCCTGTGTCAATCAGGTGGATAGGCCTCTGCTTAAGGCATTCAAAGAGGCAGGCTGTTGGGCAATACTCTTTGGCGCTGAAAGTGGCGTCCAAAAAAATCTTAATGCCCTTAGAAAAGGAATAACCCTTAAGCAGACACGCGAGGCTGTAAAGGCAGCCAAAGAGGCAGGGCTCAAGGTAATAACTCCATTTATTTTTGGTATCCCCGGTGAGACCTTTGAGGAGGGACTTAGGACTATAGAATTTGCATGTGAGCTAAACCCTGATATAGCAAACTTCCATGCCCTCACCCCATTTCCGGGCACAGAACTCTACGATAATGTGGAAAGATACGGCAATATTTCCAGTGAGCTTACCGATTTCACATATCAGGGGGTAGCCTTCATCCCCCACACTATGAGGAGGGATGAAATAGCAAGATTAAGACAGATAGCCTTCAGGAGATTCTATTCAAGGCCCAGTTTCATCTTAAGGAGGATACTTGGGTTAAGGAACATCCATGATGTTAAGGCTGCCCTAAGGGGCCTTAAAAGTCTACTATGGCTTTGGATAAAGAGCGATTTATTCAAGAGGGGAAATGCCTCAGAGGGTATAAAAGCTGAAGATACTCTTTAAGCAAGGCAGGATAGATAGCGGGATTAAAAAGTATGTTTGTCATGAAATAACACTCATGGGTGCAGTAGCATTGATTATTTGCTATAGAATTAACGACTTCTTTAGCCTTTTCTGACAGAATAATCCTCCTTATATCATAATCATAATCCCTCACATTACCAAAGCCTTCTTTAAGGGTCTCGCATGGATAGACATCGCCAGTTTCTCTAAGGACAATATTCAGTCTGCCTGCATAACATGGAATCAGTCTTTTTTGCTCAAGCAAGGTTCTATATATCAGGCGCCGCTGTATGATGTCCTGTGCAGCCTTCAGGCGCCCACCCTTGAAGCGATAGATGCCTGAAATCCTGTTTTTTAAGTTATCCTCAAGCCTCTCTATTGCATGAAGATATTTTTTATAATCCACCTCTTTATAGCTCTCATCAGAAAGACTCCCCCTCACCAAAGAGATTGTATGCGTCTTTATATCCTTTAAGCCTCTTACAAAATCTATTATTTCATCCATGTTATCCTGATTTTTAGAGCAGAAGACTGTATTGACTCCGAGTTCAAAATTGGGGTATTTGCCGAGTAATTCTCCAAGCAGGCGGTAAGTCTCCATCGTCTTATCAAAGCCTCCAGGGGTATTGCGGAGTGTGTCATGTTCTCCATTAAGTCCGTCAATTGAAAGCTTAACTACTATAACGCTTTTTTTGCAGTTTTTGAGTATCTGCTCTGTCTTATCCTTAATAACCTCAGGAAGTAGCCCGTTAGTGGGATAAAGCATTATAGAGGGTTTATTGTTTTTGTAAAATAGCTTACTTATATCAACAAGGTCATCCCTGAGATAAATCTCTCCTCCTGAAAATGCTAACCACAAGAGATTGCCAGTGGTAATGGAGATTCTCTGGATTTCATCAAAGGACAGCTCTTCTGAAAATCCCCCCTTACCCCCCGATAAATCCCCCACCCCCCATTTTAGTAAAGGGGGGCGAGGGGGGATTAAAAATGGGGGGATGGTGGGATTATAGTCGCTCTTGAGATAAAAGCAGAAAGGGCATCTGGCATTGCATCTTCTGGTTAGAAAGAAGGTAAGATGGAGCGGTCTTTTCTTCCAAAAAATGCTGCCTGTGTGTCGCAGAACTGAATACATTGTCAATGCCCTCTTTGAAGTAGAAAAGACCAGAGGTATCTTACCATTCCAGCAAAGGCGCCTGCCCCTACTGCTAATGGATAAAGCATTGTGTAATAAAGTGCTGCCCTAATGGCAAAGGATAAGCCCTTTACCTCACAAAGTGATTTAAGAAATTTCCTGTTTATAAACAGATTAAAGATAAAGGCAAATGGCAGAGGTATTAAGAGGGAAGCGTTTTTAAAAGTGAAGGATAAGGCAGCAAGCAGTAAGATTAGAAAATAGGCTGCTACATTAATTTTGAGTTCAGCTGACGCTGTTCCTGAGTCCTTGAATAAATCACTGTTTTTCATTGAATAGATAGTCCAAAACATTGACTTTCTAAAGGCATTTTTAAGGGATTTCATCAATGTAAAATTGAATATATGCTGAACCTGTATGTCAGGGTTCATCACAAGATTATAACCCGACTTTTGGAGTCTATGACTGAATTCAACATCCTCAATAATAGGAAGGAAGTCCTCACTAAATCCGCCGCTACTTCTGAAAAGCCCCGAGTCAATAATCATGGCATGGGCTGCTATATAATCAGGTTTATCTCTTTTAGTTTCAGAGTATCTCACGAATATAGATTGAAAGATGCTGAAGAAATTATTATCGTAAGGTAACCATGTGTAGGTTCCGCCAATAAGCGTATTGCTACTACAATATCTTGTAAAGGTATCATTTACAACAGCGAGTGTGTTCTTCTGTAAAAGGCAATCGGAATCTATGAAAAACAGGACCTCGCCGCTGCTGTTTATTGCACCTTTGTTCCTTGCCCTTGAGGCACCTGAGTGCTTATCTAACCTGATAAGTTTGCAGGGAAACTTATTAATTATTTCAATCGAGTTGTCATCCGAGCAGTCATCAACAACAACGACCTCAAAATTTTTGTATCTTGAAGAAAATGCGGCCTCAAGACATTTACCTATGGTTTTGCCTCCATTATGGTTTGGGACAATGACGGAGATATACCTTTCCACATTGTAATTTTATACCGTTTTTTAACAAAATAACACATTATCACCCTCCCTATAATCCATAATGAAAAATCAAAAAGGCTTCACACAGCTCTTGAAAAACTCCTTAATGCATTATAACCCTCAAGTTTTAATTTGATATTGACAAAGTTATTCTGATAGTAAATACTATTGCGAGGGAATAGCCGTCAATCTTATTTTACATTGAGTAAGGAGGTGATAGATCAAGATGTAAAAATGATTAATAGTTTTAGCTATGTGTTTATTAGGAGTAAATAAAAAAAGGAGGAGGTTATGAAGAAGGTGTTTAAATTAAAATGGATTTTGCTGGTATGCGTGTTAGTGGTCGGGTTTGCCGGCTACTTTGTGTTTACAGGCGCTGATTCCAAGACACCAGTTGCCCACGCAGGAGGAAAGGTCTACGAAGGGACAATGCATCTCTCTTCAATGGGTGGTTTTATGGTGTTGGCTGACCTTAAGATAGACCCCTTAGCTGAGCGTCCTATACACATTACAGGTGACCTTAAGAGGCTCTTTATCAAAGAGGGCCCACATGATATAACCATAGCGAAGAAATATTATGCCAACCATGGCCCTATTATAGACCATGAGAAGGGGCATGCCTACTGGGCAGCATATTTTGTGGACGACAGGGACCCAGCCAAAAAGGGTGTCCGCTATGGAAAATATGACATTAAGACAGGGAAGGTGCTTTTTGATGGCCTGCTTCCTCTTGAGCCAAGAAATACAGCGCCAATTCAGTATTGTGCAGTTGGACAGGCTAAGGATAAGGTGCTTTTAGTCATGATGGGGTTTGAGACCTTCATTGATATCATTGACAAAGACACAATGAAACATGAAAGAAGGGTCTTTCTTGATGATATCCCAGACTTCAAGGCAAAGAAGTATCTCTGGACACATGGCATCAACTCACCTGATATGAAGGAATTTGCTCTGGTTACCTCACTTACTGATGAAGGAGGCAAATTCCCAAGGGGTGAGGAGACGAGACAGCGCATATTCATACTGGATATGAAATCACTGCTTGAAGGTAAGGTAAAGGTTCTAAGGGATGGCACAATTACAGCTGACCCAAAAAAGAGCGCCCTTTTCAGATTGCGCTACACACCTGATGGGAAGTATATCCTTCTTAGTAACAGGGACAGGTCAAATGTCCTTGATGCAAAGACATTAAAAGAGGTGGCTTTAAAGATAATCCCTGAAGTTGGTTGGGAAAACCATGAATTCGTGGCAACACCTGATGGAAAATACGGGATACTCACACAGAGGGTGCCAATAGATAATCTTCCAGGTCAGGAACCAAAGAAGGTCATTGATGGATGGCTTGAGCTTGTGGATATGACAAAACTTGCTGAAGGAAAGCTTACAACCATTGGAAAGCCGACCCCCATATGCTCAGTATGCCACCTGGGCGCTGAGGCTAAGGCAGTTGCCCCATGGAAAGACAAGCTCGTCCCGGCAGTAACCTGCGGGTTTGATATGGTATGGAAAAAATAGGAGGTGTAAATGAATCTTAAGGGTCTGATATTAGGGGTGATTTTTATTCTGAGTATCACTATTATCTCATCTGTGAGCAGTCAGGGGCAGAGCCCAGCTGTAAAAGAGGGTGAGAAGCTCTTTGAAAAAATGCTCTGCTACGAATGCCACACCATAGCAGGTGTGGGGTATGCAGTGGGACCGCTGCTGGATGGTTTTGTTAAGGATAAGATTAAAAAGGAGGGTGAGAAGAAATATAAGGAGTGGCTAAAAAAGTTCCTCACTAATCCTCCAAAAACCAAGCCAGGCACGCCAAAACCACTGCTTAAAAAGGTCCCCAACGCTGAAGAATTTGATAAGATCTTTGAGTTCCTTAAGTCAGTGTGATGTAGCTAAGTTGGGAGGGGCGCTATTTTTGTAAAGCGCCCCCCATAAACTTATCTCCTGCTTTATAATTAATCGCTTATAAAAGACTTGCGCAATGACATTATTTAACCTATCACTAAAGAACATCCGCAGAAAACTCCTAAGGAGCGGGGCAATTGCCACACCCCTTGTATTAGTTACCTCATTACTGATATTTACCCTCTCAATAAATGAAAGGATAGGTAGCACCATAGAGAAGACATTAGACAGGCTCGGTGGTGATGTTATGGTTGTCCCTGCAGGGGCGCTTACTGCAGCTCAGCAATTTCTTATTGAAAGCAAAAGAAGCACCTTTTATCTGGAAAGGAGGGTTCTGGATAAAATAAAGAACAATAAATATGTAGATAAAATAACCTCACATACTTACCTTACCACAATGCCCGGTCTTTGCTGTGGGGTTTCAGAGGCACAGATTATAGTCTTTAACCCTGATACTGATTTTGTTGTATCAGCATGGCTAAAAGGCACATCAGGCAAAAAACTAGATAGAGGTGAAGTAATTGTAGGCTCAACTGCATACGAGGAATGGCAGGTTTTAAAAATAGAGGATGCGGCTAAAATACTTGGCAAGGATTTTAAGATTAGAGCTGTCCTTGAACCCACCGGGACATCCTTTGACAATACTGTCTTTGTAAGGGAAGATGATGTCTTAGAGGCAATAGGCAAAGGTCTCACCGCAAGAGAGATAAGCCCGGATAAGATTTCGGTGATATTTATAAAACTGGCAGATGGTTATACTCCGGAGGCAGTCTCAGCCCAGATAGAGCAGGAATTCCTTGAGGTGGATGCAGTGCCAAGAGGAGACATTGGCAAGGGCTTGAAAGACACCTTATCAGATTTAAATACCATCTTTACTATAACAGTCATTTTAGCAGGTGTTTTTTCTCTATGGATGATAGGTGTCTTTTTTGCTGCAATAGTAAATGAGAGGATGCGAGAGGCAGGTATAATCAGGGCATTAGGCGCCAGGAAGACCCACCTGTTCGGCATCTTTATTTTAGAGGCTATTATAATAGGTGCGATAGGAAGCACCTTAGGAGTAATTGTCGGCAATCTATTAGAGGGCTTATTCTTTAAGTCACTTATAACTTTAGATTTATCAGGAAAGCTCAGTCTCTTTAGCATACTTAAGATAAATGCCTTGAGTTTCTTGATGGGAATAGCCATATGCAGTGTGGGAGCGCTACTTCCGATTATCAGGGTGAGTAAAATGGATGTATATGAGGCAATCAGAAAGGGAGAGTGATGGGAGATAGTTGGGAGATAGAGGCTAAGGCTCTGGTAAAGACCTATAAGTCAGGAGAGAAGGTTATAAGGGCAGTAGATAATATAAGTCTTGACATAAAAAGGGGCGAATTTGTCTCTATTGTGGGGCATTCTGGAAGTGGCAAGACAACACTTCTTAATCTTATAGGTGGACTGACAAGGCCAAATTCCGGCACGGTAATCATAAATGGTATTGACCTATGGTCAATGGATGATAATGACCTGTCAGAATTCAGAAACAGGAAGTTGAGTTTTATCTTTCAGTTCTTTAGCCTTATACCGACCCTCAATGCTACAGAGAATGTCCTCTTCCCTATGACCTTCAGGGATTCAAAGGATGACTTCTGCCCAGATGCCATAAAACTCCTTGATATGGTAGGGCTTATTGACAAAGTAGACGCATACCCCTCACAACTTTCAGGTGGTGAACAAAGGAGGGTTGCAATTGCCAGGGCATTTATAAACAATCCAGAGATAATCCTCGCTGATGAGCCAACAGGGGATTTAGATGAAGAGACTGAGACAGAAATGATGAGTTTATTTAAGAAAATGAACAAGGATAAGGGAATAACCTTTATCATGGTTACCCATAACCTAGAACTTGCAGGGCAGGCAGAAAGACAGCTAAGGATGAGTAACGGAAGGCTTATAGCCCTCTAGGCTGGCATGCACCCATGCCTCATAAATTGCCCTTAGTGTTTATGCATTGGCATTTCTGACATCGGGTCTGATAATTTAATCTTCAGTATCTTTTCGCCGGTTCTTTCAAACCTGAGTTTTAAGCTAAATTCACTACCTGCCTTTACCTCTTTAGGCATTTTAAAAATCATTATGTGCAGGCCCTTTGGCTTTAATTCAACAACCCCTTCTTTGGGTATGGAGACCTTCTCAATAGCCACCATCTTTTCACCCTTAAAATCATGAAGCTCTACCACAGCATTAGGCATATCCACGGATGCGCCAATGAGATTATCACCTCCCTTGCCACTATTTATTATCTTCATAAAAACCGAGGCTGTATTTGGCATCATTGGTGATAAAAATGCCTTTGCCTCTTCAATATAAATATCAGGTGTCTTTGGCAGAGCGCCCATTCCCATTACAATACCTGCTAACATTGTGACAGTAAGAACTATCATCCCAATCACTACTAAATACCGTTTAAACATAAGTTCCTCCTCCCTTTGGCTCTTGAATGTCAGGCAAGGCCTGACTACTTCTCACTTCTTATTTTCTATTTTAAAACTTATCAGCCATCTCTTTAAGCACTGAGACCGGGATAATGTATTTTCCATCTTTAAGATGTCCATGAAGCCTTATGGGAAAACAACTGCCAAATCCTTTTTCTACTTCAGATACTGAATATCTCACATTACATGCCCTGCAGGTAAAATAACCATTATTAAATCTATAGCCTAATTTTCTTGGATAACATATTTCACATGCATCAAGGAATGAAAGAACCTTATCATCAATCTTTATCACAAAAAAGTTAATATTCTTCCTCTGATAATGATATGTGAAAAAATTCGGACTTTCGGGTTTAAGTAACTCAACATTAATCATAACATCCGAGCCTTGACACGGAGGTGCAGGATAAACAGGCTGTCTGGAGCATGATACAAGGAATATAGCATGCAATAAGGCGTAAATTATTGTGATTTTGAATTTCAATGTATAAAAGACTTTACCCATCCTGATTACCTATTCAAGCCTGTAAAGTATTGGCATTATTAACTCTGCCTTAGCAGGCGGTTTTGGAAAAGGTGAAACCTTCTTTATAGTCTCCACTGCATTTTCATCAAGCATCTCAAAGCCTGAGCTTTCTACTATCCTTATCTTCTCCACCCTGCCGTCCTCATAGACTATGAATGATACCATTACTTTACCTTCCCATCCCATTTTTCTTGCTATCATTGGATAGGACAGATTTTTCATTATCATATCCCTTATGTATGAAAAATGCTCCTTGAGGTATCTCATCTTTGCCTTTTCAATTAAGCCTTGAGAGCCACTGCCTATGGCATCTCTGCCTTCCGATGAGCCGGCTCCATTATTATGTGCAATAATATTTTGGCCTTCATTTTTAGCTTCTGCCTCCTTGGTTTTTGCCCCTACAGGCGCCGCAACTGGAACCTGGGACTCAGAGATAGGATTAGTCGGTGGGGTTATGGTGTGGGTCTCCTCTTGAGTTACTGTTTTCTCTTCTGGCCTTTCCACCTCTGGCTTGTATTCACTGACCTCTGACCTCTGACTTTTAGATTCTCTTTCAGTTTGATATGTGGATATTTTTGTCATATCTTTTGGATCTTCTATATTAAAATCTATCACAATTGGTTTGCTTACAGGCACACTGAAACTGCTGGTAACAATACCAAATGCAAACACTACTGCATGGACAAGAAGAGAGAACTGTAATCCTTTGGATTGATAATTCATATCCTCTCCTCAGTCTGTAAACTTACCCTTTTAAATCCTGAATTCTTTACAATATCAAGGACATCAACAAATGCCTGAAGTGCGATATTCCTGTCTGCCCTTATCAGAATGGGTGTTTCCCTGCTAAGTGATTTTATGGAATCTGATAGATGGTTAATTGATACAGGTCTTGAATTCAGATATATGATGCCTCCTTTATCTATTTCTATTGTGTGGGTTTTCAGCATCTCTGCCTGATCCTTTGACGCCCTTGGAAGCTCAACAGGTATGACGCCTGTTGCAATAAATGTAGAGGTCATAAGAACTATAGTAAGAAGCACAAGCATCACATCAACAAGCGGAATGACATTTATATAATCAAACTCTTTCTCTTCCATTCCTTATCTCCCACTGCATCATCAGAACCTTTACCCTTCTTAAAAGAAAGTTATAAATGGCAACAGACGGTATAGCCACAAGCAGCCCCACAGCAGTCGCCTTTAATGCAAGGGCAAGTCCAGCCATAATCTTGCCTGTATCCATAAAGCCCTCTCTCCCCATTGTGTAGAACGTGAGCATGATGCCTAAAACAGTTCCAAGCAGTCCGATATAAGGAGCATTACTGCCTATCGTCGCTATGATATGGAGTTTTTCTGTGAGTTTGAGTTCAAATAATTTCCTGTCAGAGAAATCATCTATCCGTATGTGTTTATAAATGAGATGCCTCTCAATAGCTATTGCGACAGCTATAATGCTCATCACCGTCAGCAAACCTATTATGCCGTAATCAACTGCGCCTTTAAGCCATTCCATTTTGTATAAACCTCCTAAATAAGTATTTTTGCGCCCATTATTACTATCATCACCACAGAGATGCCTTGTAGATATGGCACAAAGCCCTTAACCTCTGTCTTAATAATTTTTGAAACTACAGATAATCCCCCGCCTGCAATAATGAGAGGCGAAAGGATTAATCCCAGCCCATAGATAATACCGTAAGAAACGCCTAAAAACACAGAGCCGTTTTTGGCTGCAAGCAGAAACATGGTTACGAGCGGCGGACAGGGTATCAGGCTCGTTGATATACCGAGGAGAAAAAGAGACACTCTTTTACCCGCAACCTGCCTTTTTGTACAGCACTCTCCTTTGTTCACAAATGGTATTGAAATGCCGAAGGCGATAATGGCTATTCCCATAATCCATTTTGCAGACATGCTTTTGTCAAGCATCAGCATATCGCCGAGATATGCTGAAAATCCGCCAACCACTGCATAACAGGCAAGCTTTCCGGATAAAAACAACAGAGAAGACCTGATGCCGTCTCCAAATCCTTGGCCTGTGATTAAAAGATAAGGGCCGAGATAGGGCAGGCATGTGAGGCTGCAGACGGTTGTCCCGTAAAGCAGCCCTAATAAAAACAGACCTGCTGCATCATGCATGAACCTTTTCTCCTTCTGCAAGAAATGACTCTCTGGCAATGACCGCTGCGCCGAGCGCCGTGGTAATTTGAGGTATCTCAGGCACTATGATACTTCTCATCAACTCGTCTTCCATGGAAGCAACAAGACCTCTGTTCATAGCAGGGCCACCGTCAAAAAAGACCATGTCTTCAATGCCTATTCGCTTTGCAAGGCGCACTATCCTCCTTGCAATGGAATAGTGAACTCCTGCTATTATCTCCTCCCTCTCATGGCTGTTTGCGAGGAGGCTTATTATCTCTGATTCCGCAAATACAGTACAGGTGCTGTTGATGTTAAGGGGAGTTCCTTTTGCATTCAGGTGCAGGTCTCCCAGCTCATCAACTTCCACGCCGAGATTTCTCGCAGTCATTTCAAGGAATCTTCCTGTGCCTGCGGCACACTTATCATTCATTGTAAAGTTTTTTACATGGCCTGCATCATCAATGAGTATCACCTTTGAGTCTTGTCCTCCGATATTGATTATTGTCTTCACCGTCCCATAAGCCTTGCCAATCATCTGAGCGCCGACAGCATTCGCAGTTATCTCGCTTATTGATTCATCGGCCTCTTTAAAAAGTTTTCTGCCGTAACCAGTGGATATCATGTATGCAACACCTTCCTTCTTTATGCCTGTCCTTGCCAGAAGGGTGGCAAGGCATTCCAGCGTATTCCTCTGGAAATGACTGCCTGTCGGGGAGATTTGGTAGGCAACTATATTCCCGGATTCATCTATCAAGACTATCTTTATTGCTGTTGAGCCTATGTCAATCCCTGCAAAATATTTCATCCTCTATTTCTCCTTCTGGCCTTAAGGGACTCCATGAATGCCTCTATTCTCGTAGATAACTGTCCTGTGTCTTCAGGGCTGTAATCGGTCTCAATATAAAGCATCGGAATCCCATCAGTTTCAAGCATAGCTCCTACAGCCTTATGCTCCATCTCATAAAGATGGCATCCTGAAAATGCCTGATAGATAACCCCGTCCACGCCGAATTCCTTTACCATCTCCTTCAGTTTCCTTTTTCTGTCTTCATTTTTTACAAAACATGGGCATGTGCATGGTTTTAGATACCTGTCTGCAACGGCAGGAATCATATCGTAAAGATTTGCTTCATCAAAGGTCACAAAGTCATATAAAAGACGGGAGGATGAGCAGACCTCATCCGTCACTATTATCCCCCCTGACTGCTCAATGAGGATTGGAAGTTTAAGATTCGGGAAAATAACTGGTGAGCCTACAAAAAGGATTCTCGGTGCATGCCGGTTTGCAACAGATATGCCTTCAGAGATTCTCCCTTCCAGCTCATTGTTGAGCTTTGTTAGGGCATCTGTCCATCTCTCAATGTCATCAAAAAAATATGCATTTGTGACAAGAAAGACATCCTTACCCCAGATAGAAACTGGAGATTGTTTCCTCAAGTTGTATAACCTTCTGAATTCTGAGCGTGCCCTGCTTATCTTTTTTATTGATTCCACAAGCCTCCTTTTCGTAATCTTTTGTCCTGTTACCTTCTGGAGTGTTAGTGCGAATTTTTTTACAGACCTCTGCCAGTAAAGCCTTCCTTCCTCTGTATCCTTCACAGAGGGCATCTCAAGATTATATATCCTGAAACCTTTGTCCTTAAGCATGTCAGATGTCTTTTTCTTTTGGTCACAGGTTGTGGGTATGACCACAACATCCAGCAGATCTATATATTGAGACTGATTCACATTGAGCATTCCGAGCGTCGCCTTCACCAACGAACATGATTTTGTAGGCATGAACTCCGCTCCAATCTGGTCATAGGCATAGGCACCACTGCAGAGCCTTACAGGAACTGCCCCTGCTGCATAAATAAGCTCATAAGGAACCTGAAGACACATAGTGCCGATAAGCTTTTTGCTGCTGTTTAGCATCCCTCTGTCTGTGCAGAATTTATGAAAGAGACTGTAAAAATATCCCATTGCATCGGGATTATCAGGGAAATCCTCTGTTATCTTTTTCAGCGTCTCCTTTGCCTCCATTGCAAGGTGAATAGCTGTTGTCTTTTTTATTCTTTCAAGTCTTTCAATTTCCATTCTTGCCCTTCCCCTCCATTCTTTTAAAAAAACCTTTCTCTGTTGAACGATAAACAGGCATTCCGAGAAAACGCACATCAAGGCACTTCTCCTCAGGGCATGCTGCCACGCATTTGAAGCACATCATGCAGTCATCCTGCACAATATTCCTGTTGACAACATCATCGGCTATCTCCTTTATGCCTACATCGCATACCCTGTAACAATTCCCGCACTTAGTGCACTTTGGTCCGTCCTTAATAAGCCTGAGCAACCCTATCTTTGAAAAGATATATTGCAGCGCGCTCATTGGACAGAAGAGGCAGAAAAAACGCTTCTTCGCAAATGCACCGACAACAAATGCGCCTGTAACAGCCATGCCGAGCGCCGTGAGCGTAAGCTTTGTCTTTGAGCTGAAATCCACAACAAGCTGTTTTATATCACCGTTGAATATCGGGAGGACAGTCCTTCCGGGGCATATCATGCAGTAAGGCGTCATAAAGTCTTCGGAGAGTTTTCCAATGCCAGGAACCGCATTGCTCATGCCCATCGTCAACAAAATAAGCAGCGCAAGGAGGATATATTTGATATTTTTTAGGCCTTTGAATGCGCCTTCCGAGTATGTGCTGTACCTTGTGCCGAGCTTGCTCCGCAGCTTTGTTATCCAGTCCTGAATTGTGCCAAGGGGACATGCAAATCCACACCATGCCTTATTAAAAAGGATAAACAGCAGTATGAATGTAACAAGCCCTGTCAATAAAGATAGCCCCCTGCCGCTGATGAACTGAGCGAGCGGCATATTGACCTGATGTTGGAGCGGATATAGATAACACGTCCCTCCCCTGCCTTTTCCAACAAAAGGACATGCAAAGGTCGGCAGATTACTGCTTATATCAATAGCCAGATATCCACCATACATAAGCAGTCCAAAGGCGAATATCTGAAAATAAAACCTGAAGCGGTTTATATCCGAGTTATATACGAATTGTTTAATCCTTTTCATCAAACACTACCTCTCTGTAGGGCCTTTTACGCCTTTCCCTGTGGATGTAAACAGCAAGACCTGCAACAACAGCAAATAAAGTGGCTATGGATAACCCGTAGGCGTAGGATGTATATTCCTTTCTCTGAGGCTGGTATTTCCATGGGAATGTTGTAATTAATTTGACTTTGCTATATTTCATGCCTTCAAACTCGCCTTTTTCCTCAATCTCATATTCGGCTGTAAGCAGTAGATTTCCCTTCTTTCTGGCTTTGAAGTCGTTCCAGTTTTCAGGGTAGTAATCCCTGATAAGTTGGACCGATGCCTTTCCGTCATCTCCTGTCTTGAGCATCTTTATCCATCCTGCCTGCGTCTTTAATCTTAAAGAGGCGTTTTTCACCGGAGCACCGTCTTTCAAAACAGAAAAGACAAGGCTGTCGCCAGACATGGTGCGTGTGTGGAAATAACTGTCCCACAAGTCATGTCCGACTATCTCCAGAGGTATTTCCTGAAGGTTTTTGGGTCGTTGCCTTTCTTTGTCAAATTTATACTTGTGCCCCCAGCCGCAGCTATGGTTTATAGCATTCATCTTCGCAACCCTCACAAAGAGCGTTCCGTCTGCTACCTGTTTATCCACCACATAGACATTGAATATGCCATCCATAGAGCCGTCCATTGGCTTGGTGTCAAAGGTAACTGTCCATGCGCCCTCGTCATGGCTCAATTTGCCTTCAGCCATGGAGCCGTCAGGACGCATTACATAAACCATTGCATTGTCAGAAAGGTCGTGAATATTGAGATAAAACTTTTTCACAGGCACTGCCCTGTGCTCGGAGTGTCTGTCTCCGCTACCTCTTTGTCCCTCTCTCCTGCCGCTTCTTTCTCCACCCTTGTGTTCTTTATGGTCGCCTGCACGGCCTGAAGGAGGATTTTCGGAGAGGTACAATGCCTCTCCGAATTTTGCATGGGGTGGCAAAGAGTATGCCTCAGACACCAGGAAAACCACAAAGAATATTGCGATAAAGTGCCTCACCTGCCACCTCCTAAAATTTGTATGTTACCCTCCCCATCATTGTCATAGGCGCGCCGGGACGGTACTTCAATTCGATGTCCTTTATTACCTCCATGGCATACCTCTTGTCAAAGACATTATTGACATCAAAAACGATGTCCCAATTCTTTTTCTCATACCCTACAAGGACATTTGTAAGAAAATCGTAGCCTTGATATTTTTCGGAGTTTGCATTGTCTGCAAAGTAATTTCCCCATGTATAAGTATCAACCTTGAACTTGAAACCTGACGGATGCTTGTAATTGACAAACAGGCTCCACTGGTGCATCGGGATATAAGGGTATCTGTTACCGTCCCTGTTTATGTTTACACCGCGTATAACTTCCGTAAACTTCACAAACTTGAAGTCGCTGTAAGTATATGAGCCTCCAAGGAAAAGACCTTTCAATACCTGCGCCTTACCTGAAAATTCAACGCCTCTCTTTTTTGCCTCACCTGCATTGCTGTAGGTAGTGCTTCCATCAGGCTGCCTTATCTCTACGATCTCATCATTAAGTGTCGCATGAAATAGAGAAAGGTCAAAGCTGTGTCCTCCGTCAAACCTTGTCTTCAAGCCTGTTTCATAGTTGTAGGTTTTTGAAGGCTCTAAATCGGGATTGGCGCTGAGTTCTACTGACTGAGGCGTTTGAAACCCTGTTGAAATATTGCCGTAGAGATTAAAGATATTGCTCAATTTGTAAACAACACCTATTCTCGGGCTTATATAATCAAAGGTTTTGTCTCTTCTGATTGTTTCAGGACTTGAAGAATACCTGTTGGTGCCGTAGTTATACGTTATATATGTGTCCGTATTGATATCAAAACCCACCTGATCATATCTAACACCCATATCTATTATCCATTTGTCCGATGCCCTTATGGACTCCTGAACATATATTCCCCACTTCGTTGTGGTATCACTGCTCTTTTGAGCATGGGTGCCTTTTGAATCGGACAAAGTATATGACACGCTATGGGGCGCCGTAATACTTGTACATGATACAGACACACCATCGCTTCTCATACAAGTATCATAAGTATATTTATCTCCACTCCCCTCATCAATCTGTCCTGTAATTCCTGTTGTCAGCACCCCTTTCATGCCTGCTATCTTATGTTTTATGTCTGCCTGAATATCTGCTCCGTAAGTATTTGCGCCGCCGTCATTTATAAATGCTGTAACAGGATGGTAGTGCTGCCATGACTGGAAATACGCAAGAGGCTTGAGTTTCACATTGCCAATCTCCTTTTCAAACTTCAAACTGGTATTCAAGACCTCGCTATATCTGCCCGAATGCCTCCACCTCTCTGTAGTGCGCTGTGTGATATCGCTTTCAAACTGAGCTTTTGTAAGGAAGCCAGGAAGCTGAAAATCAGACTTTGTATAACCAATATTCGCCTCTAAAAAACTCTTGTCGTCAAACATATGCCCAATCTTAATGCCGCCCTGATTGGTGCTGAATTCGTTCCATGCCCTCCATGAATCAGTGGATCGCCTGCTTCCTGAAAAAGTGACATAGGTCTTATCGCCAAAATTTGTTCCGTAAATTAAGTTATATATCTGGGTGTTATAGCTACCGTAACCGATTTTTAAGCTCTTTATTTCTTCAAATGGGCTTTTTGTAATGATATTTATAACACCGCCTACCGCATTCGCGCCATAAAGAGTTGAATTCGGTCCTTTCACGACATCAATCCTATCAATAAGCTGAGTGTCAACGTGTTCAAACCTTGTCAGACCGTCAGGGTCTGTGATAGGTACGCCATCAAGGAGTACCATTATCTCTCTTACAGCGAATCTCGCCTTTAACCCTGCGCCCCTTATAATAAGCCTTGCGTCATACCCACCGTGTCTTGTCTCTGATTGCACGCCTGAAATGCCTGTAAGGGCCTCCCTTACGCCAAATATCCTCATGTCTTTTATATCCTCTTTTGTTACAACACTTACGCCTGCCGGAACCTCTTCCGTTGTTCTCTCCGTCCTCGTAGCAGTAACTACAACCTCCTCAAGCCTCTTTGCTTCTTCTGCAAATACAATACTGTAAGAAAGCACTGCAGATAATAATATTAATAAAATACGCCTCATCTAGCCCTCCTGATTATGATTTTTAAAAAGTGGCTCCACCTCAGAAATTTTATTTAAGATTTCTCAAGGAATTCCCGAAGTGGAGCCGGGCCAAACGGGGAGGAATAGCCCTAAATGACAATCCTTAGCCCCGAGAATATCGGGGCATTAAAGAAAAAACGGCTCACAAAACGGAAATATTGGGTTTAGACTTCGGGAGGATACTCTTTCTGAAAGGCAATTAAGAATTGATTAAAAATAGAATTTGAGGATTTTAAAAAACTGCTAAGCCTTAATGGAACAAGTTTGTGTAAAGACTCATAGATAAAAGGTGCGTCAGAATTATTTAAAATTCCTGTATCTGAACTATGGCAAACATTGAGCATAAGGATAGATTGTGTATTGGATTCTGAATATGGAACAACAAGGGTGATTTGTGATAATGAAGATAGGCACAGAACAACCAAAATCATTATTGAAATCAACTTCATAGCATTTATGATAGTCAAACTTATTTGTTAATGTCAAGGGAAAAAATTCAGCATGAACAAAAACTAAAGAGAACCGTCCCCTTTAATTCTTTTAACGTCCCCTTTAATTCTTTTACTATGGTTGCACTTTTATTGTAATTCGGTATAATAATAGATATACTTTTTCCCATTGACCTTTATGAAGCATGTCTGACATATTTTTATGCTTTTTTGTTATAACATCCTAAAAGGAGGAAAGGAAAATGGCTAAGAAAATCGCAGTCCTGGTCAGAGACAGACAGCACGAGGCATTAAGGATGGCAGTTGGACTTACACTGGCTGATGATGAAATAAATGTGTTCATTATGGACAGAAAGCTTGAGTCAGATGAGAATATTGACCTTAATATAGAGACACTCAATGATATGGGAGCTAAGATCTTCTCAAATAATCCTGAGAACAATTTTGAACAGATGACCACAGAAGAGATTGCACACGCCCTGACAGGCTACGATATTATTATTCCTTATTAAAACTGTCCTGTATATAATCCTCTCTAATAGTAATTTTAGGTCATCCGTTGACAAATTGGTTAAATAATTCTAAATTATATTAAAGCTCCAGGGAATCTTGGAATGCGTTGCGCCCATTGAGGTATAAAATGCTCCAGGAAGTAGAAGAGATAACGCCAACTACAAGAAAACTCAAGATCAATATTCCCTCAGATGTCATTGAGAAGGAGATTATGAGTGCTTATAATAACCTCAGGACATCTGTGAGGATTCCCGGATTCAGGGTAGGTAAGGTACCGCAGGCACTGCTTGAAAAGAAGTTCTCCAGGGATGTTGAGGCTCAGGTATTGGAAAGGGTCATTCCTGAGTTTTATTCAAGGGCAATCAAAGAGGCTGAAATAATACCGGTTACTTATCCAGAGATTGAGGAGATTCAGCTTGTAAGAAATCAACCCCTTTCCTTTTCAGTTACTGTAGAGGTAAAACCCCAAATAGAAAACCTTACCTTCGAAGGTATTGTGCTGAAAGAAAAACCCATCTCTGTAGATGAGAGTGAAGTTGAGTCAGCTATTAAAGCCCTTCAGGAAGGCAGGGCTTTCTTTAATGTCTCCCATGGCGCAGTAAGAGAGGAAGATATGGTGATTATTGATTATGATGCCTTCATTGATGGTAACGCAGTAGTTGAATTATCAAAGAAGGATTATCCATTCATTCAGGGCTCTGAATCTTTGCCAAGGGAGTTTAGCGATGCTATGCTTGGAAAGAAAAAGGGGGATACAATAGAGTTAAAAATAAATTTTGATGACACTCACCCCAATAAAACTATTGCAGGGAAAGAGATTCTTTTTAAAGTGTCTATTGTAGAGGTTAAAGAGAAATGTGTCCCGGCATTAGATGAGGAGTTTGCAAAGGGTTTCGGGTGTAAGGACATGGAAGAACTGAGGAAAAAAATATACGATGATACATACAGGAGAAAGAAAAGCAGGATAGATATGGAGTATAAAAAGGAATTGCTTAATGCCCTTAGTAATTCCCATGACTTTGAGGTTCCACCATCCATGGTGGAGAGGGAACTTGAGTCCCTTATTCTTGAGGTAGGGGGAAATGCCATACAGAGAGGTGAGGCACCAAAGGGTGAGGACGAATTGAGAGAGGAATACAGAGCAATAGCACGGGAGAATATGAAAAGAGTCCTTATCCTTGAAGCCATCGGTAAAAAGGAGAAAATAGAGGTGCAGGATGTGGATGTTAATCGGGCTATAGAGGAGATTGCCATGGAGTATAATCTTACCCCTGAAGAGGTGAAGAAGATATATATAGCCCGTGAAGGCACACTTCAGGGCTTAAAGAATAGGTTATACACTGATAAGGTTCTGGACTTTGTATTAGAAAGGGCAGTCATTAAAAAGAGTTCAGAGTTATGAGTTAAAAGTTATAAGTTTAAAATTAAGAAAGGAGTGCACATTGAGTTTAATACCGATAGTTATAGAGCAGACAGGAAGGACAGAGAGGGCATATGATATATATTCCAGGCTACTTAAGGACAGGATTATATTTATAGGATTTCCAATAGATGATATTGTTGCAAATACTGTTATAGCACAACTACTCTTCCTTCAATCAGAGGACCCTGATAAAGACATCCACATATATATAAATACCCCAGGTGGGAGTGTCTCTGCAGGACTTGCTATTTATGACACCATGCAATATGTGAAACCAGATATCGCTACATACTGCATAGGTCAGGCAGGAAGCATGGGAGCACTTCTCCTTACAGCAGGAACAAAAGGAAAACGCTTTGCCCTTCCACATTCAAGGATAATGATACACCAGCCAATAGGTGGATTCTACGGTCAGGCAACCGATGTTGAGATACATGCAAGGGAAGTCCTTAAAATGAAGGATTTACTGAACCGCATCCTTGCAAAACATATAGGTCAGCCTGTTGAGAAGATACAGACTGATACAGAGAGAGACTTTTTTATGTCCGGGCAGGATGCCAAAGAATATGGCATTGTTGATGAAGTCATAGTGACAATAAAAAAAATAAGAAACAGGGAGGACAGACTGTGAAAGAGGATAAAATGACTAAGAGGGCTGATAGCTCTATAAGATGCTCTTTCTGTGGTAAGAGCCAGGATAAGGTCAGAAAACTTATAGCAGGACCCGGTGTTTATATCTGTAATGAGTGCGTGGGTCTCTGTAATGAGATTATGGCAGAGGGACCAGCTCCCTCTTTTGATATAGCTCTATCCCCGGGACTTCCAACACCCAGGGAGATAAAGAATTTTATTGACGACTATGTAATAGGACAGGAAAGGGCTAAGAAAATCCTTTCAGTTGCCGTCCATAATCATTATAAGAGAATAAATAACCCTAACGAATTTGGTGTTGAACTTCAGAAGAGTAATATCCTCCTTATAGGTCCAACAGGCACGGGTAAGACCATCCTCGCTCAAACACTGGCGAGGTTTCTTGATGTTCCCTTTACCATTGCAGATGCTACAACACTGACAGAGGCAGGTTATGTAGGCGAGGATGTTGAGAATATAATCCTCAAACTCCTTCAGGCTGCAAACTATGATGTGGAAAGGGCTGAGAGGGGTATTGTATATATTGATGAGATAGATAAGATAAGCAGAAAGTCTGATAGCCCATCCATAACAAGAGATGTCTCGGGCGAGGGTGTTCAGCAGGCACTCCTAAAGATTATGGAAGGAACTGTTGCAAATGTTCCTCCTCAGGGAGGCAGAAAACATCCACATCAGGAGTTTATTCAGGTAGATACAACAAATATCTTGTTCATCTGTGGCGGTGCCTTTGTGGGTCTTGAAAAGATAATAGAGCAGAGGACAGGGAGAACCACTCTTGGGTTTGGCTCTGAGGTAAAAAGCAGGCAGGAAAGAAATATAGGGGAAATCCTTGCAGTGGTCCAACCGGAGGACTTAATTAAGTATGGTCTCATACCGGAATTTGTTGGACGGCTTCCTGTAATAGGGTGTCTTGATGAGCTTGATGAGCAAGCATTCATAAGGATTCTGATAGAGCCCAAGGACGCACTTATAAAACAGTATCAGAGGCTTCTCTCCTTTGACAATGTTAAACTGAGGTTTGATACCTCTGCACTATCTGCAATAGCAAAAGAGGCTATAAAGCGTAAGACAGGTGCAAGAGGGTTAAGGGCTATTCTTGAGGAGGTCATGCTTGATGTTATGTATGAGATACCGTCACAGAGTGCGGTTAAAGAGTGCATTATAACACAGGATGTAATTAATAAAAAAGAGAAGCCGATTCTGATATATAAAAAACATGCTGAATCAGTCTGAAGGGCTCAGCGTTTGCCTTTTGTTAGTCCGTGTGTAATCAGCGTTCTGAATCTTTCTTTCAGTTCTTCATCCTTTATACTTCTGATTGTATTCTCTATATATTGTGTGTCTTCCTCAGTTGGTTGATAAATGCCGCCTGTCCTTAGTTCAGTACCAAGATTCTCACTCAGCCTTCCAAGTTTAAATCTTACCTCCTCTACCTTATAGGGCTTGAGTTTTTCAAGTATCTCCTGCTTATAAAAATATAGGTGGTGCATCCACTGCGGGGTATCCACGGTAATGAAGATTGTTTTACCCCTCATCGTCTGAGGGCAGGTGTGTGCGGCAATGGTATCGCCTACAAGACTTACCCATTTAGCCTTTATCTTCTCAAGTGTCAGCCCGCCCTCTAAACCATAATCCCTGATAAATTGCCTGAGGATGTTACCTGCACGCTGCATGATTAAAGTTAAAAGTTGCAAGTTGAAAGTTTTTTAATTCATCACTCATAACCCTTAACTCATAACTTAAAGTCATACTGCTTTTCTTACTGCCCCTGAGCGAAGACATCGGGTGCAGACATGAACCCTTCTTATCCTGCCTTCTGTATGAATCCTCACTCTCTGAAGATTCGGGGAAAACCAGCGTTTGGTCCTGTTATTGGCATGACTTACATTGTTTCCCCTTACATTAGTTTTTCCACAGACCGAGCAAACTGCCATTCTTAAATAACCTCCTTCTTTAGAGGATTGCACAAATAACAGTAATTATGATACCATTTAAAAAAACAAAGTTACAACTGGAAAGGTAAAAATTGGCTAAATTAAGGGTTCACGAGTTAGCAAAGAGGTTAAATGTCAGTAGCAGGGATATCCTCGCTGAGCTTACAAAACTCGGCATAGAGGCTAAAACACACGCTTCAAGCATAGAAGATGAAGTTGCCCAGAAGCTGACAAGGATTTTTGTAGAAACTAAGGCAGAGGAGCTTGCCCCAAAAAAAAAGGAAAGGATTTCCAGACCAGGGTTTCCTGAGAAGAAGGTCCCTAAGGAAAAGGAAATCAAAGAAGAAATAAAAGTAGAGAAAGTCCCCGTCAAACCCCAACCTGAGCCTGAAAGCCCTGTTATAGTGGCGGAAGAAGAGGAGATCAAGCTCCCTGATAGATTCCGTAGAGAGATAGAGGCTGAGAAGTTTATAAAACTCAAGGCCCGACCGGGAATGCAGAAGGCATTCACCAACATAAAAAGAGTGGATATCGCAAGGAAATGGCATGAGTCTCACCTTCCTCATAAAAGATACGATAAAAAATTACAGCCTGAGACAGGGGAAACAAAGGTAGCAACCATTCCAACACAGCCCAGAAGGCGTGTGCTCAAGTTTCAGGAGGGAACAACCGTAAGGGAATTTGCAGAACTCATAGGGCAGAAGCTCTCCGAGGTAATCAAAAAATTTATGGGGCTTGGCCTTATGCCGACTATAAATCAGCCTGTGGATCAGGACGCAGCACAGATTGTTGCCGAGTCCTTCGGTGTAAAGATTGAGCCAATTCATGTTGAAGGTGAAGAGCCTCTCTTAGAGGAGGAGGTGGATGCCTCTAAACTCAAACCAAGACCACCGATTGTAACCATCATGGGTCATGTGGACCATGGGAAGACCACGCTTTTAGATGCAATAAGGCAGACAAAGATTGCAGAAATGGAGGCAGGTGGTATTACCCAGCGTATCGGCGCCTACAAGGTAGGGTTAAAAGAAAGGGAGATAGTCTTCCTGGATACGCCAGGGCATGAGGCATTTACCATGATGAGGGCAAGGGGTGCCAAGGTCACAGATATTGTTGTCCTTGTGGTGGCTGCTGATGATGGTGTTATGCCACAGACTGTAGAGGCCATTAACCACGCAAAGGCTGCAAATGTGCCAATCGTTGTAGCAATAAATAAGATAGATAAACCGGAGGCTGATGTGATGAAGGTTAAAAATGAACTTGCCCAGCATGGCATAATTCCAGAGGAGTGGGGAGGACAAAATATCTTTGTTGAGATCTCTGCAAAGCAGCGGAGAGGGATAGAGCATCTCTTGGAGATGATCTTGCTTCAGGCAGAAGTAATGGAGCTAAAGGCAGATTACCATAGGCCTGCAAGAGGCACAATAATAGAGGCAAGACTTGACCGTAGTAGAGGTCCTGTTGCTACTGTAATTGTCAATTCAGGCACACTTAAGGTTGGAGATGTCTTCCTCGCCGGAACACTTGCCGGCAGGGTCAGGGCCTTAATTGATGACAGCAGTCGCAGGGTTGAATCTGCCGGACCGTCCACACCTGTGGAGGTCATTGGTTTTCCAGACATTCCTCATGCAGGTGACATATTTGTGATTATGGATGATGAGAGAAAGGCAAGACAGATAGCTACGAGCAGACAGGAAAGGCAAAGGTCCTCCGAAACAGTAAAGATAAGAAGGCTAACCCTTGATGACCTTTATGAGAAAATAAAAGAAGAAGGGATAAAAGAGCTCAACATTATCATAAAGGCTGATACGCAGGGCTCTGTAGAGGCGGTGAGGGATGCCCTTGAGGGCCTCAGTCATCCACAGGTGAAGGTAAAGGTAATCCATTCGGCAGTAGGTGGTATTAATGAATCTGATGTTATGCTTGCAACTGCCTCCAATGCTGTCATCATAGGGTTTAACACAAGACCTGACACAAAGGCTCACACCCTTGCTGAAATGGAGGGTGTTGACATAAGGCATTATAATGTAATTTATGATGTAATTGAAGCTGTCAAAAAAGCCCTTGAGGGTCTTCTTGAACCAACCATCACAGAAAGAATCCTGGGCAGGGCTGAGGTGAGACAGCTTTTCCATATATCAAAAGTCGGGACAGTTGCAGGCTGTTATGTCCTTGATGGTGTAATCACCAGGGCATCTTCAGGGATAAGGGTTTTAAGAGATAACATTGTTATCTATGACAGTAAGATAGCCTCTCTTAAACGGTTTAAGGATGATGTGAGAGAAGTCCAGGCAGGCTATGAGTGTGGTATTCTGATAGAAAACTTTAATGATGTTAAAGTAGGTGATATCCTTGAGGACTACCTTGTGGAAGAGGTGGCAGTAAGGCTTAAATAAAATCCTAAACAAACTTTTTAGATCAAACCAAGGAAAAATGTTAGTTGGTCTTCTTACCTTAGAGTTACATTTTCCTCAGGCAGACTCCTTGAAATCAAAGCGCCTTATCCTCAGGAGTCTGAAAGACAGGATAAAAAACAAATTTAATGTCTCCATTGCAGAGGTTGATGGAAATGAACTATGGCAGCGGAGTGTTCTGGGAGTTGCCTGTGTTGCCAATGGGGCAAAAGTAATAACCCAGGCACTCAACGGTGTGAGAGATATGATCTTAAATATGCCCTCTGTTGAGCTGCTCAATTCAAGGATAGAGATGCTATAGACAAGAGATTTGGTTATTGGAATTTTAAGGGCAGTTATGCATCCATATAAGCGATCTGTAAGGGTGAGTGACTTCATAAAAGAAGAGGTTGCTCAGATTATAATGCACAGGCTTAAAGACCCCCGCATTGGATTTGTTACGGTTACAGGTGTTAATGTAAGTGAGGACCTGAGGCACGCAAAAGTCTATGTAAGCGTACTTGAGGATGCAAAACAGGATGAGACCCTCAAGATTCTTAATTCATCAGCCCCCTTTATAAGGGGGGAGCTTGCCGGGAGGGTGAGGATAAAATTCATCCCCCAGCTTGTTTTTAAACTTGATGAGTCCATAGAATATGGTGCGAAGATAGAAAGGATTCTTACTGAGATTAAATCCGAGAGAAAGGGTGAGGGAGATGAGAGTTCCACCTGAGATCTTGGGGCTTATAAAGGAGAATAAAAAAATTCTTATTGTAAGCCACATAAATCCTGAAGGTGACTCCGCAGGTTCAAGTATTGCCCTTGCACTGGGTCTGAAAAAGATTGGAAAATATACCTGCATCTTTAGCAGGGACCCTCTGCCGGAGATATTGAGATTTTTGCCTTCTTCAGATATGTTTAGTCAGAAGGTTCCTTCCAATGGGTTTGATGTTCTATTTCTGCTGGACTGCAATACTGTAAAAAGAACAGGCTTAAAAACTGACTGCTTACTGCCAGTTACTAAAAAAATTGTAGTTATTGATCATCACCTACCCTATGAAATAGAAGTTAAGAGTTCAGAGTTAGGAGTCTGGAGTCCAAAATATAATTCCAAACTCAAAGCTCATAACTCAAAACTCATAACTCATAAATGGATTGACCCTGATGCATCAGCTACGGGTGTGCTCATATATAAACTCCTCAATGCACTTTGTATTCCAGTTGATAAAGAAATAGCCACAAATCTCTACACCGCAATCCTTACAGACACAGGAGGCTTCAGATATTCAAACACAAACCCGGAGTCATTAAATATTGCATCACAGCTTCTTAAGGCAGGTGCAGAGCCATGGGGGATAGCAAAAGAGGTATATGAGAGTTTTTCCTTTAATCGCCTGAGGTTGTTAAGCCTTTGCCTTAACACCCTGAAAAGACAGGGTAAGTTAGCATGGGCTACTATTACGCGGGATATGTATAAGAAGACGAAGACCTCAGTTCAAGACACAGAAACCTTTGTAGATTATACAAGGAGGATTAAAGGTGTTGAGGTTGGAATTCTGTTCCGTCAAGTTCAGAACGAATCTCCCAGGAGAAAAGGTCTTTATAAAATAAGCCTTCGTTCAAAAGGTAGGGTGGATGTAGCAGAGATTGCAGGGCTCTTTGGCGGTGGGGGTCACCACAATGCCGCAGGATGTGAGTTAAAGGGTTCTCTGGAGGAAGTAAAGAAGAAAGTTTTTGGAGTAATAAAGAAGGCAATTAAGAAATTATAGTTATTCACAAGACTTGATCATTAAACATAAACATAGTAAACATAGGGACAACCCCCATATTTTGTCTGGGCCAGTTATTTTGACCGATAGAGTGGTAAATATTGTTGAAAGCAATTATATTCTAAAGCTTTTAGAATCAGGAAAATTATTTTGGAAAGACATAGTCCTTTTTGCATTTTCCGCCCTATTTATCGGCATCTTCATCCATATCTTCTGGGAAGAAAAGACAGTTACAGAGCCGCTATGATGATATGATGATAACTATTGAACTTAACACCTTCTTCACCGACACAGCGAAGCTTTCCAACCTTGACTCCTATATCCAAAAAACAAAGGAGATTGCAGGAGAGGGAAAGGATGTTATATTAACCGGTGCTGCTCCGGTGTGGCTTTATTTGAAGATTGCCCATGCCCTGCACGGAAAGGCGCGTAAACTTATTTACCGAAGTCCGGTAACGGGTGACATAATTATCTTTGACCACAGTCCGGATTAAAGTAGAAAGTGAGAAATAGCAAGTGTTAAGATAAGGCATCATGGATAAAAATCAACATATTCAATACTGGCTTGATTCAGCAGCGCATGACCTTGATGTTGCTGAAACATTATTTCAGAACAGCAAATATGACTGGTGTCTGTTTATTGGACATCTTGTGATAGAAAAGACATTAAAGGCATTTTATGTAAGAGACAATAAAGAACATCCACCCAAGATACATAATCTTGTTAGGCTTGCGGAGAAAACAGCTCTTCGTTTGTCTGACGAACAAAACAGTTATTGGGCGAGATAAACCGTTTTAATATCGAGGCAAGGTATCCTGAAGAAAAGTACAGTTTTTTTAAGTTGTGCACTCCGGAATTCACGAAAGAGTACTTCACAAAAATAAAGGAGATGTACCAATGGCTGTTGTCGCAGATGAAGCATTAGATGTTGTAAAAAGATTTATCGTAAGCGTAAAGGAAGCCAATATCCGCATCAGCAGGGTTGTGCTGTTCGGCTCTCATGCAAAAGGAGATGCAAACGAATGGAGCGATATTGACATAGCCATTGTCTCAGATGATTTCTCAGGCATTCCCTTTTATGACAATAAGATGCTGCTTCCTTTTCTGCTTAAAGTTGACTCGCGTATTGAATTACATCCTTATAGGCCAGAAGACTTTACTGAAGATAATTTGTTTATCCGTGAGATAATTAAAAATGGCGTTGAGGTTAAGGTTTAGCCCTGTATATAAAACCAACGCATAAAAGATTATGGCCATATCCGTCAGGATGTAGATCGTAAAATAGAATTGACCCCCCATCGTCATTTAAAATTGACCCCCTAATAAGGATATAATCTCCTTCTAAAAACAGGAAGGAGGTAAAGGGGGATGATAACTATGTATAAGTGGCAGCAG
>Ga0209479_1000293_pt1 | contig 90936 bp, 85 predicted proteins | sample DewCreD2012metaG_2_FD_184112 | JGI IMG/M metagenome (GOLD analysis project Ga0209479, IMG submission 184112) | Hot spring sediment bacterial and archeal communities from British Columbia, Canada, to study Microbial Dark Matter (Phase II) - Dewar... ...
GTTAGCTCCCTAGCTCCTCGCAGTCTGCTGCGCTGAGGGAAGGGATCTGCTCTGCCGCCGCTCAAACTTCAGCCCAATCCAGATCACCCCGATCCCACAGACCACTAACACCGCTGACTTGACCAAAAGGCCGGTCGGGTACTCGAAAAAGCGGGTCAGCACCACCAAGGTCAACCCCAACAGTCCCTGCCAGAAGCGTCCTCGCCGCCCCTGCTGCAGCCCTTCCCAGCAGAGCACTGCCGACAGCCCCAGCAACAGCAGGGTCACTATCCAGGGGGCAAAGAAGGCCAAGGCCAGCCCAGCCGTCGAGTTGGAGGGGAGGAGGCTGCTCGCCCCCACCAGAAGCCCTAAGCCAAGCAGAGAGACCAAAACGGTGGCATCCTCGAGCCAAACCCCAATCGACTGGGATCCCTTCTCTTGCCAACCCTGCCACCAGCCCCAGCCCGCCAAGAGCAGCAACCCCACTGCCGACAAATTAGCCCAGGGATCCCCAGCGTCCCAGAGGGGATCGGCAGGAAGATCGTCCCAAATTTGCCAGAAGCTCCAGACATAGAGCAGGACACCCAGCCCCAGCAGAGCCAAGTTCTGGGCCGTTGGGGCCAAATCCAAGCCTTGCTCCAGCTCGCCAGGAAGCTCTTCCAGATCCCTTCCCCCAGTTAAAACCCGCCTTAGCCAAGGCTCATGGCGTTGGTGCCAGAGAGCCAGCCCCTACACAACCGCGACACCAAGCAGATGCCAAAGGAGCGACCTTGGGAAAAAGCTGCCCAAACGGCTGGCCAACCCTTGCATCGCCAGGCCAAAGTTCACCAGAGCTAGGGCAAAAACCCAGCGAGAACAACACCAATAGGCCAGAGGAACCAGCAGGCCCAAGGTCAACCAAGGGTAGAGATGGAGGAAGTTGACAGGCCCCCAATCCACCAAGTCGGCTACCATCCCCGAGCCCAGCAGAACGCAGGCCAGTACACCGCTGGGGCTGTGACGCAAGCTGTAGGCCATGGCCAAACTGCCCATCCCCCAGGCCCAAAACAAGCCTGCCGCGGATCCCCCAAGCTGAACCCACTGCGCCATCAGGCCAATACAGGCTCCCAGGGTCAGCTCACCGGCTATCAGCAAGGCGCTGCCTAGCCGTCGGGATCCCTGCTGCCAAACCTGGAAGCCGGCCACCTGCAGCCCTACCATGAGGGCCAAGCACCCCCAGGCTCTTACCCAGCGGGGAATGGCAGCCCAGTTGGCCGCCACAAAGGAGATTACCCCTAGGCCCACCAGAACTGCGCCCAGCAGCAGCAGCACCAGGGCAAATCGCCCCTCGGCTGAGCGCTGTAAACTCTCCAGTTGGTAATACTCCCGCAGGCGATCCCGTTGGGCAGGTTCGATCAACCCCTGCTCCACCCAGGTGTTCAGCAGGTCGGCCAGTTGGCGGCGGAAACGCTCACTGGGGTAGGGGGGGCGGGGGGAGGTCATGGCGGGATCCCGACAAGGGAGAGGGAGTTTGGGCGTTGAGTGAGTGGGATTGCTAACGCGATTGTAAGCCCTCAGTCTTGGCCCTTCTCCCAAAGGGAGAGAGGGGATTGGGATCCCACTGCCTGAAGCACTCGCTGCAGCACCTCTTGATAGCCAGCCACCGGATCCCCCAGATCAAAGCGAAAGAGATCCTTGTCCAGCACCCGTGGCTCGGATCCCCCCAGATCCCAAAGACGGCAGGTATCGGGGCTAATCTCGTCGGCCAGCAGGATCTCTCCCCTCTCATCTAGGCCAAACTCCAGCTTAAAGTCCACCAACTCCAGGCGGCAGCTTCTCCAGAAGGCCTGCAGATGATGGTTAATGGCCAAAGCCAGGGATCCCAAGCGCTCCACCTGCTCCGGCGTGGCCAACTGCAATAGGCGGATGTGATCTGGGGTCACCAAGGGATCCCCCAAGGCATCGTTTTTGTAATAGAACTCCACCAGCGGCGGCTCGATGGGAAGGCCCTGCTCTAGGCCCAGCCGTCGGCAGAGGCTGCCCGCTGTGCGGTTGCGCACCACCACTTCCAAAGGCAGGATGTGCAAGGCTCGCACCTGCATCTCGGTGGGGCCAGTTTGGGCCAAGAAATGGTTGGGGATCCCTTGCTGCGCCAGGTAGGCCAACACATGGCTGGAGACGGTGCAATTCACCTCTCCCTTGCCGGCGATGGATCCCCGCTTTTGGGCGTTGAAGGCCGTGGCGTTGTCTTTGTATTGGCAAAGATAAACCTGGGGATCGGCAGTGCGATAGATGCGCTTGGCCTTGCCCTCGTAGAGCAGCTCTTGGGGGGAAAGTGGCATACGCTAACCCCTAGTATCCGGCCAGCCGTCCGCGGATCCCTTGCCAGAAGGTGATGGCCAAGATGCGCAGATCCAGCCACAACGACCAGTTTTGCACGTAATAGAGATCATACTGGGTGCGGCGGGCAATGCTGGTATCCCCCCGTAGGCCGTGGATCTGGGCCCAGCCGGTTAGGCCGCTTTTCACCAAATGCCGATCAGGATACTTGGGGATCTCCTGGCTAAATTGCTCCACAAAATAGGGCCGCTCCGGGCGAGGCCCCACCAAGCTCATTTCTCCCTTCAACACGTTCCACAGTTGGGGCAGCTCATCCAAGTTGGCGCGGCGCAAAAAGGCCCCCACCGCCGTCCGCCGTGGATCCCCAGGGCGAGTCCAGCCGGGCCGGTCGGATCCCTCGGCATCCACCCGCATGGTGCGGAACTTGGCAATCCAAAAGCGGCGGCCATCCAAGCTCACCCGCTCCTGCCAATACAAGATGGGGCCAGGGCTGGTGCAGGCTACCAACAGAGCAATAAACAGCAACAGAGGGCTCAGTAACACAAGCCCTAGAGAGGCACCGAGAATATCGATGGCCCGTTTGATACAACGGTTGTGGGTATAGCGCAGAGGGGGTTGGCGCAAAGTTAGCAGAGGGATCCCGTCGAGAGACTGCAGGCTGAAGTTCACCGTCAAAAAACCCAGGATATCCGGCACCAAGCGCACCTGCACCGACAGCGCTTGCAAACTGAGCAACAGAGGAGCAGTTGCCAGCTCCGGCTGCCCAAACCACACCTCTTGCACTTCTGGATGCGCTTGCAGATAGGCAATCAAATGGGCCAGATCCAGCCGCTCAAGAGCTGACCAGGAAGGTTCAGGCTGACTGCACCAGCCGGAGAGGGTTCCTGGCGGAGTCCCGGCGGCAGACTTAACCCCGTCAGAGGTAGGGCGGGCGGTGTTCAGTACTGGATATGAGTCTGGCCGAGGATCCCCATCTTGGGACGGGAGATCTTCCCCGCAAGAGCCTTGCTCTAAACCTGCCCAGGCGACTACCTGGAAGCCCAACTGCGGGGATCGCTCCAACCGCTCCAACACTTCTGCCAACACCGACTGGGATCCCACCCAGATGACCCGCCGCCGACCGTAGCCCTTGGAGCACAACCAGCCTATACCCAGCCGCAATCCCACCCGTATCAAAGTCAAACTCAGCAGGGCCAACAAGCCGGCGTAGCCCACCACCAACCGCGACAAAGAAACCGAGCGAACAAAAAAGGCCCCTGCCAGCACCAAACCAAAAGTCAATCCCAGCCCCACCAGCAAACTGGCCCATTCCTCAAAGCGAGACAAGCGCTTCGACTCGCCGTATCCGCCCAAGCCCGCCTGAATGCCCCAATAGCTGAGGGCAGTCAACAATCCCAAAGCCGCGTAGACATCCCAAGGCAAGAGCTGATGAGGACGCAAGCTGCGCAGCCAGTAGCCTGCCCCAAAGGCCAACCAAATACAAAGGCCATCCCCAAAACAGGCCAAGAGCACCCACAAACGATGCAGATCTAGACGAGCTTTATAGCCGCGTTCGGCCAAGAGCTATCTCCTTCGGCAATCAAGACTGCCAACAATCTTACAGAAAAGATTGCGCATCTAAGGCTACTGGACAAGATCCATGTTGACCAAAACTTGAATAGGCAGCTCTCACCAGATCATTAATCGGCAGCCTTTCCCAGCTTCAAAGATCTTTATTCAGAATAGAAGAGATTAAGCAATGATCAAAGTGCAGCCTAGAAAAGCAATGGTGGCAGGATACTACGATTTCCTTGCTGGACTGGCTACTGCCAGCAGAGACACACCAAAAGGTAAGGAAAACTTAGGTATCAGACAAGCTTCTGCAGCAAAAATACCCGTTAGCAGTCGATTAAGCCAAAGCGGCGGCATTTTCAGATCTTGGCTTTCCCTCAAGCAAATCACTTTCTGAATTAGGCGGATCCCTGCAATCACTGGGAAGAGGAAGCTGTTAAAAAAAACAAGGGTATAAACTTCTAAGCCTGAGCTTTTAAGCAATGACAAAAGTTGTCCGCGGGTATATCGTCTCTTGTGATGATTCAGCTCATCATGCAAACTCCACAGCCACGGATAAGCCGGAACGGTTATAACCAAGTAGCCAGATAGGGCTAACCTTTGACTAAGGGCTAGGAGAGCTTCTTTGTCATTCTCCAGATGTTCCAGTACATCCAGCAAAGCAATCAAATCAAATTGTTGAGAACCAAAAGGGATCCGATGCGGCAGCTCACCCTCAGCAACAATCCCAATACCGCGAGCTTGGGCCAGCGGCAGTGCCATCTCACTCTTTTCCATAGCCCAAACTTTGCCAAATCTGGACAACATCTCTAGGTTACCACCGCTACCACAGCCAGCTTCCAAAATACGAGCAGATGGGGGAAGCGACAGGGATCCAATAACCCGACTTAGAATGTGACGGCGACCCAAAAACCACCAATGTCGGTCTTCCAAGCCTGCCATTTGCTTGTAAGCTTTGGGATCCATACCAGTAACCCGACATAAAGATCGAAAACAGGATTAGCTGCGGAAGGGGTCAGCAGTGCACAAATTTAAGGGGATAATCGAGCCTTTCCCCAGCGATGCTTACGATACCAAGCCGCCACGTGGGGGCACCATGCTTCAAAGTGAGGCCAAATCAGTTCACAGAGATATTGGATTTCTCGCTGGGCATCTTCTTTGGCTCGTAAATCCAAAAAATGCATCAAACTACGGCAATTGAAAGAGACCACGAAGTGTTGTCGGATCCCGTAGCCAATGATGTTGCGAGCATCTTCATAGGGCAATCCGCACTCTTCTACCAGGCGATAATAGGCAATGGCCTGGCTGCGATATTGCGCAAGAATGATATCCAAAGCTTCGGGGGAGATGGGCTTGCAGCCTTGGCGGGTTTTGGCTTTGCCCTCCTTGACACTGGCAGGAACGTAAAACAACGTTTCCAGCTCTTGCCAAGACAACGAGGAGTCCTCTGCCAACAAGAGTCTTTTGCCCAAATCGGCAATTTGCTGGCCTGTATATCGGAAAGATTGAACATCAAAAGAAATTCCCACCCGATGAGTACGGGCCTGTTGCATGACGGCATGGGGAAAATAGCCCACCCCAAACGTGATCTGAGGATGCTCCAAAGGCCCATAGTGGCCACGGTTGCCCTCCAGCAAATGCCGCACCACGGCCTCTCCATACTTTTCCGGGATCCGGCTCTCTGGGTTGACAAAATCAGGGCTGTAATCCTGATGCATGGCCTGGTAGATGACCCGTTCTGGATCTGGGGTTTGATTCAGCACCACAACTTGAAACCAAGCATCCACAGGCCATACCCCCTGTGAGGAAAAGGGATCCCAGGACAGTATAGAATAGAGAGGATAGAGCCACAAGCAGCCTTGTTATAGGAGCCTACGAGCTCGAGTTTCCTCTGCCAGCACCAGGCTTAGGGCCGGATTGCTGCGCAACAGTCCCGCTACGTAGAGGGTATAGACTTTCCCCGCCTCTAGCTGCAGGTCAAACCGTTGCAAGGGGATGCCCCGCACACTTGACCCAGAGGCTGAAGGGGCTATGGCCACCTGAATTTGGGTAAAGCCGGGGCGCATGGCTTGAAAGGTGGACACCTGTCCAAACGCCAACTGGGGAATCAGCACACGCCCTTGCTCTCCTTGCCATTGCAGGGCCGGTGCATCGGGAGCAGCGTGGACAAACCGCACCAGAGCCTGATCAAACGGCGGATGGATGTTGTCCTCTAAGACTAGGGCTGTCATGCGATTCGGCTCATTGGCGGCCACCACCGAGAACACTCCCCCGCCCCTGAGATTGGCTACGGTTCTGGCCACAACTGAAGAACCTGCAGACTGGCCGAGGTTCTCAGGCGTCGAAAACAAAACGATGTCGTACTCGCCCGCCGGTATGCGCACGTATTCGCTCACCGAGCCATAGGCTACACCCCGAGCAGCCCTCACCCCTCCCACCTCCAAGTCAATTCGAGGGGCATTGGGGGCCACATGCACCAACCGCACCTGCACTTCAGAAACCCCTGCAGATGCCGAAGGCATCGGGATGGCACAGCCGGACAACAGCCCCGGCATCAACGACCCACCCACCACGCAGAGCACTGCGCCCACCCACCGTCGCACCATGTTCACGCTCACTCCTACTCCTCACACCCAACGCTCACCGGGGATCGAGCTGCTGTGTTCCGCCAAGCCAAGGGGCGCCCTCGCTCCCCAAAAGTTCGTATTGGCGCAAGGGATCCCACCCTACTGACGCCATAGAACCTGCTCTTGTCTTACTCCACTTTTGGGCCCAATGCCATAGAGCTATGGGGCGGGTTGGGATCCGATCCCTTCTAAACCAAAGGGAACTCGCCGGACTCAGCCCCACCGACAGCATCTGGGTTGGGGGCAGGGATCCCTGTCCTTGGAGACCGACGGCTAAACAGGCGGAAATAGGTACTCACGGCCAGCTCTTTGAGTGGGAAAAGCAGGTAGGTGAGGGGATTGATGGTGACGATGATGTTGCGGCAGTCGCGTTTGGCCTGAGCCAAGATCTGGGCGGCCACCCAATCTCCCGACATGACCCCAATCGGATTGAGCTTGCTCTTGAAGGGGCCGAGGATGAGCTTGCGCACCACACAGGGGGCATCCAGACGGCGCAGGGTAACCAAGTCTCCCAAAGCCCGCTTCGAGAGTTCATAGAGGGGACTGAAAGCAGGGCTGACCTCAGCTTCGGAGGTGTTAACCCACACCTCTTTGGTGGCCATCTCGGGGTTGCTGCGAACCGTCTGAAAGAACAGCTCCATTAGGCGCCAACTGGAGAAAGTATTGACGGCGTAAGACTGGCGAACGGCCTCAGGATCCCGATCCCCATGAACATTGAAGCCGTGGTTGAGCACCAAAATATCCACCCGCTCCAGCAGCTCTGCCAGGGATCCCTCTTGCCCCACCTGCCAGCGGATGGTCTCCACCGTCTGGGGCTGCCCGTCCACCTGGATCTGCACAGGATCCGACTGGGAACTGAGGGCGATGACCTTGGCCCCCTGCTGGTGAAAATGCTTAAGCAGGGCTTGGCCCAGGGTGCCGGAGGCCCCCGTAACCGCTACCCGCTTGCCCTTGAGAGAAAGACTGGTGCCCATGAGCCGATCCACAAGAGTGAGAGTGCCGCAAAAGTAGGCGTTGGTATCGTCAAAGTGGTGCCGCCAGTGGTAAGCGCGGTTAACATGCCATTGGCTGGGGGGGGCGGGGAAAGGCCCCGGTCGGTGGGTGATATCCGTCTCCAGGGCCAGCCCGTAGCCGCGCAGCATGCCTGCCACCCCGAAGCTGGCTGAGTAGAGAATGCCCACTGTTGCTGCCAGGCCGTACAGCCAGGATCCCCAGCCCAACACCACCACCCAAGGGATCCCGGCTAGGATCATCGTCACCGCTTCGGGAACATCGTGGTGCCACTGGGATTCTCGGTACAACTTCCCATCCACCACGCTCAGATCCCGACGAAACAGGCGGTGGTGCAGGGTGTGTTTGGGCATCAGCCAGGGCCACGCGTGGGCCAGCCAGTGGCGCACATCCCGTACGATCTCAGCCCAAAGGATGGAAGCTAGGGCAACAGCCCCCACCCCTATCCAATGACTTACGCTGCTGACATCCATAGACTTGCTTCAGTGGCTAAACCGCCCTTGGGCTTGCGGTCGCCTCTTCCATGGGCTTAGTTGGCGACCCTCAAAAATCATCGCAAAGATTCTTCAAAAGATCATCTTTGAGCCTGTCTTCCCTCACCCCCGATCCCTTTCCCTGCCAGATCAAGGGGCTACGGGCTGAAGCTCTCGGATCTCGACCGGATCTCCAACGGCCAAACCCAAAGCGGCAGCCGTCCCACCGCGAAACTCCAGCACGCCATCCACCAACTGGGAAGGAGGCGGCCCATAGGTGGGGCAGGGTTGGGCAGGGCAGCCGGGCACATCGGCAGCAATGTACACCACCTTGCCTTGGTAAAGAAAAATAATGTCTAGGTTGATCAGGGTGTTAAACATCCAAAAAGAAGCTGGCTGCGGAGGATCAAAGGGAAACCACATGCCCCGATCCGGCGGCAAATCGGTGCGAAACATCAGGCCCAAGCGCTGTTGCTCAGGGGTGCGGGCCACCTCTAGCTCAAAGCGTTGGCCGGCAAGGGTGACTTCGGCTTCAACCGGCAGTTGCTGGGGCTGCCCTATTGCTGGGGGAGATGGGGAGAGGGCTTCCGTCGCCTGAGTTTGTGAGGCGGGAGATCTCTCCGGGGCAGCAGCACATCCCAAGCTGGATCCCAAAAGCAGCAGAGCTAGGCCCAAGGTAACTTTGCATCCTTTCGGAACTTTTTGCGGACTCCGTATCGCGAACAGAATCATGTGGCGCTCTCCTGTGCAGGTTTCATCCTATCGCGCCAGACGCTGCTACTGCGACTTGGCCAACCGGACGCAGAAAGTTCCCCCCTGGGAGAGCCTTGCCAATTCTTGCTTGCCGGAAGCTGCCTGTGCTTTTCCCCCTTGAGCGCAGCGGAAATGGCGGCCCTGGGCAAGAGCAGCCTGCAACCGACCCGATAGCATAGCCATAGACTTTATCGTTCCCCACCCTGCCAGGAGAGCCGTATGAAGGACTTTTTCAATTTCATTTTCAATAGATCCTTGGTGAGCCGGATCCCGCTTCTGGCTCTGCTTGGCCTGGGGCTCCTGAGCATCTGGCCCACTCACGGGATGGGGTCTCGCTCACAGGAAACCCCGGTGCGGATCCCGTTTGAGCCAACGGTGACCTACGGCGAAGGGTATGGAGAAGAGGTGGTGGCCCAACAAGCCCAAACCCGCTTTGCGCTGAAACTGTTTGATCACCTGCTCCGGCAGCAGCCTCAGGAGAACCTCTTTTTCTCCCCCTTGAGTATTCGCCTGGCTCTGAGCATGGTCTACAACGGCGCCTCTGGGGAGACCCAAACGGCAATGGCCGAGGTGCTGGAGGTACAAGACCTTTCCCTGAATGAGTTGAACTGGACCCATGCCCAGATGGTGCGCTGGCTGGTAGAGGGATCCCCAGCAGGAGGGCCAGTCCAGGTGCAAATGGCCAACGGCCTCTGGGTGGATCAAACCTTCACCCTACAGCCCCAGTTTTTGCAGGCTTTGGCCACCTACTACCAAGCGGTGGTGAATCGGGTGGATTTGGGATCCCGGCAGACGGTGAACCAGATCAACGGCTGGGTGGCAGAGCACACGCAGGGCAAGATCAACCGCATTGTGGATCGCCTTAGCCGCGAGGATTTGATGGTTTTGCTCAATGCCATCTACTTCAAAGGCGAGTGGACTCAGCCCTTCGATCCGGAGCGCACCCAAACTCAGCCCTTTACCCGCTTGGATGGCCGCCGCGTCCGAGTGCCCATGATGGTTCAATCCGGTCGTTATGACTACCTGGAAACTGAGCAGTTGCAGGTGGTGAGCCTGCCCTACGGGGAAGGTCAGTTGAAAATGCTGATCCTGCTGCCCAAGAAGGGAGTGGAGCTGGAATCGCTGCGGGCAGAGCTGAGCCCAGAAACTTGGCAAGAATGGATGGGATCCCTGCGCCCCCGTGCAGGTTCGGTGCGGATCCCGAAATTTGAATTGGCTTATGAAACCGATCTCACTTCCGTTCTGCAGCAGTTGGGCCTGGGGATTGCCTTTTCCAACCGAGCCGATTTCAGCCAGATGACCCCAGAGCCAGCTCGGCTCAGCAAAGTCCTTCACAAAGCGGCCATCGAAGTGAACGAAGAGGGATCCGAAGCGGCAGCCGCTACCGGGGTGATCGTCTCCCGGACTGCCATCGACCGGCAAGAGCCCTTTCAATTTGTGGCGGATCGGCCCTTCTGGCTTGCCATTGTGGCCTCCGGATCCGGCGGCAACGCCGAGGCCCAAACCGTGTTGTTCATGGGATCCCTGGTGGATCCTGAATAAAGGGATCCCTCAGGGCAGCTTGCTGACTTCTTGCCGGGCCTGCAGATCGCTCTTCAGGATGTGTTGACTCCGGACTGGCTCCCTTAGCTGTTTTTCATTGCGGAGGTCATGATGGTCGAGGTTTTGGAAAGAGAAAAATTGGCCGAGGCACCTGCTGATAGCTCTCCGGCAGCTTCTCGAAAAATTTGGACTGACGAAGAGTTTATGGCTTTACCGGAGAATGGCAATCGCTATGAGGTTGTGAATGGAGAACTGGTTACCGTGGGCTCGGCAGGCGCAAAGCATGGGTACTACGTTAGTTTAATAAGCTTTTTCTTAACCGCTCATGTTAGAGCGCAAAAAATGGGCGTCGTCTTCGATTCTGACACTTCATTTAAAATGAAATCAGGTAATCGCCGCTCTCCGGATTGTTCTTTCTTTTCCAAAGAACGGCTGCAATCTCTGGGCGGGATCCCAAAGGGTTATATTGAGGGATCCCCAGACTTGGCTGTAGAGGTTCTCTCGGATGCCAACACCATTGGAGAGCTCCATGATAAGGTCGTTGAGTATTTCGAGAATGGCTCCCGACTGGTCTGGATCATTCACCCTGAAGAGAAATATGTTTTGGTCTATCGTCGGCCTGAGCCTGAAGCACTGAAGAAACCCGGCGACATCCTGGAAGGTGGAGAGGTGATCCCTGGATTTGCGCTGGATTTATCAGAGTTTTTTGCCGAGCCGGAGTTGTAGTTTTTCACCAACGCAATGCCCGGATAAGATGCCTTCAGCGCCCAGGGAAAAGCAACCCCTGTTAAACTAGCCTCAACAGTGGGATCCCATTTCATGGCACTGGCTTATCCGCAGGTTCTGGAGCGCAATCCTAAGCGGCTGCGCATTGCCCTACAACGGTTCACTCCCCAGCAACTGGCTTGGCGGGTAGCAGGAGGTTTGCTGCTGCTGATTTTGGCATTCCAAGTTTGGTTCCGCCTGCCACCGTTGGGACTGGTAGCCGTGGGATTGGGACTATGGGCCGGGATCCCTTGGGGGCTAGGTCAGATTCTGAGTCTGGATCGCCAAAGCCAACGGGTGACCTTAACCCGGCTGCGTGGCCCTTGGGGAATTTGGCGGCAGCAGGTGTTTTCTTATCCCTTGGCCCAGTTGCAAGGGGTGCGGGTGCATCGGATAGGTCAGGAGGTTTTGGATAACCAAGCTCAAGAGAGTTTCCAGGTACAAAGTCAGGTGCGATTGCAGTTTCGCGGAGAGCCTTTTGAGCAGGATCTGAAAGAGGAGATCATCGCCTGCTTTAGCAGCCAAGTAGGCATCAAAGGGGATGAGCCAAAGGCTTTCGTGCTCTCTCAGCGGCTGGCGCGCTGGATTCAGAACTATCTATCCGAACACTCAGGAAACCCAAGAAAGAACTCTCCACCCTAAAACACTAGGTGACACTATCTCACACTTGCGGCGAATCCAGTTTGCAGTGGCTCCAAAGTTTGGTTTATTCTCCTCTTCGGGGAGATGGGAAATGTTGGCATAGTAACCGAGTCTGGGTTAGAAATGCTACTGAGAAGCCTGTACTCTTTGACACTCTGTACACTTACTTGAGCGACAAGCCTAACTATGAGCGTCCCCTGGGATCTGGTCAACCTGATCACCTTGCTCGACCGGAACACTCTGCCTGGTTGGCTTTGGCTGCTCCTGTGGGGATCCTCACTGGTTGCAGTGATTTACTGGCAAAGGAGGTGGTTCCAGCGGGCACAGGTGGTTTTTTCCGATGTCATCATGCTGGCGCGTGCGGATACAACGGTGGTGGAATGTAACGAAGCTTGCCGAAAGCTCTTAGGGAATTGGCGGGGCAGGCGCTGGATCGATGCGCTGCCGACAGAAGAGCAAGAGCAGGTGCGGCAAAAGATAGCCCAGCTCACCCCTCAGCAGCCCACCTTCACCCGAGTTGGCAGAGTACTGGATGCAGCAGGGCAGATACGCTGGTTTGAGTGGATCAACCAAGGCATCTTCGACCGGCGGGGCCGCTTGCGGTTCATTCGCGGGGTGGGCCGAGACATGACCGAGAAGAAACAGTTGGAAGAAAACCTGCGGCTGCGGGAAGCCCAACTGCGCGCCTTGTTGGACGCTCTGCCGTTGGCAGTGTGGGCCAGGGATCCCCAGGGAGTGCTGATTTTGCAAAATGCCACTGACCGCGCCTGGTTTGGCGATCTGCTGGGCACTTCTTTGGAGGAGGCAGCTCGACAATATCCTCACTGGCCGGAGCGCTGCTCTCAGGTTCTATCCGACCTGGAGCGGCAGGGTGTGTCGCAATTTGAAGGTAAGGAGGTTATCCAAGGCCAGGAGCGCTACACCTATCGCCTGGGCGTAAAATTGCAGGATGAATCGAAAGGCTTGGGTCTTCTCGGCATTGTCCTGGATATCACCGAGCAAAAGCGCCTGCAACAGGAGCTCATCGAGCAACAGGAACGCTTTCGCGCCTTTATCAACAACAGCCACGACATCTTGCACCGGGTTGATGCCCAGGGCCGGCTGTATTGCCTTAACCCCCCGGTGGCGGAGAAGATTCTAGGTCTTACCCCCCAACCAGGAGAGCCTCAACCCCTGGAGCTGGTTCATCCCGAAGACCGCGAGGCCATCGCGTCTGCCTGTGAGCAACTCCTGTCCCAGCCCGGCCAGACTCTCTGCTTTGTCTATCGGATGCAACATGCCGATGGCCATTGGGTGTGGCTGGAGAGCCTCTGCACCAATCTCTTGGATGATCCTTTGGTTCAAGGGATCGTTTCCAGCACCCGCAACATTACCCAACAGAAGCAGGCGGAACTGGCTTTGCGAGAGAGCGAAGCCCGCTTCCGAGAAATTGCAGAGGCTGTACCGGTGACTTTCTTCCTACAGTCGGCAGACTTTAGCCGCCCCCTCTACAAAAGTCCCCGTTGTGAACAGATTTTTGGATACACGCCAGAGGAGCTTTATCGCCAGCCGGATCTCTGGAAAGAAAGGATCCATCCAGAGGATCTGCCAAGGGTGATGGAAACCCTATCCCTTGTCGCCCAAGGCAAGATGTCAGTTACCTATCGGATTTTCCACCCAGATGGCAGGCTGCACTGGTTACGTACCTCTTGTTACCCTGTCTTGAACGAGCAGCAGGAAGTCGTTCACATCGCAGGCATTACTGAAGATATTACGGAGCAGAAAGAAGCAGAGCTGGCTCTACAAGAAAGCGAGGCTCGCCTCACCGCTATTCTGGACGAGATCCCTTTTTCCATTTTTCTCAAAGATTTGGAGGGGCGCTATCTCCACGTCAACAGGGCTTATCTGCAACAGAGGGGATGTGAGGCAGAAGAGCTTATTGGCAAGACAGATGATGAGCTTTTCATGCCAGAAGAGGCTCTGGAGTTTCGCGAGCAAGATCAAAGGGCTCTCCAATCGCCGCACCCCATCAGCTATGAACGAATTTTTTTCCGCAATGGAAATGAGTTAAGCCAGTGGATCACCAAGTTTGCTTTGCGAAATCGGCAAGGGGATCCCTATGCCGTTTGCGGTGTTGTTGTGGACATCACCCCCCTCAAAGAAGCTCAAGAAGTGCTCCGGCAAGAAGCAGAGCGGGAGCGACTGTTGGGGGCCTTATTGCGACGGATCCGCCAAGCTTTGGACTTGAAAACTCTCTTGGAAACAACGGTTGCGGAAGTGCGAGAGTTTCTCCAAGTAGATCGGGTGATGATCTACCAACTACAGGAAAACAGCGGCGGGATTGTGGTCGCCGAGTCGGTGGCGGATCCCTGGCCCAGCCACCTGGGCCGCTACGTATGGGATGAGCATTTCCAAAGGGATCCGTGCTATTGCAAGTACCAAGAGGGCTTTGTCCAAGCAGTGGGGGATGTGGCGACAGCCAATTTGGATCCTTGCTATCGGGAGTTGCTGGAGTCTTTCCAAGCCCAAGCCAACTTGGTGATCCCGATTCGGCAGGGTGAGGCTTTGTGGGGTTTATTGGTAGCTCAGCACTGCCAATCCAGCCGCCCTTGGCAAGAGTGGGAAATCCGGCTTCTGCAAGAGCTGAGCAATCAATTGGCCATTGCGTTGCAACAGGCCCAGTTGTACGAACAACTGCAAGTCCTCAATCAAACCTTGGAAGAAAAGGTTCGGCAACGCACCTCTGAGTTGCAGCGATCCCTGCAATTTGAAGCCCTGCTGAAACGCATCACCGATCGGGTGCGCGACTCTCTGGATGAAGCTGAAATCCTCAACACCGCCCTACGCGAGCTGGGGGAAAACCTAAATGTAGAGGGCTGCGATATTGGCCTTTACAACACCGATCTCGCCCTTTCCACCATCAGCTATGAGTATTGTCCTCGCTGGGAGTCAACCTTGCATACCTGCATTTCCTTTACCCAATATCCAGATCTCTACGCCCAGTTGTTGCGAGGAGAACCCTGTATATTTTGTTTTCTTCCTGACACCCCCCGCCAAGGATCAATCTTGGTCTGCCCGCTGCGCGATAAGGAGCAAGTCTTAGGGGATCTATGGGTTTTTCGCAGCAGTGGAGAAAGTTTTGATGAGCAGGAGGTGAATCTCGTAGCTCAAGTGGCCAATCAATGCGCCATTGGGCTAAGGCAGGCACGCCTATTCCAAGCGGCTCAAGAGCAGGTGCAAGCCCTGGAGCGCCTTAACCGCCTCAAAGATGACTTTATCAGCACCGTCAGCCACGAGCTGCGCACCCCCCTCACCAGCCTCAAGATGGCCTTGCACATGCTGCAAGTTGCCCCTGCGGGGGAGAAGCAGGCTCAGTACCTAGCCATTGCCCAGCGGGAATGCCAACGGGAAATCGAGCTGATCAACGACCTGTTGGATTTGCAGCGGCTCAAGGCAGGAGCCTATGCTTTGAATCTGCAAACGCTGACCTGGGAAGCCCTGTTGGGGGATTTGCTGTTGGCTATTGGCGAACGCGCCCGTGCTAAAGGGCAAACCTTTCAAGCCAGGGTGCCTTTGGAGAGCAGCATCACTACGGATCCTCTCCTTTTGGGGCGCATTCTGCGGGAGCTTCTGCACAACGCGGTGAAATACACCCCCGGCCAGGGATCCATCCACCTAGAAGTCAGGGTTGAGGCCAACCAAACTCGCATCCAAGTCAGCAACAGCCGAGAGATCCCTGCAGAAGAACTCACCCGCATTTTCGAGCGCTTTTACCGGATCCCCAGCCAGGATCCTTGGCAAGAAGGGGGCACGGGCCTGGGTTTGGCCTTGGTAAAACAAATGGTGGATCAACTGAGGGGATCCCTTGAGGTCAGCAGCTCTGCCGGCTGGACAACTTTTACGCTACGTCTACCCCAATTGCCGCAGTTTTAAGCCTTACTCCACCGCCCCCTCTCCCTCGAAGTTTGGGACTTGGGATACAGTACTGACAGGGATCCCGGGGGCTTTGCCTAAACCTATGACAACCCGCCTAGATTTGGCCCTCACTCTTGAAGACTTTCTCAAGTTGCCTCACATAGAAGAGTCTCCGGCATGGGAATACGTGGATGGAGTTGCCATTCAAAAACCGATGCCCAAAGCCCGCCACTCCATTTTGCAAAAACGCCTTGTGGCTGAGGTTGACAGCAGCACCACCGACTACACTGCCCTGCCCGAGTTGCAATGCACTTTCGCCGGTCGTTCCATTGTTCCCGATATTGCCGTAATTGCGTGGGATCGAATTCGCCTCAGTGAAACAGGTGAGCCAGAGGATGACTTCACCGCAGCACCCGACTGGATTATCGAAATGCTTTCGCCGGGTCAAAGGGTAAGCCGTGTAATTGATAACATCCTACATTGCCTAAAGCACGGCAGCAAATTAGGGTGGATGGTGGATTTAGACGATTACTCTATTTTGGTATTTGCTCCTCAACAAGAGCCAGAAATTTGCCGAGCAGATCATCAGCTCAAGGTGATCGACGGGATCCAGTTAGCATTGACTCCACAACAAATCTTTGGATGGTTGAAAGTTGAACAGGATAGACGAACCTAACAGAAGACATGGAGACACCCTTTTCCAGGAACCCTGACCAATGTTCCTCGCATCATAGGGATCCCTAGACTGCAAGTGATTAAGGATTAAGAGAACTGGCTGCTGACCAGCTTGGCTTGAAGTGGGCTAGATTGACCGCCTGCTGCGGGCTTGCCAATCCAGCTTTTGCTCCAGAAGAAACTTCAGGTGGGGAAGGTAGGCTTCGTAGCTATGTTCTCCTGAACCGATTAAGTGAGTGGCATTGAGGTTCTCAATTCTGGGGTGAAACTCCTTAATCGGCTTGATCCCGCAGGGGCTGCGGTTAAGGGAAGGGACTTTGAAAACGTATGCCAGAACCAAGTCGTCTTCGTTGTAGATGTTCACCAACTTTCCAGTTATGTTTTCTACATATAGGCCCCAGTTCTTATCGGCTTGCCTTCTAACGGCACCACTCAGCAGGATGACATCCTTAAGACGTCGATCTGAAGTTTGAGGCCAACCTCGCATGATGTAGTAGGCTACCCTGGCTCCCAGAGAAAACCCCATGAGAGTGATTTGCCTTTCTGGCAAGGAGGATAGCAGGGGATAGGCGTAGTCGAGCCCCACTTTCTTGGCTTTTGCTTTGTGTGCTTCCCAGTGAGCAAGCAGCCCTACCCCTAGCTTCAGAGTGGATAAGGTCAATCTCGTTGGATTGGAAGCATCCCACCAGAGGTAGTAAAGGGATCCTCTCCACCCAGCATGCCGGATTGTTTCCCATAGTAGTTGTTTCTCCCACGGTTGGGTTTCACTGCCACTGAGAAAACCGTTAATGAAAACCAGGGCTTCGTCCCAGCCCTGAGAGAGTTCAACAGGGATCAAATAAGGCTCTTGATGGACTTCTTCGAAGATGACTTGGGTAGCGGCTTTACTGGTGTTAACAAGAGTTTCCCCGACTTTCTTGGTGGCCTCAATGGTTGTGCCGATAGTAGTTTGCGCAACTGTCTGGGTAACCTGGCTGGCAACCTTACCCGTGTCGGAGACTGTCTTTACAATTTTTCCCCCGAACCCAACAGAAGCTTCAACAGTCTGCTGAAGAATGCCAGAAAGGTCTCGTAGAACCCTATGATCCCTAAAAGCTAAGACCAACAAGAGACTTAGACTGCTCTTATCCCCGCCGCATGGCAGTAACCCCCGTGGGATCCAGCACCTTGCCTCGTTCCACCTCGGCATAGACCAGGTAGCGATCCCCGCAGTCCATCCAAGTTTTCACACGGCACTCCAGGTAAGCTAGGGCATCCAACAAAATGGGGCAGCCGTTCTCAGCAGTGGCCGTGGCCAAGCCGGCAAACCGATCTTCTCTAGGGCGTTGGGGCCGCTGAAAATGCCGTTGCAAATTGCTACCTTTGCCTTCCCGCAAGATGTTGAGCACAAAGGGTGCCTGGGGATAGGTCAGCAATTCGGCTTCTTGTTCCTTGCTCACCGATAGAGTTAGCCCCGGCGGATTGAAGCTGGCCTGGGCCACCGACCAGGTGAGAAAGCCACGGCGGGTCTCTCCTTGTAGAGCGGTCACGACGCACAGGGATCCCACTACCCGACTTAGGGCTTGCCCAACCCGATCCGCCTGAGTTTCGCTGCTGGTTTGGCGAGGGGCGCGGGCTCGTTTGGCTTTGCGCAGGGCCTGAGCAAACTGGGATCCCGCCTCTTGACAGGCTTCTAGGATTTCGGGAGTAGGCTTAAACTTGGCGCGGATCGTCTCAAACCCCAGAGAAAAGCCGGCATTGAGCAACTTGCTCTCGATGAGATCCACCGCTTCTCCGCTCCAGCCGTAGGAGCCAAAAACCCCGGCCAGCTTGGTGGTGGGAACCGAAGAAAGGATGATGCCGAGGGCGGTTTGAATCTGCACGGGGGGATGGCCGGCCAAGGTCGGGGATCCGATAACAAACCCCTGGCAGCGCTCCAGAGCCTGGGCGATTTCTTCCGGGGCGGCCCATTCGCAGTTGATCCGCTCCACCTTAACGCCGGCTCGCTCCAACCCTTGGGCTATGGCCATGGCCATCAAACCTGTATTCCCATAGGCGGAAGTGTACAGAAGAGCTACCCGCTGCTCGCCGGGATCCTCCTCGCACCAAGTGTGGTAGTCCAACCGCAAGCGCCGCAGGCTGTGGCGCACCAAGGGGCCGTGGGCAGGGGCATAGATTTGGGCAGGAAATTCTTCCAACTTGGCCAGGGCTGCCTTTACCTGGGGCAATTGGTTGCGGTGTAAGCAGTCGAAGTAGTAGCGGCGGTCTTCGCTGAGCTGCCGCCAATGCTCGTCAAACACCTGCTCATCACACACATGGGCGCCGAACAGCTTATCGGTATAGAGGATCCCGGTAGCCGGATCGTAGGTACAGAGGGCATCGGGGTGGCGGGGCGTGGGCACGGTGCGAAAGTGCAACTCATGCCCTTCTCCCAAATCCAGGCGATCCCCATCCCGGATGACCCGCAAACGGAAAGACTGGTCGCCATTGTAGAAAATGCCCAGATCGGCGGCTTCTTCTTCGTCGCGACTGCGGGGCAAGGGATCCATCTCTTCAAAGGCGGCTCGTAGCGTAATGGATCCCGGCTTGGAGCAGAGCACCATCGCGTAAGGAGCCAGAGGCAATAGGGCTTTGAGAGTGGCAATGCGGTTAAAGTTGACGTGGCTGAGCAAAATAAAGTCCAGCCGCTGCAGGTACTGGTGTTGGGCCAGCTCTTCTAAAAAGATGCTGGTGAAGGATTCCCCTGGAGGATCGATGAGAAGGGTTTGGCGGGCCTGGATGAGGTAGCTATTGGCGGTGGTACCCCGTTGCCGGGCGTATTCCAGCTCAAACTTCAAGCGTTCCCAGGTGCGGGAGCGGAGAACTAATGTGGATGGGCCGATAAGGGCAACTTGGACATCGCGGACGGGGATCTTGCTCTCCATAGCAGCCTCCGATGCGGCATCTGTCCTCACCTTGCCACGAAACTGAGGAAATGGGGATCCCTTTTCAGAGTTTCGGAAGACCACGGCTTAACCTATCCAAAAGTTGAACCTGTAGCCCCGTTTTACCCCTACGCGGGAATCGACCAGCAGGGTGGCTTTTGTGCTACGGCAAATGCAGCGACGAGAGGACTCAACTGCCCAAAAAACCAAACGACTGTCTTGAAGCTGTTCACACAGTGTTGCCAAGCAATACCGGTAATTAAGAATTTTCTCCCTTTGGGACAGGGAGCATGTCAAGTTTTTGGCCAGCGAAAAGAAGAGGCTAAGATCGGCTTGTAGCGTGTTCAGGCTGCCTATGTCTGCCCGATCCAACTCCAAAGCAGAAGCCCCTGTCAAGGGGATGGATCCCCGCCAGTTTACTGAAGCTGAGGTGGCGGCAATTGCAGAGCGGTTGGAGCGCAATGAGTATCCGACCGTCTTTGGCTGCTTGGAAGACTGGCATGCCCTTCGAGCTGTTGCCTTTTATGCTCCCCACTTGGTAGCTCCCTACGCACACCTATTGGAGTGGGAAGTGGATGAAGATTAGGACTGTCCTGGCAGTTTTGAGAGTCTGAAGGGAGCCCAGTGCTCAGGCCGACGAGGGGGGAGAATTTCCGTCAGAGCCTTGCCGGCGAATCAGGTAGCGCACTTCCTCGAGGAGAACGTTGAACCTCTGATCCGTTTCCGCTTGCCGTTGGTTGATGGCCTGGATGGCGCGTTCGTGCTCTCGTTGTAGAGCGGTGAGGGTGACCAGAGCTTGAGTCACTTCCTCTGCCCACTCGGCAAGGTGAGCTAAGTCAGAGCGGGTCTCGCTGACAACTTGCTGTAGCTCTCGCAAGCTTTGAGCCTGAGCAGCAGCTTGTTCGGCAGACTGGGTGCGGCTTTCCTGGATGGACTGGCGCAGCTCCTCGATTTCCCGCAGACGGGCGGCGTTCTCCTCCGCAGACTGGGCGCGGCTTTCCTGGATGGACTGGCGCAGCTCCTGGATGGATTGGCAGAGCTCCCGAATTTCTCGGCTGTTGGCAGCAGTTTGTTCAGCCGTCCAAGCCAGCAGTTGCTCTACTCGGTCTAAGCGGTCTTGGCTCTGACTATTCACCCTAATGCCTCGCCTTGTGAGTTCATCGACGAACTGCAACCGATCATAAACGAAGTTGAGCTCAGCCAAGCAGGATAGGGGGAATGGTCATTCCCAGAGCCGCCGGATTGGAGAGCGATGCAGCAACTGGTGGGCTTCGGCCAGCAACTCCGGGATCCGCAGATGCTCCGGGCAGCGGGGCAAGCAGTCACCGCATTCGGTACAGCGGTCGGCAGGTAACCCCGGAAACCAATGCCCAGCTTGGCCGAACATGTTGTAGCGGTACTGGGCAAACTCCGTCATCTCGTGGGCAATGGCTAGATTGCGCAACCGCAGCACTTCGGGAATGTGGATCCCTTCTGGGCAGGGCAGGCAGGCGTAGCACTGGGCACAGCGGCTGGATCCCAAGCGTTCCTGCTCGGCTTGGCGCAACCGTTCTTGCACCTGAGGGCCATCCACCCACCACCGGTCGGGATCCGGTAAGGCCGATAAGGCCACCTGCAACTCCTCAGGATGGGTGATGCCCAGGCTGAGGGTGTGAACACGGGGATCCGCCAGCAAAAAACGATAGGCAAATTCCAAGGGGCTGAACGGGGCACAGCACTCCTGCAGGTGTTGGGGCGGGCGATAGAGCATTCCCCCTTTATCGGCAGGAGAAATGATGAACACGCCCATATCCTGCTGGGCAGCCGCTTCTAGGGCCGGTGCATTGCGCTGTTGGAAAAAGTGATAGTGCAAATTAACAAAGTCAAAGCATCCTGTCTGGATGGCCTGCAAAATTAACTCCAGGGATCCATGGGTGGAAAAACCAATGTGGCGCACCCAGCCTTCTTGCTGCATCTGCTTGAGAATCGGCAACCCTTTCTGCAGCACCCACTCCAGATGTTCCGGCAAGTTGATGCCATGAAAGGCAAATTGATCCAGGTAATCCACCCGCAGACGGCGCAGGGATCCCTGCAGCCGCTCCCACAACCTATCTGTGGGCGTGAGTTTGCTGGTCAGAATCAACTGATGGCGGGGAAGAGACAGAGTTTGCAAAATCTCGCCCAAGAGCACCTCGGCATGACCATAAGCCTGAGCCGTTTCGATGTGGTTGATCCCTGCGGCTAGGGCTGCCTCAACGGTTGCCTGAGCCTGAGCCCTGGGCACATTGACCAAGCGCATGCTGCCCAGAGAAAAAACTGAGACAAGCTGTTGGGTGCGCCCAAAGCGACGGTAAAGCATTTCGGTTGAGGTAGCACCGGCAACTCCCATCAAGCCACCCCCTGGAAACGAGAAACGGCCTCAGATTGCCGGGTACAGACGGTATTTCCCTCAGGGGATTGGGGGTTTTTGCCCAGCAGTTCTGCCGCCAGCAGGATCGCCTGCTTAAGGCTCTCGCACCAGGCCACCCCTTGGCCGGCAATATCGAAGGCGGTGCCATGATCGGGAGAGGTGCGAACAAAAGGCAGCCCAATTGTTAGGTTAACCGCCCGGTCAAGAGCCAGCATCTTCACCGGGATCAAGCCCTGATCATGATAGAGAGCCAAGTAAGCATCTGCCACGGTTGGGGATCCCTGGCCATGCCAGGCTTGCGCGGGAGCCACCCACAGGGTGTCGGGGGGAAGCGGCCCCCAGATTTGGGCGTGGGCATAGGTGCGCAGCAGCTCGGTCAGCCATTCTTTTTCCTCAGATCCCAGTTGCCCCTGTTCGCCGGCATGGGGATTCAGACCGGCCACTGCAATCCTAGGATCTGGGATCCCGAAGGTGTGGCGCAGGGATCCCACCAGCAAATCCAGCTTTGTCTGCACCCGCTCTGGGGTCAGCACGGTGGGCACTTGGCTGAGGGGAATATGGGTAGTGGCCAGCAAAACCCGCATCTGCCAACCGCTGTGGGGGGAACGGGCAACAAACAGCATCCCGTAGCGTTCAGACCCACTCAGTTGGGCCAAAACTTCCGTTTGGCCGGGGAACCGATAGCCAGCTTGATGCCAGAGATATTTGGCGATGGGCGCTGTCACGATCCCCTGAAACTCCCCCTGCAGCGTTTGCTCGACCGCCGTTTTCAGGTAAACAAAACTAACCGCACCACTGTCGGCATCTCCTTGACCGATACGGCCAGGCTGCAACCGAAAGCCCGTGTTGCATTCCAGCATCGGGATCCCTGCCGGATGGGCCAACGGAACCGGCGACCGATCCCTCAGCAGGTGATAGGTGGCTTCCAGAACCTGCCGATCCCCCACAACCGTGATGTGGGCGCCAGACTGCACCTCAGGATCCGCCAGCACCTTGAGCACAATTTCCGGCCCAATCCCCGTGGGATCCCCCAAGGTCAGGGCCAGTTTGGGCAGTGCAAGGCTCATGGTGTCTTCCCTCGACAAGACAGGCAATCCCTATTTTCCAAGGGAACCAGAGTGCTGACGGGAGTTGCGGGGAAGGTCGCCATCCCTTTGAGCCAGAATGCTGAGCTCAGCCTATCCAGTCATCCGCAAGGGGATCCATGCCGGCAAAATGGTTTAATGAGGGTTTGGCGACATTTGACCTCTATGGCCGAGACATTCCTCTACAACGCCTTGCGTGCTGCCCTCGACGAAGAAATGGCCCGCGATCCCAACGTGTTTGTTTTGGGAGAAGATGTCGGCCATTACGGCGGCTCCTACAAAGTCACCAAAGACCTGTATCGCAAGTATGGGGAGATGCGCCTGCTGGATACCCCCATCTGCGAGAACAGCTTTACCGGCTTGGCCATTGGGGCAGCCATGACCGGCTTGCGCCCGGTGGTGGAAGGGATGAACATGGGCTTTCTGCTCCTGGCCTTCAACCAAATTGCCAACAATGCCGGTATGCTCCGCTACACTTCCGGGGGCAACTTCAAGATCCCGATGGTCATCCGCGGGCCGGGTGGGGTGGGCCGTCAGTTGGGGGCAGAGCACTCGCAACGACTGGAGGCTTACTTTCAAGCAGTGCCTGGGCTCAAGATCGTGGCCTGCTCAACCCCTTACAATGCCAAAGGCTTGCTCAAGTCTGCCATCCGTGATGACAACCCGGTTCTCTTTTTCGAGCATGTCCTCTTGTACAACTTGAAGGAAGACCTCCCAGAGGAGGAATATCTTTTGCCTTTGGACAAAGCCGAGATTGTCCGAACTGGCTCCGATGTTACCCTGCTTACCTACTCCCGCATGCGCTACCACGTGCTCAAGGCCGTGGACACTCTGGTGCAGCAGGAGATCGACCCTGAGGTGATTGATTTGATCTCGCTCAAACCTCTGGATATGGAGACCATTGCCGCTTCGGTGCGCAAAACCCATCGGGTGATTGTTGTTGAGGAAGACATGAAATCCGGTGGCATTGGGGCGGAACTGACGGCTCGCATCATGGAAGAACTGTTTGACGAGCTGGATGCGCCGGTGGTGCGTTTGGCTTCGCAGGACATTCCCACCCCCTACAACGGCACCCTGGAGGCAGCCACCATCGTGCAACCTGCAGATATCGTAGCGGCGGTGGAGCGGCTCCTCTACGCGGATTAGAACCCCTACAAAAAACACTGAATTCCTAATTTCCCAGCCCCCAACAACTCCCAAAGTCCTCAGGGCAACCTTGCTAAGATTTCCATGGCGGGGATCCGGGAATATGCAAGGCGTACTGCTGATCCTCTACATGTTGGTTGTCAGTGGCCTGATTGCCGTTGTCGGGGATCGGGTGGGCTACCGCATTGGCAAAAAGCGCCTCACCTGGTTTAACCTGCGCCCCCGCCATACAGCCATTCTGGTGGCTGTGGTGACCGGCGTGAGCATCTCCGCCCTGACCTTGGGCACACTGCTGCTCCTCAACCGTTCCCTGTCGGAGGCCCTGTTCAGCTACACCAACCAAATTGCTCAGGCGGAGCAAGAGCTGCGGGCCCTCAACCGCCAAAAAGCCCTTTTGGAAGCGGAAAATGCCGATCTTAGGGTTGAGCGAGACCACCTCAAGATGGATCTCGACCAATTTCGCAGCCAGCAGTCGGCAGCCCAAACCCGCCTGAGCGAAGTGCGGGATCAACTGGCGGTGGCGCTGCAGGAGCGGCAGGAGGCGGAGGCTAAGCTGGCGGCAGCCAACGAGCAACTGGCCAAGGTGCAGCCCAGTCTGGATCGAGCCCAGGCCGAGTTGGAGGCAGTGAAGGCAGAGGTGGAGTCGGCCCGGCAGATGATCGCCACCCTGGAGTCGCAAAAACAAGCCCTGCAACTGGATCGAGAGCAACTGGAGCGCTCCCTGGATGTAGTGCAGGCAGCCTTAGCCCAACTGGAGAACCAGAAAAACCAGCTTGAGCAGGAGATCGAGCAGCTTAACCAGTTGGCGGTGCGGCTGCGGCGGGGGGAACTGGCCATCTTGGCGGGGGAAGTCTTGGCAACGGGGGTTGTGGAGACCCCAAGAGGGGCAAAACCAGAAGCAATCCGGCAGCAGTTTGAGCAACTTTTGGCCCAGGCGGAGCAGCGGGCCCTTGCCCTTGGATCCCAGCCCATGCCCCCTCTGGAAAACGCAATCTTGATCCGCCGGGAGGATGCCGATCAAGCCTTGGAGAAGTTGCAAGAACCCGGAAGCTGGGCGGTGCGCATTCTCTCCCTCACCAACCGGCTCAAGGGAGAGCCTGTGCCTGTGCTCGTGCAGATTTACCCCAACCAGCGGATCTTCGCCAAGGGATCCGTGCTGGCCCACGGGGTGATTCAACCGGGTTTGAGCGAAAATCAAATCCAACAGCAACTGCTGGGGCTGCTGAACCAGGCCAATCAGCGCTCGCAGGAGGAGGGGCTCCTCTCGGATCCCATCACCGGCACGGTTGGGGAGTTCTCCCAGGTCAAGTTTCTGGAGGTTGTGCAGCATCTCCGCCAGAGTACCACCCCTCTGGATGTGAAGCTGGTTGCCGACACCGACATCTACACGGCAGGGCCGTTGCGGGTGAGTTTTCTGATGGCGGAAGCTTCTGGTCAACCCGGCTCTCCTGGAGTTCAACAGGCGGGGCGCCCTGAGGGATGAGGAACCCACTCCATTCGGCAAAGCTTGAGGGTGGGCGAGTGCTGATTGGTTTCGACCCAGGGCGCGACAAGTGCGGCATTGCTGTGGTGCAGGTGCTTCCGCAAAGGGAGCTGAAGGTTTTACACCGGGAGGTGATCCCTTCCTCGGCAGCGTTGTCTAGACTGCAAGCTCTCCGGCAACAGTTTCAGGCGGAGCAGGTGATCCTGGGCAATCAGACGACGGCCCAAGCCTGGAAGTCTCAACTGGAATCCATTCTCCCCCCGCAGCAGATCGTCTTGGTGGATGAGCGGCACAGCTCCCAAGAAGCCCGGCAGCGCTACTGGGATTTTTACCCACCGCGAGGATGGCAGCGGCTCTTGCCCAAGGGGATGCGGGTGCCGGCTAAGGCTTACGATGATCTGGTGGCTCTAATCTTGGTGGAGCGGTATTGTCGTGGTCGAGATACGGCTGAGCCGACGTGAGCTTCTGCAGGGGATCCTGTTGGGACTGGTGGCGGCAGGATGTGGGGGGCCGGATGCGCACCTGCCTCTTATCGTGGCCCTCAAGCAAGGGATCCCCACCAGCTTGCTCAACGAGTTTCGCCGCAAGACCCAGGCCCGCTTTCGGCTGCAACTGCTGGAGAGTCGGGAGCAGTTGTTGGCCTATCTGCAGCAAAGTGTTCAGCCGGCTGATCCGGCCTGGTGGGATCCGGGGGGATGGTTCCGGCGGCGGCTGCCGGTGGCGGCTTTGAGTTTGTTGGGGGCCGACGGGTTGGATCGGGCCATTGCTGCTGGTTGGCTGGATCCGCTACCGGAAAGCTTGCTGGGAGAAGGATGGCGCAATTTGGATCCCCGTTGGCAAGCTGCAGCACGTCGGGAGGGGCAGATCTGGGGTGTGCCCTGGCGCTGGGGGGTAACAGCCATTGCCTACCGCCGGGATCGGGTGAGGGAGCCCATCCGGGACTGGGCGGATCTGTGGCGGCCTGATCTGGCCGGCAAACTGACTCTGCCGGATCATCCGCGAGAGGTAATTGGGCTAACCCTGAAGAAATTGGGCCGCTCCTACAACGATCCCCTCGACCCTGAGGATGCCGAACTACGGCAAGAGCTGGGATCCCTGCATCGCCAGGTTTTAACTTACACCTCTTCCGACTATCTGCCCATCTTGCGCTTGGCCGATAGCTGGGTGGCCGTGGGCTGGTCCCAGGATCTCTACGCCACCCAAGCCAACTACCCTGAGCTGGCAGTGGTGATCCCGGCTTCCGGATCCGCCATCTGGTGGGATGTTTGGGTGCGACCTCACGTCGAAGACAATACCCACGCAGAATCAACCCAGACAGCTTCCGGATCCCTGTTGGCCGACTGGCTTGATTTTGTCTTGAATCCCGAATTTGCGCCTCGCTTGGTTAATCTGAGCGGGATCCCTTCCATTTTACCACTGGATTGGGCTCAACTTGCCCCACGCCTGCAACGCAGAGCCGACTTTCAAATCTCCACTTGGCAACGCTCGGAGATCTGGCGCCCCTTGAGCTCAGCCGAAGCCGAGTCCTATCTCAATCTCTGGGATCAGATGCGACAGGGCCTTTTGTAGAGGCAGGCGAGTGCGCCCAGTTGCGTGAACAGTTCTCAAAGCAGAGAGAGCTTGCTTTTGTTGCTAAGCAATGCCAACGCGACCGGCTGTGTTCAGAATGAGGTTGCGGATAAACGCATTAGAAAGCTTAGGTCAAATCGGGGTAGACCGTGGCCACAGACCTGGGCCACCCTGCAACACTTCGTCAAGGTTCGCAATGCTTCTGAGGAGCTGTGGTAGGATGCCTGCTGTCTGATGAGCCAGTCGCATTTGCATCGAGGAGAGCGCCTTGAGCCTGAGAGTTGCTGTTGTGGGGGGCGGGCCAGCCGGAGCCTCTGCTGCTGAAGTTCTAGCCCAAGCTGGAATTGAAACCTTTTTGTTTGAGCGGAAGCTGGACAATGCCAAACCCTGTGGCGGCGCCATTCCCCTCTGTATGGTTTCAGAATTTGACCTTCCCCCTGAGATCATCGACCGCAAAGTGCGCAAGATGAAGATGATCTCCCCCTCCAACTATGAGGTGGACATTGCCCTCGAAAAGGAAAACGAATACATCGGCATGTGCCGCCGCGAGATCTTGGATGCTTTCTTGCGCAATCGTGCCCACCAAAAAGGGGCGGCGCTGATCAACGGCAAGGTGATGCATCTGGAAATCCCCCAAAATGGCCGGGATCCCTACATCCTGCACTACAACGATTTCTCTGACGGATCAAGGCAAGGGGTGCCGCGTTCTTTGGCAGTGGATCTGGTGATTGGGGCAGATGGGTTCCACTCCAAGGTGGCGGAAGCCATTGGTGCTGGGGACTATAACTATGCTCTGGCCTTTCAGGAGCGAATCCGGCTCCCGGACGACAAAATGGCCTACTACGAAGAGCGAGCAGAAATGTACGTGGGGGACGATGTTTCTCCAGACTTTTATGCCTGGGTGTTTCCCAAGTCCAACCATGTAGCCGTGGGCACCGGCACCATGAAGGTGAACCAAGCCCACATCCAAAAGTTGCAAGCCGGGATCCGCGCCCGTGCTGCTGAGCGTATCCGCGGGGGCCAGGTGATCAAGGTGGAAGCCCATCCCATCCCAGAGCATCCCCGTCCGCGCCGCGTGGTGGGCCGTGCTGCTTTGGTGGGAGATGCGGCGGGATACGTAACCAAATCCAGTGGCGAAGGGATCTATTTTGCTGCCAAGTCAGGCCGCATGTGCGCTGAGACCATTGTCGAGACCTCTAACGGTGGGGCGCGCATCCCCAGTGAAGAGGATCTAAAGCTGTATCTCAAGCGCTGGGATCGCCAATACGGCTTGACCTACAAAGTCTTGGATATTCTGCAGCGGGTGTTCTACCGTTCCAACGCCACCCGTGAAGCCTTCGTGGAGATGTGCGCCGACCGGGATGTGCAGAGGATGACCTTTGACAGCTACCTCTACAAAACGGTGGTGCCCCTGAGCCCTTGGGTGCAGTTCAAGATCACGGTTAAAACGCTAGGCAGCCTGATTCGGGGCAACGCTTTAGCCCCCTGAGGCAACCTTACTGCCACTGGAAGGTCACCGTAACGCGATCCCAGTTGGCCTCGGTTTTCAGCACACTGGCAGAGGCCCTTTGTCCGGGGGGCACGTCACTGGGTTCGAATGCTACCACTCGCGTATCAACAACTTCCTCCCCGCGATAGAAGGTGAAACGAGCACGGGCGTTGAGAACCGTGCGGGTGCTGCGGTTGATTGCTTCCACGCTTAGACGGCTACCAGCCCCCACTCGTTCTTCCCGAATGGATCCCACAATTACAAAATCTCCTGGGCTGGCAGCAGACTCGGCTGGAGTGGCGGTTGGGGCTGGGGTAGCAGGCTGTGGGGCCGTCTCGCTCTGGCTGGGATCCGACTGCCTCAGCAGCTCCAAAACACGGGCCAACTCCTGCTGAAAGAAAACAAAGGCTTCCCGCGATTGGTTGGCCACCTGGGCCAAAATCAGCCGATCCGACTCCTCTAGCGGAATTTCCAGAGGGGGAGCCGGCCCTTTTAGGGTGACTCGAATGCTGGCGACTTCTTGGTTGATGAACTTATCCAGGTAGGGAAAGATGTTGAGAATGCAGTCCTGGAAGGATCCCATCGGCATGATGCGATTGTTCGTCAGCACCAAGTCGGCCCGCTCACAGCTAGCCCGATCCTCCATATCAATTTCCAAGGGCACGCGAAAGGAGCCGAGGCTGGTGTTGGTGATGGTAACCCCAATGCCGTACACCTCCTGCCGCCAGCCGTGAATGATCTCCAGGCTAGGGCTGGTCACTTCCTCGGTGAAATACTCTCCGGCCCAGGTCGGGGATCCCCACAGAGGCAGGGTCAATAGCAGCACAGGGAAATGGCAGGCCAGTCTCCCATTCACCTCAACCTTCCTTCACTCAACTCGCCGACTTCCGGGCAGAGGTGTTTCCTGCTCCCCCGGGATGGCAATAGCCTAACCTAGGGTCGGCCCAAACCAGCAGGGGCATTCCTTACTTGATCAACATCAACAATAACGGCTTTGAACTTCATCCCCCCTGCCCAAAGCGATAACCCAGTACCCATCTCCATCAAGCTGGGGGTTGCCTTTGCGGTGGATCCCAAGGGCCATTTTGTCAGGGCAGCGCCACTGGCTCTGCCGTTTTCCGCCTTGCCAAGCAAGGGATCCCGTCTGCGATAGGATCAGAAGGCTCGGAAAGTGCCAAAATCCTAAGAGCCTCAGATCGAGTCTGCCAGCGTTCCTCGTCCTTTCAGGCCTATGACCCAATTCTCAGCTTCGTGGCTCAGCCGGCTCGCCTTTTTGCGGGGGTTGATCTTCATCTTGGCCGTGGTGGTTGCCCTCGTTTACTTGGGCTTCAGCCGGGAGGTTCGCCTTGGCCTTGACCTCAAGGGAGGAACCCAGCTCACGCTACAAGCCATGCCCACCGAGGAGGTGCCTGAGATCACCCCCGAAGTGATGCAAGGGGTAGAGGCCGTCATCCAGCAGCGGATCAACGGGTTGGGGGTGGCTGAGCCTCTGGTGCAAATCAGCGGCCAAGACCGCCTGTTCGTGCAGTTGCCGGGGGTAGCGGATCCGGATCGGGCCATTGCTCTCCTTGGAGATACGGCCCAATTGGAGTTTCGCAAGGGCTTGGTTCCTGTCAGCGCGCTGCCCCGCAACGAGCGGGGAGAGGTAACGGCAGGGGAGAATCCGGATACTCTGTTTGAGCGAGTCGGCCTCACCGGGGATCTGCTGCGCAACGCCTATCCCCAAGCCCCCCGCCGCGGATCCCAAAGTTGGGAAGTGTTGCTGGAGTTCAAGCCGGAGGGGGCAGAAAAATTTACTCAGCTCACCCGAGATCTGGCCGGGACAGAACGTCCATTGGGCATTTTTCTGGACGACGTGCTGATCAGTGCCCCGATAGTGGGGCCGGAGTTTGCCCGCACCGGCATTACCGGCGGGACGGCGGTGATCACAGGGAATTTTACGGTGGAGACCGCTACCGATCTGGCCGTCAAGCTCAAGGCAGGGGCGCTGCCGGTTCCCATTCAGGTGATTGAAAATCGCACCGTTGGGGCCACTTTGGGGGAAGTGAGCGTGCGCCGCAGTCTCTATGCCGGGATTGGGGGCTTGGTGCTGGTTTTTATCTTTATGGTGGCCTACTATCGCCTGCCGGGGCTGATTGCCGACATCGCTCTGCTCATCTATGCCCTCTGCACCTTTGCTCTGTTCCAACTGCTGGGGGTCACCATGACTCTGCCGGGGATCGCTGGCTTTATCCTCAGCATCGGCATGGCGGTGGATGCCAACGTGTTGATCTTCGAGCGCATTAAAGAAGAGTTGCGGGCTGGCAAATCCATCTACAAGTCCATTTCGGAAGGGTTTAACCGCGCCTTCAGCAGCATCCTGGACAGCAATGTAACCACCCTTTTGGTCTGTGGCGTGCTCTTCTGGCTGGGGATGGGTCTGGTGAAAGGGTTTGCGGTAACCCTGGGCATTGGTATTCTGGTGAGCTTCTTTACGGCCATCACCTGCACCCGTACCCTGCTCTTGGCGGCGATGGGGATCCCCAGCTTGCGCAAACCTCAGTTTTACGGCGTTCAGATGGAGACGGCTCAATCATGACGGCTCAAGAGCTATCCCCCGTAGATCCGGCCTCCTCTCGTTTGCTGGACTACCGCTTCGACATTGTTGGGCGGAGCAGGCTGTGGTTTGGCTTCTCCTTGGGGGTGTTGCTGGTGGGGCTGGTCAGCATGGCTTTTTCCCTGGCTTCTCTGGGAACCCCCCTGCGCCTGGGGTTGGATTTTTCCGGCGGTACTTTGCTGGATCTGAGCTTTGAGCGGCCTGTCACCACCGAGGAGCTGCGGCGGGCGCTGCAGGAACACAACCTGGGGAGCAGCATCATTCAACTGGACACCCAGACGGGCCAGGAAGCCCTGATTCGTATGCCCCCCTTGTCGGAGACGGAGCGCTTGGCCGTGGAAGCCACCCTACGGCAGGAGGTTGCCCCCTTTGAGCGCAATCTGGTCGAAACGGTTGGCCCGACGGTGGGGCGTTTGCTCTTGCGTTCTGGCATTGTGGCGGTGCTCATCTCTTTCGGGCTCATTGTGCTGTACCTGGCCCTGCGCTTCCAGTGGGATTACGCGGTGTTTGCCATTTTGGCACTGCTGCACGATGTGGTGTTGACGATAGGGCTGTTTGCCCTTTTGGGCCTGACGGTGGGCATGGAGGTGGATAGCCTGTTTGTGGTGGCACTGCTGACCATCATCGGCTTTTCCGTCAACGACACTGTGGTCATTTACGACCGCATCCGCGAAAACCTTCGCCTGGTGAGCCGTAAAGTCAGCTTCGCTGAGGTGGTGAACCTGTCTTTAAATCAAACTTTTGCCCGCTCCTTGAATACCACCCTGACGACGATGCTGCCCTTGATTGCCATCGCCATTTTCGGAGGAGCTACCTTGAAGGGGTTTGCCATCGCTCTGCTGGTGGGATTTGCCTTAGGGGTGTATTCCAGCATTTTTATTGCCAGCCCTCTACTGGTGTGGTGGCGGCGGCGGCGCTATGGCAAAAGTAGCGAGGATACCAATCCCGATTCCCTTCCCTCTGAGGCAGAGGGCTAGGGCCTCCATGCCAGACAAGATGGAGCAGGGGGATCTGGGCGGCGGGGCGGTGTTCTTGGAGTTCACCATTGCAGTCGTTGCCCGCGGGAGACCAGATAGCGCTGTAAATCGGCCATTTTGCCCTGCGGCACGATCTGAGCTGGAGTCAAGCTGGGATCCTGCCTGTGCAGCCAAGCTACGGTCAGCCCTGCTGCCGAGCCGATGATCCATTCACCGTAATGCACGCGGGTGGCGGCGTTGACAATGTGGCTGACGGCGATCCCTTTGCCGCCAATGAGCAGGTTATCCACCTTCTGCGGGATCAGGGCTTCTAAGGGAATGAGAATGGGGCGGACGGAAAACTCGTTGACTGGCGCGGAGCTGGCCGACAGAGATGGCTCCCAGTTGCGGTAGCGACAGCCATGGATGTCGATGGCGTAGTGGGTAACCCCCACCACGGTAGGTCTGAAGTCCCGTCCCCCAGTGGTGCCGACGCGAATATCCTGCTCCAACATCAGGAACTCTGCTTGGCCGTAAGCAGATCGCCCCAGGATGCGCCGACCTTCCCGGATGTAGGGGTAGAGGCTAAGGCCGGAGCGAGTCCCCAGCAAAGACTCTTCTGCAAACACCAAGGACAGGGGATAGCCGCTGCGGGATTGGGTTTCCATTAGCCACTCGGCAAACAGCAGAGCGTGGTTTTCTCCATCTTTGATGGCCGAGACATCCAAGCCCCCCAGCCAGTTGTGGCGCTGCCCCGAGGCCACCAGCCGCTCTTCCGTCAGAATCAGGGGTGGGTTCATGATCCCCCAGTCGTTGCCGCGGTTCCAGTTCACCAGCGTCAGGTCGCCTGGAACGGGTGTGCTGTAGAAGGGATCCCGGCGGCCCTTGCTGACAATGCGGCGGTAATTGAAAAAGCTCTGGCCGCTGAAGGTGGGGAAACCTTCCATATCGAACTCGCGGCGGTGTTCAGCGCGGGAATAGCCTGGCTGCAGTTGGGCCAGCTCTGCTCGGGAGCGCCCGCCATCGTCGTGGATGGCCAGCACGAAGGGAAAGGTAAAGGCCTGAGTACACTCCGGGTTGCTGGCAGGGGCAGCGTTGGGCTCTCCGGTCACGTCTCGCCCTTCTGATCCCAGCCGATAGGGGATCCCGGCCCAGCCCACCAGCTCTCCGGTATCGGTGGCATCGATCACGAACAATGGGCGGCCCGGCGGCGCTTGTAGACGCAGCACTCGCTTGGCGAACACCTCCGTTTCCTGCCAACTGTACCAGCTCACCAGCTCCCGCCACAGCCGTCCCGGTGGCACAAAATCGGGATCCCGCGGTTGCCGCTGCACAGCATAAATGCTTTCAATCCGGGATCCATCGGCGCTGAAGGTGGCCCCTTTGAAAGCCGTTTGGGTAGCCCAGCGGCTGTTGGGAGCGTGCCGAGCCGCTTGCTCTAGCCAGCTTTCCACCGCCTGCAGCCCCGCCTGAGGCGGAAAACACAGCCCTCCCACCCAGCAACTGTTGATCTCGGCCACGCGGGTTCCTGGAGGGATCCCTGTCCAGGCGGGGAGATTTACAGGCTGGCTCTCGATGAGGGCTTTGAACTGCAGCCAGTGGTTGGAAAAATTGCCCCGCTGCCGCATCGGCAGCGATTCATCAATGGCCGATACCCCCTGGGCGGTGATCTGCCCCCCCAGCCAAGGGGTAAGCTCGATGAGACAGGTTTGCACCCCCTCTCGCATGGCATGGCCCGCTGCCGCCACTCCCCCCAGGGATCCCCCCACCACCACCAACTCGCACTCCCAAATCTCGTCCGGCTGCGGCAAGGGATCCAACATAGGCCAACCGTGGGCGGTAAAACGAGGCGGCTCTGGCTCTGAAGCAGCGATGGGGGATCCCACTTCGGGTTGGGACAAGCTGGCAAACCCCATCCCCCCCAGAAAGCTCAGCAGCGACAGGATCCCCAGCCACAAAGTTCGCCTGTGCCCAGATCTCCGGCGGGCCGCAGCCGTCTTTTTGCCAGCCATGCTCACCTCACTCACACCCCAAGCCCTTCCCCGGCAGGAGAAATCCCCTTGAGAATAGCTGAGGAAACCGACACTGAGGCCAGCCAAGATCCACGCCACAGGGCATAATGGGCTAGCAACTTTTCAAGCAGGGATCCGATGGGACGGGCGAAGAAGGTGGTATTGGCCTATTCAGGCGGAGTGGATACTTCCGTTTGCATCCCCTATCTCAAGCACGAGTGGGGGGTGGAATCGGTGGTTACGCTGGCCGTAGACTTGGGGCAAGGGGTGGAGCTGGAGGCCATTCAGGCCAAGGCTCTTAGGGCAGGGGCAGAGCAATCTCTGGTGCGGGATGCCAGTCAGACCTTGATCACCGACTACGCCTTCCCAGCCATTCAAGCCAATGCCCTCTACGAGCAGCGCTACCCTCTCTCTACGGCACTGGCCCGACCGTTGATCGCTAAGCTATTGGTGGAGGTGGCGGAAGAGGTGGGAGCCGATGCGGTGGCCCACGGCTGCACCGGCAAAGGCAACGACCAAGTGCGCTTTGATCTGGCTATTGCTGCTTTGAACCCCAAGCTCAACGTGTTGGCCCCTGCTCGGGAGTGGGGAATGAGCCGAGAGGAAACCATTGCCTATGGAGAGCGCTACGGGATCCCCATGCCGGTGCAAAAGTCCAGCCCCTACAGCATCGACCTCAACATCCTGGGTCGCAGCGCTGAAGCTGGCATCCTAGAAGATGCCGACCGGGAGCCGCCGGAGGAAGTGTACGCCCTCACCCGCCCCATCTCCCAAACTCCCGATGAACCGGCCTATGTGGAGATTGAGTTTGAGCAAGGGATCCCCGTCGGGCTGGATGGGCAGCGCCTCAGTCCCAGATCCCTTTTCCAGCAGCTCAACTCCTTAGCTGGCCTGCATGGGGTGGGCCGCATTGACATGATCGAAAACCGCCTGGTGGGGATCAAGTCGCGGGAGATCTACGAGTGCCCCGCCTTAACCGTCTTGATCCAAGCCCACCGCGAGCTGGAAAGCCTCACCCTCACCCGCGATGTCATCCATTACAAGTACGGCATTGAGACCACCTACGGCCAACTGGTGTACAACGGCCTCTGGTACTCGCCCCTGCGAGAGGCGTTGGATGCCTTCGTCCAAGCCACCCAAAAAAGCGTAACCGGCGAGGTGCGAATGCGGCTGCACAAGGGCCAGGCGGTCTGTGTGGGCCGTCGCTCTCCCTACTCCCTCTACAACCCCGAGCTGGCCACCTACGGCGCAGGAGACCAGTTTGATCACAAAGCAGCGGAAGGGTTTATCTACGTCTGGGGTCTGCCCACCCGCGTTTGGTCGCAGATGCACCGGGGCCACGGCTCCCATCTTGGCCTAAGTGGTGACTAAACACTCCTGCGTGGTCGTTTGGAACCTTTTAAGCTTCTCAATGGAGCGGCAATGGGCTCTCTTCTCTGTATTGCCTGAGCAGATCGATGGGCCTTTGGCCAGCCTGTTGGAGTCGAAATCAACGTAGTCATTTCAGGTTAGGGTGAGACCCCCGAGCTATTGAAAAGAGCCTTCTGGCTCCGCACAGTCAACATTGAGTTATGAGTGCAGTGTCCTAGTTTGAATCGAAATGACCATAAACGCCCTGGAAGCTTGTCGGTGAACACCGACAGCCTTTGGGTTGCTACAGTGGAACACGTCGCGCTGCCTATGATCAACGTTGGTTACATTCAGTTACTCCGCGAACATAGGGGGTTAAGCCAGACCGATCTGGGTAACAAAGTCGGGCTGCCCCCGGAGACCATCGCGATTTGGGAGAAAGGTGAGCGCACCCCTTCCATCGGTGAGTTGGCTGCTGTTGCCCGCGCGCTGGGTGTGCCGCTTGAGGTTTTCTTGGAAGAAAAGGCCGCCTGTACCCCACCCCACGACCGTGACGGCCAGGCCAAGTCTAGGGGATCCATCCTGCCGGCGCAGACGGAACCGACTTTGCTATTCAGAGCAGATGATCCAAAAGTTTGGACCCCCGCGCTCAAAGCCCTGGTGCTGAAGCGAGCCCTAGCCTATGCCGAGATCGAGAAGGGGATTGGTGAGGTTGCTGTGTCGCCACCCCAAATGCCGGTGGAGACCTATGGTCCGTATGCGGTGGAGCGCTACGCCGACGACGTGCGAGACTTCCTAGGGGTAGAACATGCTCCTCTGGGAGATGTCATTGCCCGACTTGAGGAGCGCGGCTTGAAGATTCTCCTCATCCCCCTGCCAGCCCATGTCAGTGGTCTCTCGGCTTACACCGAGTCGCTTGGGGCAGTTATCGTCGTCAACGACAATCACCCTGTTGAACGGCAGTTTTTCACCGCTCTACACGAGTTAGCTCACCTCATCTGCCATCGCCAGGACTTCGCGCGCCCAGAAAAGACCGTGGATAGAAACCTGTTCGTGACAGCGGTGCGGAGCACTAGGGAGAAACTCGCCAACCATTTGGCCGGGGCAGTGCTGCTGCCGCGTGACGTCCTTGAGCGAGAACTTCAGGCATTCCGCCACCGCTGGGTTCCTGAGGCCATGCTGCTTGACCTCAAGCTCCGCTACGGCATCAGCATGCGAACTGTCCTGGTGCGGGCCGCTCAGATTGGCATCATTTCTCGCAAGCAATGCGGCCAACAGATCGGTGTACTGAACAAGAAATACGGAAAAGACAAGGAGCCGCTTGAGCTACGGCGTGAGTTTTACAACCCCGCTTGGCAGAACGACCAGAGCCAACTGCCCAAATCCCGCCTCGAACGGCTGGTGTTTCAGGCTCTCTCCCTCGACATTGTGAGCGCTTCCCGAGCCGCAGAAGTGCTGGGTGTGCCGATGGAGGATGTCCGCAAGCGAGCTTCGTTTTGGTGGTCAAGCGGCGCAAGTGCTCTTTAGCAGCCCTAATGACCCTGCTTTCTGACGCCAACATCCTCATTGACTTCGCCAAGGTCGGGGGACTGGAATCCTTGGCAAGGCTGGCAACTCTGGAGGTGCTTGACGTGGTACTGGCAGAAGTCGACGACCTGTGCGAGTCCCAGGTCAGCAAGTTGGGCGTGCGGGTTGTCCAGGTGCAGGAAACGTGGCTTCCGGAAGCAATGGTACTGAAGAAAGGTGGGTTGTCGATAGCCGACGCATTGTGTCTCCACTACTGCCGTACCAATGGCTCTACGCTCCTCTCCAACGATGGCCGGCTGCGCAGGGCTTGTGCAGAGAGCGGGGTTGTCGTCCACGGCAGCCTTTGGGCGGTGCGTGAGCTCTATGACCAAGAGGTTTGTCCGCCGGACGTGCTGTGCGACTGGCTGTATCGCTAGGAGAAGGAGTTGAAAGCTCGCCTTCCTGCTGGCGAGTTGGTTCAGGTGCGACAGGTTTTAGGGTGTGTCTCATGCTCGTAGCGCCAGAACCTGCTCTTAAGTTCCGGCAGTCCACGTGTTGCCGTACTCGATCTGCTCTGGGGTGAGGCTGTCAATTTGGATCCCCATGGCTTTGAGCTTGAGGCGGGCAATGGCCTCGTCCACTTCTGGGGGAATGGGGTGCAGCCCCGGAGTCAACCGGCCCCGGTTTTTCACCAGGTATTCGCAGGCCAGGGCCTGGTTGGCAAAGCTCATGTCCATAACGCTAGCGGGGTGCCCTTCAGCAGCAGCCAGGTTAATCAGCCGGCCCTCTCCCAGCACCACCACCGACTTGCCCGATTGGAGACGATATTCCTCAACAAAAGGCCGCACCGTCTGTCGGGAAACTGCGCGCTCCTGCAGCGCCACCAGGTCGATTTCAATGTCAAAGTGGCCAGCGTTGCAGACCATTGCCCCGTCTTTCATGCGGTCGAAGTGCTCACCGCGAATGACGTGCTTGTTGCCGGTGACGGTGATGAAGAGATCCCCTAGAGCAGCGGCTTCTTGCATGGGCATCACCCGGAAGCCATCCATCACGGCTTCTAGGGCCCGCACCGGGTTGACTTCCGTCACGATCACTTGGGATCCCATGCCGCGGGCCCGCATGGCCACCCCCTTGGCGCACCAGCCATAGCCCGCCACCACCACTGTTTTCCCGGCCAAAAGAATGTTGGTGCAGCGCAAAATACCATCCAGGGTGGATTGGCCGGTGCCGTAGCGGTTGTCGAAGAAGTGTTTGGTTTCTGCGTCGTTGACCGTCATCACCGGAAAACTCAGCACCCCTGCCTTAAGCATGGCCCTGAGGCGAACCAGGCCGGTGGTGGTTTCTTCTGTGGTGCCGATGATCTCCGACAACTGTCCCTGCCGATGCTGCACCAGCTCTGCCGTCACATCTCCGCCATCGTCAATGATCAGGTTGGGGTGGTGATCCAAGGCAATTTGCACGTGGCGGCGGTAGGTGGCTACATCTTCCCCTTTGAGGGCAAACACCGAGATGCCATAGTCGGCCACCAGGCTGGCGGCCACATCGTCTTGGGTGGAGAGGGGGTTGCTGGCAATGAGGACGCTATCTGCTCCCCCTGCTTGTAGAGCTAGGGCCAGGTTGGCCGTTTCGGTCGTAATGTGACAGCAAGCCACCAGGCGCAGTCCGGCCAAGGGCTTTTCTTGGGCAAAGCGCTCCCGGATCTGAGCCAGCACCGGCATCTCCCGCGCCGCCCATCCAATCCGTTGCTTGCCCAGGGGAGCGAGGCTCAGATCTTTCACTTCATGCTTCGGGAGAGACAGGGTAGCGCTGGTCATCGAGTGTTGCTCCAAACAGGGTCATCGAGAGAGGATAGGCGAACGAGAACCGAAAGCCCAAAAGGGCAGCAAGATGTCGATAAGCCTGAACCATTTTGCCACAAGGGATCCCTTTTCTGCGCTGGGGTTGGATGTGGGCAACCGTCGCATCGGCGTAGCGGGCTCCGATCGGCTGGGGCTGTTGGCTACCGGCTTGGGGGTCATCCAGCGACGATCCCTTGCAGAGGATATTGCCCAAGTTCAGGAGTGGATCCGCCGTCGCCAGGCCACCGTGGTGGTGGTGGGGATCCCCCTTCTGGCCGATGGCTCCCTGGGATCCCAGGCCCGCAAAGTCCAGCGGTTTGTGCGCGCCTTGCAGGTGGCCGTGGATCTTCCCGTTGTTACCGTCAACGAATACCTGAGCACCGTGCAGGCGGAGTGGGATCTGCGCGAGGCGGGGATCCCGGCCAAAGCCCAGAAGGGGTTAATCGATCAGCAGTCGGCGGCGGTGATTCTCCAAACTTGGCTGGACGAGCGACGGGCTTCCCCGTCGGAAATGCCGGGCTGGCAGAGCTGGGACAACACAGACTACGCTGGAGAAGTCTAGCCGGGAAAGTTCAAGTCAGTTCCAATCAGGAGTGAGAAGTGAGGCTCTCTCCTCTTTTCTCTCTCCTCTCTAAGGTGAGGTATCCCTCATCGGCTCATCTGCGCCAGCAGGGTGTGATCTTTAAGTCGGAGCCTTTCGCGCAACTTTGATGAACGTCTGATAACGTCACGTGAACCATCCGAGCATGAATCGCATTTGCATCCTTGGGGGCGGCTTTGGCGGGCTGTACACAGCTTTGGAACTGAGCCGGCAACCCTGGTCAGAGCCACCCCAGATCACCTTGGTCGACCGGCAGGAGCGGTTTGTCTTTGCCCCTCTGCTTTACGAGCTGCTCACCGGAGAAATGGAAGACTGGGAGGTGGCCCCCCGTTTCCAAGATCTGCTAACCCCAGAATCGGTGCAGTTTCGCCGGGGATCCGTCCGGGCTATCGACCCTCAAGCCCGCCGAGTGGAGCTGGAAGATGGGCAGAGCTTGGAGTATGACGCGCTGGTGCTGGCGCTGGGGGGAGAAACCCCTCTGGAGAGCGTTCCGGGAGCGGCGGAGTTTGCTTTTCCCTTTCGCACCCTGGCAGATGCCCAGCGGCTGCGCGCCCACCTGAAGGCGTTAGAAGAGCGGGATCCGGCTCAGCATATAGATCTGGCTATCGCAGGAGCAGGGGCCAGTGGCGTGGAATTGGCCTGTAAATTGGCAGATCGGCTGGGCTGGCGGGGACGGATCCGCCTCATCGAGTTGGGATCCCAAATCTTGTCCGGCTTTGCTCCCTCCAGCCGGGAGGCGGCCCAAGAGGCGCTGGCCCAACGGCGGGTGCAGGTGGAGTTGCAAACCAAGGTCTTGAGCATTGAGGCCCTTAACGAGAACGGCGCCCCTCTCTTCCGTCTGCAGCTCCAGCGACTGGAGAGCCAGGAGATTGCTACGGATCTTGCGGATGCTGTGCTGTGGACTGTCGGAACCCGACCGGCAGCGGTGATTGCCAATTGGGATCTGCCCAAAACCGAGCGGGGACGGCTGCAGGTTTTGCCCACCTTACAGATCCCCACCTTCCCAGAGATCTTTGCCTTGGGAGATGCAGCGGCGGTGGTGGACGCGGAGGGCAAGCCGGTGCCGGCCACAGCCCAAGCGGCTTTTCAACAGGCCGGTTATTGCGCCTGGAACCTGTGGGCGTTGCTCACCCAGGAGCGGCCTCTCCTGCCCTTTCGCTACTTTTCCTTGGGGGAAATGCTGAGCCTGGGGGTGGATACGGCGGTGCTTTCTGCCCTTGGCGGCCTCACCCTGACCGGCCCCCTGGGCTATTTGGCCCGGCGAACTGCCTATCTAGTACGCCTGCCCACCCTAGAACACCAGCTCAAGGTGGGGTGGAATTGGATCACCCGTCCCCTCTGGCAAGGGTTGCTGGCCCGCTAGGATCCCCGCAACTGGCAAGAGCGCTCGTAGGCTGCCCGCACCGCCTGCATCAGAGCTCCCCGCACCCCCGCCTGTTCCAAGGCTTGGATCCCGGTGATGGTTGTCCCCCCTGGGCTGGTAACCCGATCTTTAAGAATGGCAGGGTGGAGATTTTCCTGTTGCAAGAGGGCAGCAGTACCCGCTAGGGTCTGCACAGCCAACTGGGTAGCGATGGGACGCGGCAGCCCTACCTGTACCCCTCCGTCGATCAGCCCCTCCAGGATCACCGCCAGATACCCCGGCCCGGAACCCGAAAGTGCCGTCACTGCATCCATCTGGCTTTCGGCCACCGTCACCACCTCGCCCACCGCGCGAAACAGCTTTTCCACCTGCTCCACCTGCGTAGGTGTCACTCCTGGCCCGTAGCTGATGGCTGTTATGCCCGCCCCCACCAGCGCCGGCGTGTTGGGCATTGTGCGCACCACCTTTTGCTTGGGAAAAGCCTGCTGCAACTGCTGCAAGGGGATCCCGGCCATAATCGAGATCACCAGCTCTGTAGCAGCCAACTGGCCCATCTCGGCCACCACCGTCGGGAAAACCTGTGGTTTAACGGCCAGAAACAAAATCTCAGACTCTCCCGCCTGAGAGGGATCCGCCAACAATCGGATGCCCAGCTCCTGCTGCAGGGCCACAGCCTTGTCCAGATCGGGCTCCCGCAAAGCCATCTGAGCTGCGGGACAAACTCCCATAGCCACCCAACGCCGCAGCAGGGCGGATCCCATGGCTCCACCCCCGATAACACCTAGCAGTAGCCGCTCCATAACGACTAGTGCTGACCTACTGCCTGCAAATGCTCATAGCTGCTGGGCCAGAGGGGGGTAGGGCTTTGCAAAGGACGCTGCAGCGGCTGCACCACTTGGCTACTGGGGGTGGAAATCGTTACCGTGCTGGGGGTGAATAAAAAAATGTTTTCACCAATGCGCTCTTGATGGCCATCGATGGCATAGGTGCCACCGGCAACGAAATCCACAGAGCGCTGTGCCTCGGCGGGATCCATCAGGGTCAAATTCATGATCACCGTCTTGCGCTCCCGCAGGTACTGGATGACCTGAGCCATCTCATCAAAGCTGCGCGGCTCCATCACCACCACCTCACTGGTGGGTGGGTTTACGCCGGGTAATCCAATCACGTTGCTCCCCATACTGCCCCCCGCTAAGCGACCCCGATGTTGACTGCGCCGATGGCCCCGCGACTCTTCTCGACCGGCAGATCCTTCCCCTGCTTCCGCTCCCCGGTGCCGCCGCCCTCGTGGAAGGGTACTCACTTCTTCCTCTTCAGAGGGAGCAGTCGGTTGGGAACGGTGCCCCTCGTAGAGCAGTTGGTAATCCTCCTGCCCTTCCATTTCAGAGTACTCCTCCAGGCTGTCCACGGGATCGTTCAGGCCCACAAAATCTCTTACCCTGCTCCAGATTCCATTGACGTTCATATGCACATCCTCACTACAGGTCATGGTTCGCGGCGAGCGCAGGATTCAAACTCTTGCTTGGATCCTGAGTGACCCACTCAAGCTAGGGGGCATCCTTAACTTATTGTTGGTTAAAGTTTTCCAAGAGGCTGAGACAGGGTTTGCTCAGAAAGTTGCTGTGGGCTAACACAGGTTAGCAAACCTCATTGATTCGACGAGTAGAGTTTACCCAGAAGAAGTGAAGATGTTATCCCGCTTGCCAACCATTGTTTGGCAGGAGTGAACTCTGCTCCTCGTCTGGATTGAGCACATACTAACGGAAGTAACGCAAATGATTGCAAATTTCCCCAAAATTTCCCCGCTAGGGCAAATCTTGGGCAGGATCCCCCTGCTTTTGATGGAGCCAAGCCAAACTCTTGCCCCGAAGGTACCCCGCAGGGCGACTCCGGAGTTGCGTGGCTTTACACAAAATCTAATCACAATTTAACAGCTTCACAAGGGCTACATCTATTTATTCCCGCTCGGCGTCGGCAAACAAAGCGCGCCCCAGCCGGATCAAGTTGGAGCCTGCTGCCACCGCCAGGGGGTAATCGTCGGACATGCCCATGGAGAGGGTGTGCACCTGCAGATGCTCGTAGCCGCTGCGCTGGATGTAATCAGCCAGTTCGGCCAGCTTGCGAAACAGCTCTAGGGCCGCCTCTGAGCTCAAGCCCAAAGGCAAAATGGTCATCAGGCCCACGATTTGCACCTGCAACAGTTGGTTCAGTTCGGGCAGGCTCTGCAACAGATCGGGGATGAGCCAGCCAAATTTACTGGGATCCGGAGCCAACTTAACCTGGAGGCAAAGCTTGGGGGTGAGGTGCAGCTCCCAGGCTTTTTGGTTGATCAGCTTGGCCAGGCGCAAGCTATCGACGCTGTCGATCCAGGCAAATTGCTTAAGGGCTGGTTTGACTTTGTTGGTCTGCAGATGCCCAATCAAGTGCCAGACGATATCGGTCAGATCCTGCAGTTGCCCTTGTTTGACGGCGGCCTCTTGCACTCGACTCTCCCCAAAGTGGCGGATCCCGGCCCGATAGGCGGCGCGGATGTGGTCGGCAGTGTAGCCTTTGCTCACCGCCATAATCTCCACATGGGCTGGGATCTGGGCTCGGATGGCCTGAATGCGGCTGTGGATGAGCTGCTCGTCAAGGGGCATCGTCAGGTCAGCAGGCCGGGGATCTCTATCCCCATTCTCGTTCCAATTGGCAGCAATGCTTTGGGATAGATTTTTGCAGAACCCAGAGTCGGCGGACTGTCCGCTACCGCTTCAAGGCATACGTTCTCCCAGCGGTTGCGGCTTCAGCCCCGTCAGAGAGTTGAACACCACAGCCCGTGTGCCAGCAGGCACCACCACCAAGCACTGCAGCCAGGTGGCCAAGAGGAGCAGCACCAGTGCCCCGCCCACCAACGGGATCCAGGACAAAGTAGGCAGCTCAAAAGCAGGACGACGGGGATGGGCCGATTTCACCAAGAAAACGCGGCGCGAAAGCCCCCAGATTTACCTATGGGGAGGAGCACCGCCCTGCAACCCAAAACAGATAAACTACTCCCATGCAGCAAACCCTGACCCTGGTCTGTAAACTGGCTCCCACTCCAGAGCAGGCGGCCAAACTAGAGGATCCCCGGCCAAGCTCTTCTTGAGCCTAACCCAAGGCCGCAGCCAAGATTTGATAGGTCAGTTTGGCGACGGTGAAGGCACTGCGGCGATCGGTTTCCCGTTCCCCGGTGACCGACAGCTCTACCACATCGGCGCCGACAATTTGCCGTTGCTGTCCTAGCGCCCGGATCAGCTCTACCGTCTCCCACCAGCCCAAGCCACCGGGTTCGGGGGTACCGGTGGCCGGCACAACCGCGGGATCCAGCCCATCCACATCTACCGTCAGGTAAACCTGGGGGCCCAAGGTGGCGATCACCTCTGGGATCCACTCCTGGGCTGGCTTGGCGTGCAGGCTGTGGGCAAAAAAGGTGTGCAGACGGCGCTCGCGAATGGCCTGGCGGTCTTCGGCGCAGATGGAGCGGATCCCCACTTGGGTGAGGCGGCTGCCCACTTGTTCTACCACGCGGGCCATGGCAGAAGCATGGGAATAGCGGGATCCCTCGTAGCTATCTCTTAGGTCGCAGTGGGCGTCGATTTGCAGCACGTGTAGCTCCGGATAATGGGGCAGGTGGGCAGCAATCAGGGGCCCAGTGATGGAGTGCTCCCCACCGAGGGAGAGCAGGAACCGTCCCGGTTTCACCCACTCGCCAGCGCGACGCTGGATTTCGGCCATAGCCAACTCGTGGGCAGAAGATCCCAGACCCTCGAACTCCACCGGCGGTGCCGTCCAGTAGCGGGAGATCTCTTCCGAGAAGTCCGGGTGGAGAGCTGGCTGGCAATCCCCTACCTCGTCATAGATCTCCACATAGGCAGAAGCCTGCAACAGGGCCTGAGGGCCTTTGGCAGTGCCTTTGCCATAGGAGGTGGTGGCCTCGTAGGGGACGGGCAGGAGAATCGCTTGGGCCATCTCTGGATCCGGCTCAGGCAGGCCCAGGAAGGGGAAAGGAGAGCGATACATGGTCATTTCCAGAAGGGATCCCCATTGTATTGAATTGGGGCAGGTTCAAAAGACTGGGACACTCAGAATGAATCAGGATCAATCAATAAAGAGGGATCCCTTGTGGGATTGAGGCAAACCCTCTAGACTGAGCAAAGGCTTCCCCAAGCCTAGCTCCCGTAGCCGTTTGTTTTCACTCCTCTTGGACTCCATTTCAGAAGCTGACGAGCCTATGACCACTGCCTCTCATGCTGCTCTTTTCGACGCTCTGGCCCAACGTCGGGCCCTCAAGATCATCAGCGGTCTGCAAAACTTCGACCTGCAGTCGGTTCTGAGCATCACCCGCGCTGCCCAACAGGGTGGGGCCACTTGGGTGGATATTGCTGCCAGCCCCGAATTGGTGCAGCAGGTGCGCGCCCAGGTCGATCTGCCCATCTGTGTGTCGGCGGTGGATCCCCAGCAGTTGGCCGCAGCCGTACAGGCAGGAGCCGACATGGCCGAGATCGGCAATTACGACAGCTTCTACCCTTCAGGCCGCATCTTCTCCGCGGCGGAAGTCCTCGATCTCACCCGCCGAACCCGCTCTCTGCTGCCCCGCACGCTCTTGTCGGTAACCGTTCCCCACACTCTGCCTCTGGATCAACAGGCGGAATTGGCCGAGAAACTGGAGGATCTGGGAGCCGATCTCATCCAAACCGAGGGCAGCACCAGCGCCGAGCCGGTTCATGGGGGATCCCTGGGCCTGATCGAGAAGGCTGCCCCCACCTTGGCCGCCGCCTATGAAATTAGCCGTGTGGTCTCGGTGCCTGTTATCTGCGCTTCCGGCCTCTCGACGGTAACGGTGCGCTTGGCCATCGCTGCCGGTGCCTCAGGTGTAGGGGTAGGCAAAGCCGTCAGCCGGCTCCAGGATGAAGTGGCCATGGTAGCTCAAGTGCGGGCGCTGGTGGAGGCCCTGGGGGGATCTCGGATCCCTGCCCTTGTCTAGGTTTGACGGGTGAAAGTTGACTCTCTTGCGCCAGCATGCGCTGGTGCATTTTTTTAGGTTCTCCTTAAGATATGCAGGGAAAGGGAATCAGTAGGGCGGCTGAGGGTTGAGTGAGCCGCTGGGAGTTTTGCTGCTCACAAGTGCTTTACTTTCTTCTGCCCAGAAGTGGCATACCCGGCGCAGTTGCCCTACTTGTCATCCTTGCCTTCCCAGATCCATTCGTCCGCATCCGTTGCAGTCAGACCGTCGCCTAAGTCAAGTTCTGCAGAGATTCCAAGCTCTGAGCCGCATTGGGCAGACATGGTTGACAATGCAAGGGATCCCTTTTCGAACTGCCCATGAGCTGGCAACGCCCAGATAATCGCACGGCTGCTCAATTGCGCCCAGTCTCCTTTGAGCGCCACTTTACCCGTTATGCCCCTGGCTCGGTGTTGGTCAAGTTCGGCCATACCCATGTCCTTTGCACCGCCAGTGTAGCCGAAGAAGTTCCCCCTTTTTCACAGAACACCGGCCAAGGCTGGCTGACGGCTGAGTACCGCATGTTGCCGGGAGCCACGCAACAACGACAGCCGCGGGAGATGTTGAAACTATCGGGCCGCACTGCCGAGATCCAACGGCTAATCGGGCGAAGTCTGCGCGCCGCCTTGGATTTTCGCAAGCTCGGATCCCGTACCATCACCGTCGATGCCGATGTGCTGCAGGCCGATGGTGGAACGCGCACCGCCGCCATCACAGGGGGTTATGTGGCCCTGCACGACGCCATCACTTGGCTGTACAAACAGGGGCTGCTGGATCCGACCCAGGGATCCCCGCTGCGGCAGCAGGTGGCGGCCCTTTCGGTGGGAATTGTGCAGGGAGAGGTACTTGTGGATCTGTGCTATGAGGAAGACAGCCAAGCCGAGGTGGACATGAACATTGTTATGAACGAGCAGGGATCCTTCATCGAGATCCAGGGCACCGCCGAAGCCGGCTGCTTCAGCCGCCCGCAACTGCTGCAGATGCTGGAGATGGCCCAAGCCGGGATCCAAGAATTGCTCCAAGCCCAACGGCAGGCTCTCAATTTAGAGCTATAACCAGGCCCCGGTTTTGCAAGCAACTCAAGTCGCTGGAGAGCTTTTCCACCCCGTACTCAAGTATGGGCCTACCAAGTTATCCCACGGTGTGTATATCTTGGTCAGCAAAGCGGGATTCCCTCGCTGCAAAGGGAATGGCTGGGAAAGCTAAGATCAGCCAGTTGTTAAAAAATAAGTGAGCCCTCTGAAGCTCCCCTTTCGACGGTTTGAGCGTGTGGCTGAGGTGAATCGCTGCTCATTTGGCCTGAAGAAGTTGGCCCGGAGAACGCCGCATGTCCCGTTTTGTGTTCGGCTCTGAGGAACTTGCGCCACTGCTCAGGCGGCAAGGTCGGCAGTTTACCACTGGATATCTGCACATTCACCTCAAGGGGCTGGATCCCTCTGAAGGCACAGAGCCCTGGGTGTTGACCTATTACTACGGCAGGCTGCTCTTTTCTGCCGATCAACCCCTCAACACGCTAGTCCTGCTGAAACGCCTATCCTGCTTTATTCCTCGCCTCAACTTGAAATGGTCCCAGCGGGCTATCTCGGTGGTGAAAGAGCACTTGATGAAAGACCATTCCTTGCCCGAGCTGCTGGAGGTCATTACACAGTTGGGCCTGCTCAAGCCAGGGGAGCTGGAAGATGCCCTGTGGCTCAACCTGCTCACCGATTTCGACCGCTACCTCTTTGAGCGGGCAGGCACCTGTTACTTTGAGGTGCAGGAACGGGTTGCCCAAGAGGCCCCCATTGGCGGGTTTGAGTTGGAGCCACTGCTGCAAGAAGCCGCCCGGCGTCACGATCGCTGGGCAGATTTGAAGGTGGCCATTCCAACCATGCTGGCGGTGCCGCTGGTCAATTGGGAACGGGTTAACCGCTACCGCATCACCGATGAGCAGCGACAAAAGCTCCACGCCCTCACCAAAGATGGCCAGTCGCTGGAGGTGATTGCCAAGAAGCTGTGCCGGGATCGGCTGGAGGTGGCCAATCTCTTTGCATCCTGGGCGAAAAAAGGGTTGATTAGCCTACAAACACCCCAAGAGCTGCTGCAGACCAAGCGCCATAACCCGATAACCATCTTGGCAGTGGACGACAGCGTGGTGATGCAGGAAATCCTACGGCAGTATTTGCCCAACTATCAGGTGATCACAACAGGTAACCCTGTCGAGGTGCTTCCCTTGTTGTTTCAGCATCGGCCCCACCTATTGTTGATGGATATCGCCATGCCGGGGATCGACGGTCTAGAGCTTTGCCGCATTGTACGCAGCTTAGAAGAGTTTAAGTCCCTTCCCATCCTGATGGTTACCTCTCGTGATGGTCTGCTGGCCCGCATCCGCGGCAAATGGTCGGGGGCAACCGCCTACTTGACCAAGCCCTTCAATGAAAGCCAGCTTAATGCAGAGGTGAAGCGGCTTCTGGCCCAACAGCCTCCTTCGCCAGCCCACAGACAAAACCCTTTGTCGGTTCAGGGAGACAGAACAGGTCAGCCTGCCCTGTTTCAGGGATCCCCCAATCCCCTTGAAGATCAAGCGAAAGCATAATATCCCCCCAGGTTTATCCCTGTCGCCATCCGCTTTCCTGTCAAAATCAACAAAAGTTTTGTGTTGGATAGACAATCAACCCAAGACACCGTAAAGAAAACGCCACACTTCCCCAATTGGCTCGGATCCCCAAGGAGCACTATGCTGCGATTAGAGCACATTAGCAAAATCTATCCCACCGGTGAGGTGCTCAAGGATGTGAACTGGGAAGTTAAGCCTGGGGATCGCATTGGACTGGTGGGAGTCAACGGGGCCGGAAAGACGACTCAACTCAAGATCATCTGCGGGCAGGAGGAACCCACCAGCGGAGAGGTGATTCGCTCTCCCAATCTGCGCATTGCCTATCTCACCCAAGAATTTGAAGTGGATCCCACCCGAACGGTGCGAGAAGAGTTTTGGACGGTCTTTCAAGAGGAAAACCGCATTCACCAAGAAATTGCCAAGGTCACCCGGCAGATGGAGCAGGCGGATCCGGACACGTTAGAAACCCTTTTGCGTCATCTGGATCGTCTCCAACGCCAATTTGAGAGTTTACACGGCTATGAACTGGAGGCCCGCATCGAGAAAATCTTGCCGGAAATGGGGTTTGAGCCGGAGGACGGGGATCGCCTGGTGAGCGCCTTCAGCGGCGGCTGGCAGATGCGCATCAGCCTGGGAAAGATCCTGCTGCAAAAGCCCGATTTGATGTTGCTGGACGAGCCGACCAACCACCTGGATTTAGAGACCCTTGAGTGGCTGGAAAACTACCTCAAAAGCTTGACGATCCCCATGGTGATCGTCTCTCATGATCGAGAGTTTTTGGATCGGCTTTGCACCCAAATTGTGGAGACAGAGCGAGGAGTTTCCACGACATACTTGGGTAACTATTCTCAATACCTGCTCCAAAAAGCTGAGCGACGAGAAGCACAACAGGCCGCCTACGAACGTCAGCAAAAAGAAATTGAAAGACAACAAACCTTTATTGATCGCTTCCGGGCTAGTGCCACCCGCAGCACTCAGGCCAAAAGTCGCGAAAAACAACTGGAAAAGATCGAGCGGGTCGAAGCACCCATTGGGGATGTGCGCACCCTCAAGTTTCGCTTTCCCCCTGCTCCCCGCAGTGGCCGTGAGGTGGTGAAGATCGAGGATCTGACTCATATATACGGAGACAAGATTTTGTTTTTGGGTGCAGAGCTGTTGATCGAGCGCGGGGATCGCGTTGCCTTTCTGGGGCCTAATGGGGCGGGAAAATCCACCCTGCTGCGCCTCATCACCGGCCTAGAGCAACCGACTGAGGGATCCGTAAAATTGGGGCCCCATAATGTTATCCCTGCCTACTTTGAGCAAAATCAAGCAGAGGCTTTGGATCTAAACAAAACCGTCTTGGACACCATCCATGACGAAGTGCCCGACTGGAAAAACGAAGAAGTGCGCACGCTGTTGGGTCGCTTTCTCTTCAGTGGTGACGCCGTTTTCAAGAAGGTAGCGGCTCTGAGTGGGGGAGAAAAAGCCCGCTTGGCGTTGGCAAAAATGCTATTGCAGCCAGCCAACCTACTAATTTTAGATGAGCCCACCAATCACCTGGATATTCCGGCCAAAGAGATGCTGGAAGAAGCTTTGCAGCATTACGATGGCACGGTGATCCTCGTTTCTCACGACCGCTACTTTATCTCAAAGGTGGCTAACAAGATCGTGGAGATTCGCAACGGAGAATTGGTCGTCTACCAGGGCAATTATCACTACTATTTGGAAAAGATTGCCGAAGAAAAAGAGAAAGCCCGGCAAGAGCGGATTGCTGCCGAAAAAGCGGCCAAAGCTGCCGAAAAACGAGCTAAAGAGCGAGAAAAACAAAAAGCCAAAAAGGCAGCCGGTAAAACCTAAGGAGCCAAAGCAATGTTTACGGGTCTGGTACAAAGTTTGGGTACAGCCCAGTTGATCAATTCTTCACAGCTACGGGTTACCTGTCCCCGGTTGCAACCCCAGTTGGCCTGTGGAGATAGCGTGGCGGTGGATGGCCTTTGCCTGACAGTGGTGGAGATTCTGCCCGATGGCTTTTTGGCCGATGTTTCTCCGGAAACCCTGCAGCGCTCGACTTGGGGCCAGGGATCCCCTGGCCCACGCACCGTCAACCTGGAACCGGCCCTGCGGGTGGGAGATAAGTTAGGGGGGCATTTTGTCAGCGGCCATATCGATGGGGTGGGGCAACTGTGGGATCAAGCGGCCACCGGCAACGCCTGGGAGCTGAGCTTCAAGGTTTCTGAAGAGATCGGACGTTACATCGTGCCCAAAGGCAGCGTGGCGGTGAACGGGGTGAGCCTGACCATTGCCGAAGTGCGCCAAGGGGGCTGTTGGTTCAAGGTGGCTGTGATCCCCCAAACCTACCGCGAGACCAACCTTTCCCAGCTCCAAGTTGGGGATCCCGTAAACGTAGAGGCGGATATTTTGGGCAAGTATGTGGAAAAATTGCTAGGCTTGGCCCCCCTTGAGAGCAGCGTTTCTCTGGAGTTTCTGGCCGAGCACGGCTATATCTAGGTACTTCTCCTGTTCATGATCCACCCCGAAGAAGCTGAGCGCCTGCGCGGCGTAAATGTCTATCTCATTGGGATGATGGGCAGCGGCAAATCCACGGTGGGAGCGGAGCTGGCAGCCCAGTTGCGCTTTCAATTTTTCGACACCGATGGGCTGGTGGAGCAGGTGGAAGGCTCTTCCATCCCTCAAATTTTCGCCGAGCATGGGGAAGCCTACTTCCGGGATCTGGAGACGCAGGTGTTGGCCCAGTTGAGCGGCTACACCCGGTTGGTGATCGCCACAGGCGGCGGCATTGTGTTGCGCCCCAAAAATTGGAGCTACTTGCACCATGGCCTCACCGTTTGGCTAGATGTGGCCCCCGAGCTGATTTGGCAGCGGCTCAAACGGGCTCCCGGCCAACGCCCCCTGCTGCAAACCCCCGATCCCCAAGCTGCCCTGTACAAGCTGATGCAAGAGCGAGAGCCGTTCTACGCCCAAGCCGATGTGCGGGTGCCCATCCAGTCAGAAACCAGCCCGCCCCAGTTGGTTGAACAGATCTGGCAAGCCATTCGCGCCCGCCTGCGAGACGGGATCCCTTCCTAGCCACCTTACGCCCAACTCAAAAAGGGATCCCTCATGGGATCCCTGAACTCTTTATCATTTAGGACATTTAGGATTCGCTGGGAGTGGATCCCTAACGAAGCTAGGGTAGCTTCCTCTAGAGCGCATTGCCGCGGGGGAGGACTTCTTCCGGGAACTCAAAGCGCTCATGCGGCTGGTCTTGCGGCGCCATCCACGCCCGAATCCCCTCATTCAGCAAAATGTTCTTCGTGTAGAACGTCTCAAACTCCGGGTCTTCTGCCGCCCGCACCTCCTGACTGATAAAGTCATACGCCCGCAGGTTCAGCGCCAACCCCACCACACCAATGCTCGACATCCACAAACCCGTCACCGGCACAAACAACATGAAAAAGTGCAGCCACCGCTTGTTGGAAAACGCTATCCCAAAGATCTGGCTCCAGTACCGGTTGGCCGTCACCATCGAGTAGGTCTCCTCCGATTGCGTCGGCTCAAACGCCCGAAACGTGCTGGCTGCCTCCCCATCCTGAAACAACGTGTTCTCCACCGTCGCCCCATGAATGGCACACAGCAGCGCTCCCCCCAACACGCCCGCTACCCCCATCATGTGGAACGGGTTCAGCGTCCAGTTGTGGAACCCCTGGAAAAACAGCAAAAACCGGAAAATCCCTGCCACCCCAAAGCTGGGGGCAAAAAACCAGCTGCTCTGCCCCAGGGGGTAAATCAAAAACACGCTCACAAACACCGCTATCGGCGCGCTAAACGCAATGGCGTTGTAGGGCCGCACCCCCACCAGCCGGGCAATCTCAAATTGCCGCAGCATAAAGCCAATCAGCCCCAGCGCTCCGTGCAGGGCCACAAAGGTCCACAGCCCCCCAATCTGGCACCAGCGGGTAAAGTCCCCCTGCGCCTCTGGCCCCCACAGCAGCAGCAGGCTGTGCCCCATGCTGTCGGCAGGGGTGGAGACGGCTACAGTCAGGAAGTTGCACCCTTCCAGGTAGGAGCTGGCCAACCCGTGGGTGTACCAGGAAGTTACAAAGGTGGTGCCGGTGAGCCAGCCGCCCAGGGCTAGGTAAGCGCAGGGAAACAGCAGCAGCCCGGACCAGCCGATGAACACGAATCTGTCGCGCTTGAGCCAGTCATCGACGATGTCGAACCATCCTCGCTCCTGTCGCACGCGCCCTACCGCTATGGTCATCTGAACTACTCCTTAAAAGACATCTAAATGAATGAGGACGTTCATGAAACTACAAAGTCTGCTTCTTCGAAGCAAGAGCGGAGCCTAGGTATAAAGACTCAACGCCCGGGTCTTTTGCCTCAGTTTCTTTGAACGGCTCTTTGGCAAGAGCTGCCCTGAAGGTAGCCATCAAGCTAGGACCCCTGGCGCTCCAAGACCCTATCTAGAGCCGTTTCCAGGGCTCACGAGGCCCAACAGGCCACTCGAGAGCCACCGGACAAGTTTTACGGCTGTAGGCATTACAATTTAGCCTATGCCGGTAAAGACTTGTAAATTGCTTTCATTATAGAGGTGGATAGCCGGATCTTATCAAGTCCGAGAGAACGCCTGTTTTTCGATGGGCTAGGTTTGGGTTGCTACACCGCTGGAGTGAAGGCCAGGGCTCGGGATCCGATATCCTGAGAAGGCGACATAACCCATGTGCGAGGAATCCAATCTATGGCTGGCGAGATCTTCACCACTGCTGGACTCTGCATTGTGCTGACCCTGGTGGGTGTGGCGCTTGGATACGGGATCCTGAGGGTGACCCAAGGGGGGGCAGAGTGAGGATTTTCCAAAAGCTCTCCCTTCAGTTGTCGGGGGTTTCTCCCGATCCCGCTCGGCCCTTGTCACAGCCTCGTGTCAATTGGCCACCTGGATGTGAGGTGGGTGATGAAAAGATGATAGGCCCATGAAGATTTGTATCGTTGGTGCCGGGGCGGTGGGAAGTCACTTGGCCGTTTGCCTGGCCCGGTCGGGCTTTCCCGTCAGTGTTGTGGCGCGGGGAGCTCACCTGCAGGCCATCCGTACCCAGGGCTTAAAGCTGATCCGGCAGGGGGATCCCTCCCAAACCTGGGTGGAGCACTTGACGGCCACCGACGATCCGGCTGCTCTTGGCCCACAGGACTGGCTGATAGTGACGGTCAAGGCCCACAGCTTGCCGCAGCTTGCCCCTCGGCTGGGATCCCTGTGTGGCCCAGATACTCCCATTGTGATCGCCCAGAATGGTATCCCCTGGTGGTACTTTTACCGGCATGGTGGCGAGTTTGAGGGGCATTCCCTGACTTCCGTGGATCCAGAAGGGGTTATCGCTGCCCATCTGCCGATAGAGCGGGTGATCGGCTGTGTGGTGTATATCGCCGTGCAGTTGGCAGAGCCAGGAGTGGTCTTGCACACAGGGGGTGGGCGCTACATTCTGGGGGAGCCGGATGGATCTCTGTCAGAGCGGTTGCAGTCCTTGGCCGCCATCTTTGAACAGGCGCAGCTTTCCACCACCCTCACCTCCCAGATTCGAGCTGAGATCTGGCAGAAACTGTGGGGCAACGCCGCCTTCAATCCCATCAGCGCTCTCACCCGGGCTGCTCAAGATGAAATTGCCCAGTACCCGCCCACCCACGCTTTGGTTCGGTCGGTGATGCAGGAAGTTGAGGCTGTGGCCCAAGCTCTAGGGATCCGGCTGCCGGTCTCTTTGGAAGAGCGGCTAGAAGATGCAGCCCGCGTGGGATCCCATCGCACCTCGATGCTGCAGGATATTGAGCTGGGGCGACGGACGGAGATCGAGGCTATTGTGGGAGCCATCACCGAGCTGGGGCGTTTGGTGGGTGTGCCCACTCCCCGTTTGGATACCCTGTATGCCTGTGTCAAACTGCTGGAGCGCTCCCTTTAAGCTTTTGCAGGAGGCGGTAGAGTCGTTACCGAACAGCAGCGAAACGATTTGTTTGCGGGATCCCAGGCTTCCCTTGGGGAAGTGGCTCGAACTCTAGAATGGCTGTAGCCTCCCACTGACGAGGAAGCTGGGGACGGCTGTCCACTTTTCGCCGACTGCACTCAATTGAAATCACAGCATTTGAATTAGCAAATGATGATCGAAAACTCCATCGTGCTCATCACCGGAGCCAGTAGCGGCATTGGGGCCGCCTGTGCCACCCTTTTTGCCCGCTCTGGAGCCCGCCTGATTCTGGTGGCTCGTCGTCAGGATCGGCTGCAGGAACTGGCTGGGGAGTTGCAGCAGGCTTATGGCACTTCTTCCTACCTGCTGGCCTTGGATGTGCGGGATGGGACAGCCGTGCAGCAGGCGCTCCAATCTCTGCCCTCGCCGTGGGCCGACATCGACATCTTGATCAACAATGCCGGTTTAAGTCGTGGCTTAGACAAGCTCCACACGGGGGCCTTGCAAGACTGGGAGGAGATGATCGATACCAACCTCAAGGGGTTGCTCTATGTTACCCGCGCCGTTTTGCCCGGCATGGTGGAGCGAGGTCGAGGCCATGTGGTGAACATCGGCTCCATTGCCGGTCGGCAGACCTACCCGGGTGGCGCTGTGTATTGCGCTTCCAAGGCCGCCGTGCGAGCCATCTCCGAGGGGCTGAAACTGGATTTGCTGGGCACCCCCATTCGCGTCACCGAGATTCAGCCAGGCCTGGTGGAAACCGAGTTCAGCCAAGTGCGCTTCCGTGGGGATAGCGCCCGCGCGGCAGCGGTGTATCAGGGCCTCACCCCCTTGACGGCAATGGATGTGGCCGAGGTGGTGGTGTTTGCGGCAACCCGTCCCCCCCACGTGAACATTAGCGAGATCTTTCTCGTGCCCACCGACCAAGCCAGTACCACCCTCGTGCATCGCCGATAAGCAGCCGGCAGCCGGACTTCCGTCTCACTCCTACTTCCCTAAGCGACAATGACAGCAAAGGTGGTGGGAACATGGGACTGGAAGCCGGGATCCTGATCGGGTTGGGAGTGGGCTTGCTTTGCACGTTGTTCCTGCTGTGGCAAAGTCGGCGTCGTTTCAGCCGCGAATTGCAACGGTTGGGATCCCTGGTGCATCTGGCCATGCCTCTCCACTCCCCGGAACAGATGCTCAGCTTGCTCAGCCGTCATCTTCGCCAACAAGATCTGGATTGGGCCAACCAAAAACAGCAACTGCAAAACTGGCAATACCTGGGTCAGCGGCTTCCTTGGGGATATCTGCGGGTGGACGAAAACAACGTGGTGCTGGAGTGCAATCCTGCCGCCCAGCGTCTGCTGCGCATCAACCAATGGCAGCCGGGTATCAAGCTCTTGCTGGAATGGGTGCGCTCCTACGAGTTGGATCAGCTCATCGAAGCTACCCGCCGACAGGAGACCACTGCTCCTGTCCAAAGTCGCGAATGGATTTTCTACCCTTCCGGTGGGGATGGCAAACCGATTCCGCTGCGGGCTTGGGGGCTGCTGCTGCCGCAAGCGCACGTGGCCATTTTTTTGGAAGACCGGCTGGAAGCAAAAATGCTGGCTCAACAGCGGGATCGCTGGGCTTCGGATGTGGCTCACGAGCTGAAAACCCCCCTCACCTCCATTCGCTTGCTGGCCGAAACTTTACAAAGCCGGGTCGATGCCGCTCAAGCAGTCTGGGTAGAACGATTGCTGAATGAGATTCTGCGCCTGAGCCATTTGGTTCAAGACTTGCTCGAACTCAGTGCTCTCAATCTGGGAGCCGCATCCCGCTCTCAGTGGCGCTGGGTGGATCTGGCAAGTTTGGTGCGGGAAGCCTGGCAAAGTTTGGAGCCGTTGGCCAAACCTCGTCACCAGGAACTGCACCTGAGGGGAGCGTCCCAGATCTATCTCTGGGGGGATGAACAACGCCTATACCGCCTCATCCTCAATCTCTTGGACAACGCCATCAAGTATGGCAAGCCCGACTCTCCTATCCATGTGGTGCTTTCGGAGCAGGGATCCCAGGTGCGGCTGGAGGTGTACGACCACGGCCCCGGCCTGCCAGAAGATCAATTTGAGTTGGTCTTTCAGCCCTTTTACCGCACCGACACTGCGCGGGCCCGCAGCAAAGGCGGAACCGGCCTAGGGCTGGCAATTGTGCGGCAAATTGTCGAGGTTCACGGGGGCACCATCCAACTGCGCAATCACCCACAAACCGGTGGGCTGTGGGTCCAGGTGGAACTGCCCCGGAAGCACTTGGATCCCTTGTGAAGCCTATCCGAAAACGCTCGCATCGGTGGCCTGCAGCCGGAGTCTGGCCGAGAATCGCTCAAGATTTCCCCTCTGCAGGGCTATCCATCTCAGGAGTGATCCCCTAGAATTGGGGTAGGTAATCTTTACAGTTCATCTTCAGCAGGCACTCGGAATGGGTACTGACTATCATTCCGCGGATTTGTTGTCGGAACGGGAGCTGCAGGTCATTGAGTTGATTGCGGCAGGACTGACCAATCAGGACATCGCGGAACGCCTAGAGATCAGCAAGCGCACCGTTGACAATCACATCAGCAACATTTTGAGCAAGACCCGAACGGCAAATCGGGTGGCCTTAGTACGCTGGGCCTTGCAATGGGGAAAGATTTGCCTGGATCAGGTCAACTGCTGTACCTTGGTCGATGACAAAATTGCTTAGTCCCATCCTGTTCTGCCGGTCAAGTGCTCAGCAAAGAGTGTTAAGCAGGAGACTTCTTTGGTTTTTGGTGACTGTATTGCCCAGAAGTCATAGTCATTTCAATGAGGAATGAAACTGTTCCGTTGCAATGCTTCCTAGCTCTTCTCTCTCCTTGGGAGAGGGATTGGTGGGATTGCGGAAGTGGTGCGAAGTATTTGGGCGACACCGCAGAGCAGTTAGGAAGCGTCTTAATCTAACTTGAAGTGACTATACTTGAGTTGTTTTGAGCTACGTGATTGGGTTGTCATTCGTGAGTATCCCTAGGCTAAAACGCTACGCTGTTCGCTACGATTCTATGCCCCTGATGGTTTATCGGGAATTGGCTGCCCATCTGGCCTGTGTTTCAGGGGTGAAAACGGAGTTGGAGTGGAAAAAAAACTCCACCTTTCGCTACCAAGACAGCCAAATAGAGGCACTTCATATTTATCAAGAACCCGATGCCGACCTAGAACAAATTAAGCGTATTCTTGACCACTATGGAGCGTGGCAGTACAGCCCCCTAGAAGACTAGCTCTCTCTGCAGCTCAAAAGGGATCCCTACTAGGGATCCCCGGATGATTTCTCTACAAATTCTGGGACAAAAGCGGTTCAGCGAGTAACTTAACCTGAGGCAGGCAGGCGAAGTTATCGAATCAACAGACTTAGATTGAACGCTTCAAGAGCTCCAGCCAGGAATCGCTCATTGTCACTTCATGCAGCACCTTCACCGAGCGTTGCTCGTTAGCATTGATGCTGACCTGATGCACCAAGGCTTTTCCATTGGGAGCATCGATAGTGATTGTGTAGAGATTGTCCTTGTTGGCCAGGTACTGCGCAATCTGTGCGTCTTCAGCAGCAGCGCGCTGGGCCATCTTGGGCATCCACACGCGCACATGCAAAAAAACTGCCCCTGGATAGGCATTGGCGGCCAACTCCTTTAGGCTGGCCTTCGTCAGAGCATAGTTCTCCTCTGCTGAGGCTTGGCCCCCAAAGATCAAGGCAATCGCTTCCATCTGCTTGACTGCTTCATAACCGCGTGCTGCCCCTTCAGCATTGGCCAGATCTACCACTTTCAAAGGATCCTTGGTGTCTTGGGATTTGGCCACGATTTGCGCGCCTATTGCCCCCGTCAAGCCAGCACAGATGCTGGTTTGGTTGGTGAGGATGCCAACGCGCTTGAATTTGAGAATGTCGGTTAGGGCAGACCCAATGGCCTGACCAGTATAGCTACGCAGGGCAACCTGCTCACCCAATGAGAGGGGCACCTTGCTAGCGTAAGTGGGCATCCCGACTACCAGAAATAGGGCACCACTTACCACTGCAATAGTGCAATAGAAAGAGGCTTGTACATGGCGAGACTCCTTTCACTTTGCAACTCTGTAGGGATTGAGGTCGTAAGGTATCTGCTGCTCTTGGCTGTGCCGACTGCTACAGCGCCCGCCAGCGTCCGCCGAACAGACCAGACGCATTGTAACTTTATTTCAAGATGAGGAAAGCCAAATCTTGTGGGTGAATAGAAGACATCCAGCCTTTTCAAACGAAATAGAGATCCCTGCTTCCAGGGATCCCCTCAGAATTTCTTGTAGAGCTTGGACAAGATTAAGGACTCCGTCCCACCGGCGCGATCAGTAGGCCAGGCGTTTCATCCTAACCTGAAACGACCATAAATCGATCTCCACCTCTATCGACCAGCCTGAAGTTGGTGGGTCGCGTGTAGCTTGCGTGCTAATCCCAACCGCGCCAGGATCCAAATGGCCCAGTAGGTCATGTCAATTTCCCACCAGCGCAGACCCGCTTTAGCACACTTCGGGTCGGCGTGATGGTTGTTGTGCCAGCCTTCACCGTAGGTTAGGATGGCTGCCCACCAAAGGTTACGGGCATTGTCGTTGCTCTCGAAAGTCCGGTAACCCCAGAAGTGGCTGGCCGAGTTGATCAACCAGGTGCAATGCAGCAGCAGCACCGTCCGCACGAAGATACCGTACACAACGAATGACCAGCCCCCCAGCAGGTAGAGTATCGCGGCCAACGGCAGTTGCAAAAGCAAAGCATACCTATCCAGCCAGCGGTAGAAGGGATCCCGAGCCAAGTCCGGCGCAAAGGCAGAATACTTCTCAGGGTTGAAAAATTCTTCGCGGTGGTAGATCAGCCAGAGTACGTGGCTCCACCAAAAGCCCTTACGAGCAGAATAGGGATCCTTCTCCTCATCTTCGGTAAAAGCGTGGTGCTGACGATGGCCGCCCACCCAAAAGATTGGCCCCCCTTGAACAGCCAGGGCACCGAGAGTCGTAAAGACATATTCCAGCCACTTGGGCACTTGGAAGCTACGATGGCTGAGCAAGCGGTGGTACCCCAAGCAGATGCCCAAGCTGCCGAAACACCAGTGGAGAAATAGGGCTACCCCCAGAGCGGGCCAGGAGAAGAAGAAAATGCCTCCCACCAAAGCCACGACGTGAAAGATGGCAAAGAAAAGCACATGTTCCCAAGCAAACCGAAAGGACTCTTGGGGCTCGGGCTGATTGAGCGGAGCGGGATGATTCAGCGATTGGCGAGAAAAAGAAGTGGTCATGAACCCACAAAACCTCAGAAGAAGAAGTAGACTAGACTGATTAGGAAGGAGCCAAAACACAAAGCCCAAGCTAAGGCTGCCGGATAACAGCGGCCCAAAGCCTAATGTGAAGACGGAGTCAAACCCCAGAAGACACCGCCAGGGTCTGCGGTGACTTGCTATGTGCTCCGCTGTGATGAACTTGGCTACACAGGAGGAAGAGGAGCAGAGGCAACGCTGCCGACATCCTCTTGCTTGACATTAAGCCTAGCGGTATTCCACCGTAAATGCAAGCGTCACTTGCACCCGCCGCAATTCTTCAGGTTTTCTCCTCACTATGGCACGTCCTTCTTCTCGGCAAAGGCTGCTGAATGCGGCTCGGGAGCTGTTCGTTCGTCAGGGCATCACCCAGACCACCACCCGTCAAATTGCGGATTTGGCCGGAGTGAATGAGGTCACCCTGTTTCGGCACTTCGGCACCAAGCAGGGGCTACTCTTGGCTGTATTTGGGGAGCTGGGGGTCTTTTCCGGCATTGCCGATCTGCCTCTGAAGGCGGATCCCGCCCCCTCTCAAGGCTCTGGGTTACAAGCCATTCTCCTGCGCTATGTCCATACCTGTTTCCGGGCTTTGGCCGATAATCCTGAGCTGGTGCGCTCCTTAGTGGGAGAGGCTGGCCTTTATTCTGAGGAACATCGTCGTGCCTTGCGGCTGGGTTTTTCTCAGGCCCAAGAGCAACTGACAGAGTATTTGCAGCGATTTCCCGACTCTGAGTTGCAATCTGTTGAGCCAGCTCGTCTTTATGCAGCCGTTGGGGTTTTGCATGTGATGATTTTGGGAGCAGCGATGCTGGCAGTAACCGCGGAGTTGCCCACCGTTCACGCCGACGGGGGGGAGCCCTCTATCAAGGAGCAGGAGGAGGAGAAGCTGGCGGATCAAAAACTGGAGGAAGGCGATGAACTGGACGGGATCCCCCCCCTTCTGCAAGCCTGCGTGGAACTATGGATGGCAGGCGCGACCAGAATGACAGAACCTACGCCGTAGCGCAGCCACCCCTAATCGGACAAGGCTCTCCGAGTGCCCTAAGTGGGCATGTGATACAGCTTCTCCCAACGACACACTGACTACGGCCAATAAATGGCCCCAGACCACAGGGATCCCGGCAACCTGCAGAACTCCCGTGAGCCCGGAACAAACTCTCTCTGTGTGCAAATAGATGTGCAATACGGACAGATGCGCAAGTAGAAAAGAGAGGAGGTTGTAAGCCGGGTTCTGTAGTGCAGAGTTGCACTGGCGATCATCCATCTGGGAGTGATGTTGCCATCACCCTCTAGCGGCTCACCACCATCGAGAGCACCCTTCCCCAACTGCTGGGTACCGTGATCTCGATGCAGCCAACAGGGGCGAAGAACAGCCATAATCCTGCGGCTGCGGCCTTGCTTTCCACCGGGGTTTACCGAGCCAACGCCTCACGACGTCGCTGGTGGGCTCTTACCCCACCTTTGCACCCTTACCTGTGCTGGGATCCCAGCCATCGGCGGTATGTTTCTGTGGCACTATCCTCGCGGTTACCCGCACTGGGAGTTTCCCCAGCGGTGTGTTCTTCTGAAAGCCCGGACTTTCCTCATCCCGCTGTCTGGTGGCGACAGCAAGGACGCGATCGCCTGCCCCTCCTCTCTCTTCAGCTCGATCCTACTGCATCTCCCAAACCTAGAAAATCCCGAAAATTGGTACAAACTCCACTTGATCGGGAATGTTGGGGGCCAGATGCAGGATTTGCCGGTTCAGATCCATCACCACAGCCGCCACGCTTTCGGTGCGGTTCCAGATGGGCAAATGGGGATCCGGATGGCGGCAGATGCAGTGGGGAGCACCTGTCCGGTCTTGTAGGATTTTTTGAAGAGCGACCGCATCTAGGGTTCCCGTTTGAGCGCTCTGGCGAAGCAAATGATAGGCCCGTTCTAGCCTTGTGGAGGATCCTGTATGGGGGGGCAGCTCATCTTCTCGCAAGGCCGGATCCAGGAAATGATTGGTGTGGGCGAGGATCCCTCCTTGAGGAAGATGCAGGCCAATTCCTCGCGGACTGATTTCAAAGCTGGCCGCGTTAGCAGGCCGTAGATCCATCGCCTGTCCTGCAGCACTGGCAACGCTAACACAAGAGGAGGCGGTGTAAGGATAGGATCTCACCCTCTCCACAGCTTGCTGCCACTCCTCGCACTCCAACAATAAGCGCAACAGCAGATGCACCGGCATTCCCTCGGTTTGCCCATCTAGGGTAGAGCGCAAGAGGTTGAGGGCTACGGCTAACCCTGCTTGATTGAGGCCGATTTTGGCTAGGATCCCAGCTTCGGTCAGGGTGAGGTAGGCAGGGTGGTTATCGGGGCGAACGCGCAACAGCACACAGGCCCTGCGCTGATCCCCGATCCAGTCCCAGGTTTGGGCCAGGTAGGTGTGGTGGGTGGAGGTAACCTGGGGCAAGGCCGCCAGGGTGGTGCATTCTCCCCCATCTGGACTGGCTGGGTTTGGATCAATAAGATTCTCAATCGCCTTGAATTCATGGACGGGATCCGGTGGGTGCTGGGGTACTCCGTTTTGACGGTTGTGTTCCAGAGCAGCGGCACAGTCGGGATGGGATCCCCTGGGAACCGATCTGGATAAAATCTCGGTGCGCAAATTGAGGGCCAGAATCTCGGCAAAACGAAAGCCACTCCCCGTGGCAATTCCCTGGATTTCTTCCAGCAGGTGGGGCACGTGGCGCTCTAGCCAGGGCAGGGATCCCTCTGCTTGGGCTTGGGCCTGCTGCCAGGTGAGGCCACAGCGGTAGGCAAATTGGCGGGCGTAGCTGGCAATGCTGTGGCGAATGAGGGAAGCCGCCTGGGATCCATACTGTTGGCCTCGTTGTTGGGGATCCCCCTGCAAATGGAGAATGGGGAACATGGCGCTTATTCGCCCTCTCAACTCCCTGCAACAGGTCTTCTAATAGGTGGGCAAAGAGGGATCCACCTCACAGGCCCAAGCGTGAATGCCGCCCCTGATGTTATGAACCTGGGTGAACCCGTTGGCCTGTAGCCACTGGCTCATCTGGGCAGAGCGGATGCCATGATGACAGAGCACAAAGGTCGGCTGATCCGGATCCAGCTCCGTGAGGATCCGTTCCCTCCATTCCTCGTACTGGCTCAAGGGGTAGTTGCGAAAGCCTAAAGCGTTCAAATTCACCAGCTCCAGCTCTGCCGGTTCCCGCACATCGATCAATTGCAGAGGCCCAGCCTTGGGATCCTGTAGGTGTTGGGTCATCTGTTGCGGCGTAATGGAACGGATGGAAGGGGACATCAATTGACCCAAGCCTACACGGATCCCTTCTCAAGATACACCGGCTCAATGGCTGCCCTGAGACTGCCTGCAAGGGTTAAGATGTCACCTTGATTTGGACTTAGCCTGTGTATGGCTGTGCAGCGCTTTTTGATCGACACGGATACGGCGGGAGATGATGTCACCTCGCTGCTCTTTGGGTTGCTCTGGCCCAACAGCAGTGTGGAAGCAATCACCGTCTGTGCGGGCAACTTGCACCTGGAACAATGCGTTGAAAATGCTCTCTACACCCTGGAGGTGGCGGGAAAGGCTGGGATCCCGGTCTATCCCGGAGCCAGCAAACCCCTGGTGGGCAAGCTGGTTACGGCGGCCTACGTCCATGGAGAAGACGGCATGGGCAATTCTTTTTTCCCCAAGGCCAGGCAGCGCCCGGAATCGCTTTTCGCCCCGACAGCCATTGTGGAGCTGGCCAACCGCTGGGCTGGAGAGCTGCAGATTATTGCCCAAGCCCCCCTGACGAACCTGGCTCTTGCCTTGGCTCAGGATCCCAACCTACCTCACAAGGTGAAAAAACTCTGGATCATGGGTGGCACCAACCATGCTCTCGGCAACATCACACCGGCTGCCGAGTTCAATTTTTACGTGGATCCGGAAGCGGCCAAAGAGGTTTTGCAAGCCGGATTTGAGGTGGTGCTGTCCCCTTGGGATCTGGCGGTCAGCGATGGCTTTTTGACGCGAGAAGAGCTGGAACCAATCCTCTCCCTGGATACTTCCCTCAGCCGCTTTTACTTAGCGGTGAACCGGGCGGCCTGGGAGTTCAACCGCTCCCATCCTGAAGGGGGAGGTCTTGATGGCATCACCCACCCTGATTCTCTAACCATGGCCATGGCTTTGCAGCCGGAACTGATTGGCCAAAGTTCCCGTCACCATGTGGACGTGGAATGCTGCGGAGAGCTAACCCGCGGCTATAGCTTGGTGGATCGCCTAGGCATTCTGGGTCGGCCTGCCAATGCTGAGGTTGTGCTCAGAGCGGACAAAATGGCTTTTCGAGAGATGTTAATCAAGCTACTGGGGCGATAGGAAACCATCATGATGCACAGAACCTTGGGGATTTGGGTATTAACGGGGATATTGACGGGGCTGTTCGTTCTCAGCAGTGCCGCTCAGCCTCAAATACGGGTGGGCATTGCCTTTGGAGAAGGGGGCAAAAACGACCGCAGCTTCAACCAATCGGCGGCAGAAGGAGCAGAACGCGCCAAGCAAGATTTTGGGGTGCAGGTGTTCGACTTTGAGCCAACGGATCCCTCCCAACTGGGGCCGGGGGTGCGTAAGTTTGCCGAAGAGGGGTTTGATGTGGTGATTGGGGTGGGCTTTGCCCTGGAACCGGCTGTTACCGCCAGTGCCGCTGAGTTCAAAGAGGTGAAGTTCGGCTTGGTGGACGCGGTTTCCCCCGAAAAAGACAACGTGGCCAGCCTCCTCTTCCGCGAACATGAGGGATCCTTTTTGGTGGGCTACATTGCCGGCAAGCAAACCCAAACCGGTGTAGTCGGCTTCTTGGGGGGCATGGACATCCCCCTGATCCACAAGTTTGAGGCGGGCTATCGAGCCGGGGTGGAATATGCCTGCGCCGAAGACGGCATCACCTGTCGCGTCATTGCCAACTATGTCGGGACTACGCCCGCCGCCTGGAACGATCCGGCTCGAGCCAAAGAGATCGCTGCTGCCCAAAAAGCTCAAGGGGCCGACATCATCTATGCCGCTGCCGGAGGATCCGGCCTGGGGTTGATCGACTTTGTTAAGCAAGAGAGATGCCTCAAGGCCTCCGACCTGCCCGCCGGGGTGAGTTTCATTCGGGATCCCTTTGCGGAAGTGCCCAAGCCCGCAGATTATGCCAGCCTCTGCAGTGGGGATACCCGTCCGCTGTTCTTTATCGGTGTGGATGCCAACCAAAACTACCTGGGGGATACCGACAACAACCCTGCCACCCTCAACCACGGTCTCACCTCGATGCTGAAGCGGGTGGATGTGGCCACCTATGAAGTGATTCGCAGCGTGGTGGAAGGCAACTTTGTCGGCGGCATTCAAACCTTTGGCCTGGAGAATGAGGGTGTGGGCTATGCTCTGGATGAGTACAACCAAGCCTTGCTCCCGGCAGATTTGGTGGCCGCCGTGGAAGCGGTGAAGCAGAACATTATCGCCGGAACCCTCCAAGTTCCTGAAGAGCGCTAGATTTTTGAGATTTTTGTTGCCAATTGATGATTGATTGCGGATCCCTGGCGAAGCCTTGACTGAACAGGGGATCCGTTAGAGGATGCTTTTGCTGAGGGCATTGGATCCCGGCTTGGCCATCTGTACTTTGACCTCGTTGCAGTTGTTTGTTGCTCTGACAACCTTGACCGCTGAGCGCTTGTAAGGGGCTTTCCACCTATGGTCGGCCAAGTATCCAAATCGGGTTGGGGGATCCCTTCCTTGGTGCTGCCCCTGGTGGCCGGGGTTGTCCTCGGCTGTGGGGGTGGTGGCAGTTCTCCACCGCTTCCTCCCCCAGGTGGCGGGCCTATCATCCTAAGAGTAGATCCGTCCAGTGGCCCCTTTACCAAACTGGCAGACGCAGTTGCAGAGGCCCAGCGACTTCAGACTGCCACAGCCGGCCTGGAGGTGCTGATTGAAATCTTAGGGACGAGCAGGGAAACTTTGCAAAGCAACCTAGCCCTGGATGGCGGCGACGGCACCAACGGCGGGCGCATTCGCATCACCAGCTCCACAGCTTACGAGATCCTGACCGGGCTCTTTGACGTGGTTGTAGCCAGCCAAACCAGCCTACAGGGGGTGGACGTGGTGCTGGGAGGCGGACGGGTGCAGGTGAACAACGGCACCTTTCAACCGCGCAAAGTCACCCTCAACGATCCCCGCTCCAACATCTTGGTCAACGGCAATGCTGCAGTTCTGGAGGGGGCCTTGGGCCAGTTAGCCCAGATTTTGTGCCAACAATTTTTGGATCCCTGTGTGCAGATCTCCGGGAATGGCCGGGTCAGCCGTGTCTCGCCGATTGTCAGCAAAGCCGGTGGGGTGGGCATAGGCACTGTGCCGGGCAGCAATCCCACCATTGAAAACAACACGATCCTCCTCCAGGCTTTGGGGGCTTTGGCCGTTCGCTATGGCGACAACTCTGGCGGGATCTTCCGCAACAACCAAATCGAAGGGGATCCACCCACGGCTGGGGCTGGCTTAGTGCTGCAGGCGCGGCAGGCAGGTACGGGCGGCACCACCGGGATTCAATTGGATGGGGCAGGCTCAATTCCGTCCATTCAATCCAACAGGATTGGCGTGGGTGGGATAGCTGGGAGCGTCGGCATTCGCATCTTGCAGGGAACACAAGCCCGTACCCTTTCTGGAAATACATTTCTGGCTCGGGGCGAGGGCACAGGGATAGCGATTCAAGCGGCCCCCGGCACCCCAGATGCGGTAGTTGCAGCCTACCTGGCCGACAACACTTTCCAAGGAAACTTTGCTCAGAGGGTCGTTAGAGAACTTGCGCCCATCCCAGCTCCTGCACCGACGCCGACTCCTACACCGAGGCCAGCACCAGCTCCCGCCCCAACGCCGACTCCAACACCTGGGCCAACGCCAGCTCCTGCCCCGACACCCCCGGTATTGGGCACCGGCCCCATTCAAGTCACTTTGAGTTGGAACACTGTCGATGACCTTGACCTGTATGTTACGGATCCCACGCAGCAGACAGTGTTTTTCAACAATCCTGCCATCCCTTCTGGGGGGCGGCTGGATGCAGATGCCAATCGCGATTGTGTTGGAGTGACCACAAGCCCTGTCGAAAATGTCTTCTGGATCTCCACTCCTCCCCCAGGGCTATACATTATCGATGTGAGATTGTTTCGACGCTGTTCCCAAGTAACTGCTCCCATTCCCTTCACCGTAACGGTTCGTAGGAGCGGAGTCGTCACACAAACCTTCGGCGGGTCGGCCACCTCGCCAGGGTTGGCAGGTAGGTTTGCCTTTTCCTTCCCCTAAAACTTGCAGATATCCATCCTGCACGCTTGGGTTCGTCAGGCAGTTTGGCAGCTCCAGTGCTTTTTCTTTCTTCTGAAGAGGTCATTGCCTCTAGGCATCGCATGGCAACAACCGGAAGTAGAACACAGTCCTGCAAGCACATGGTCAAATATTGCAACCACCCCTATCTCCCCTTTAAGGGAAGAGGGGAGCACGAGATCCATCCATAAACGCCTGGAGCAACAGCAGAAGAAAATCTGCCAGTTCCGAAGTTCTGTGGAAAAGGGTTATGTCTTACCAACAGCGATCAATGATGGTCATTTCGATTCAAAATAGGACACTGCACTCATAACCCAATGTTGACTGTACGGAGCCGGAAGACTTCTCTCAATAGCCCAGGCGTCTCACCCTAACCTGAAACGACTATAACTGGGCGGACTATTCCACCGCCGCTTTGGCTTCTTTCTCTTTCGCTGCCTTGGCAGCGCGCATTTCTGCCAAAATCTCCTCCGGTCGTTTGCCGGCCCGCTGGGATCCGGCAGGTAAATCGTGGGGATCGATCACTCCCTTGGGCAGATAGGCAAATTCTCGCAAGGGGGTTACCATCGGGTCTTCGGTGACTTTGGAGGGCAGACGGCCCATTGCCACTTGATGGTAGTTGAGGTCATGACGGTCGTAGGTGGCCAGCTCATAATCCTCGGTTACCGAGAGGCAATTGGTGGGGCAAAACTCCACACAATTGGCGCAGAAAATGCACACCCCAAAATCAATGCTGTAGCTGTAAAGCTCCTTTTTCTTCAGCTCTGGGTTGTAGGCCCAATCCACCACCGGTAGGTCAATTGGGCAAACCCGAACACAGATCTCGCAGGCAATGCACTTGTCAAACTCAAAGTGGATACGTCCTCGAAAGCGCTCAGAGGGGATCAGCTTTTCGAAGGGATATTGCACGGTTACCGGGCGCCGACCCATGTGGTCGAAAACCACCCCCATCCCCTGGCCAATGTATTTGGCGGCTCGGAAGGCATCGCCCACATATTCTTTGACACGCTTGAGAAAACTCATGACCTATGTTCTCCCTCTCTTGCCTTTTTACTTCTCATTCAACCCCCAAAAAAGGTGGGGAAGGCGAGTTTTAGGGCTGCCGTCAGCAGCAAGTTAACAAAGGATACAGGCAGCAAAAACTTCCACCCCAGATCCAGCAGTTGGTCAATGCGCACCCGCGGCAAGGTCCAGCGCAGCAGGATGGCCAAGAAGATGAAGATAAAAGCTTTGACCATCGTCATGACAATGCCTAAGGCCGCCGCGCCGATCTGCAAGAAGGGGTTATCCAGGGGGATCCCGGCCAAGGCGGCAATCGTTTCCACCGGCACCACAAACGACCAGCCCCCCAAGTACAGCACCGCTGCAATGAGGGAAGCCAGCAGCAGGTTGGCATAGGATCCCAGATAAAACAGGGCAAACTTCATGCCGGAGTACTCCGTTTGGTAACCGGCCACCAGCTCTTCTTCTGCTTCCGGCAAATCGAACGGGATCCGCTCCGTTTCCGCCAGAGCCGAGATCAAGAAAATCACAAAGCCAATGGGCTGCCGCCACACATTCCAGCTTAGGATGCCTAGGCCACTCTGCTGCTCGACGATCCCCACCGTGTCCAGACCGTTGCTCATCAGCACCACGGCCAACACCGACAGGGCCAACGGCAGCTCGTAGCTAATCGACTGGGCCGCTGCGCGTAGCCCCCCCAGCAAAGAGTACTTATTGTTGGAGCCGTAGCCCGACATCAATAGACCGATGGGTTGCACGCTAGAGGTGGCGATCAGGAAAAACACGCCAATGGCAATGTTGGAGATCAACAGGTTCTGGCCAAAGGGAACCACCAGGTAACACAAAAAGACGGGCAGGAAAACCAAGATCGGCCCCAGGGTGAACAAAACCGGGTCGGCCAGGATGGGCAGAACATCCTCTTTGGTCAGCAGCTTGATGCCGTCGGCAATGGGGATCAGCACCCCCTGAGGGCCAGCCATGTTGGGGCCAATCCGCTGTTGGGCTGCTGCTGAGATTTTTCGCTCCAGCCAGGTCATGACCATCACCCCCAGGGTGGCGGCGATGATCAGCAGCAACATGGGCAGGGGCATCCAGAGGGCATGGGCTGCGCCTGCTCCCAAGCCCAAGTTTTGTAGAGCAGTCTCGAAGCCAAGCTGTAGGTCGATACCGGCTTTTGTCATGGGGGTGAGTAGCTCCCTAGAGACGGTTGGTCAGGTGAGGTTTGGGATCCCTGTAGCTTAGGTCTTCCCGTTGGGATCCGACTGGGGAGGGCGGTTACGGCGGCGTAGCTCCTGCTGGATGATGGCCTGAAGACGGGCATCGGATAGCTCTTCTGCGCGGCGGCGCCTTTCCTCTTGGTACTTAGCCCATTGCTTGGGGCCGATAACCGCAGCAATAGCTGACACAATCAACAGCGGCAGAACCAAGATCGCCCAGGCCATCGCCTTTGTCCTCGCTTTCCGTAAGTATCTTAGCGATTCCTAGCGATCCACCTCGCCCATGATGATGTCAATGCTGCCGAGGATGGCGATCATGTCGGCTACCTTCATGCCGCGAATGAGCTGAGGCAACACTTGCAAATTGACAAAGCCGGGGGGACGGATCTTCCAGCGCCAGGGGCAGACGTTGTCGTCTCCCACGATGTAAATGCCCAGCTCCCCTTTGGCGCTCTCCACCCGCACGTAGGCTTCTCCCTTGGGGATCTTGAAATTGGCCGAAGGCTTTTTGCTGATGAACTGGTAGTCCCCTTTATTCCACTCCGATTTTGGCCCCTCCAGCATCCGCTTGGCTTCCAGATTTTCAAAGGGGCCACCGGGTAGGGCCTTCACCGCTTGCTGCACGATCTTGCAAGACTCGCGCATCTCTTTCATGCGCACCCGATAGCGGGCCAGGCAATCCCCTTCGGGATAGACGGCTACCTCCCAGTCGAAGTCGTCGTAGCACTCGTAGTGATCCACTTTGCGCAGATCCCAGTTGACGCCACAAGCCCGCAGCATGGGGCCGGACAGTCCCCAATTGATGGCATCTTGCTTGGAGATGGCGCCCACCCCTTCCAGCCGCCGACGGAAAATGGGGTTGTCGGTAACCAGCCGCTCGTATTCATCCACTTTGGGCAAGAAATACTCGCAAAAGTCTAGGCATTTTTCCGTCCAACCGTAGGGCAGATCCACCGCTACGCCGCCGACCCGGAAGTAGTTGTTGTTGATCAGGCGCATGCCGGTGACAGCTTCAAACAAATCCAGGATCCACTCCCGCTCCCGCATGGCGTAGAGAAAGGGAGTTTGTGCGCCCAAATCCGCCAAGAAGGGGCCAAACCAGAGCAGGTGGTTGGTAATACGAGTCAGCTCCAACATGATCACCCGCAGGTAGCTGGCCCGCTTGGGCACGCTGATCCCAGCCAGCTTTTCAACGGCATTGACGGTGATGGCCTCGTTAAACATGCCAGCCCCGTAGTCCCAACGGGAGACATAGGGCAGGTATTGCACCACCGTGCGGTTTTCGGCGATTTTTTCCATGCCACGGTGCAAGTAGCCGATCACCGGTTCGCAGTCGACGATGTTTTCGCCGTCCAGGGTGACCAGTAAACGCAAAACCCCATGCATAGAGGGATGGTGCGGCCCAAAGTTGAGCAACATCCGGTCGGTACGGGTCTCGATCATGGGCATGGGCATAGCCGCCGCCTCCGCAACTGAAGAATGTTTATGGTCTGCAACATTTGCAGTATAGCGGTTTTCTTCTGCCTTCTCGGGATCTCATGCCATCAGGGATCCCAATCCTCGATATTGAAAGTCTCCAGGGGAACTCAGCTAGAGTAAGAAAAAAGGAGGGAGGCCGATGGCTGTATCCCGTTCACCCGCAAATGGCCCATCCCGACGAGAGCAGCAACATCCGCAATATGCCACCGACCGGGCTGTGCTCGATGAGCTGATGGTGCAGGCCCAGGAGAGACCCCTCTCCGAGTGGGTGCTGGCGGAAGTTGCCCGTTTGCGCATCCGTTACCATGGCTTCCCCGGCGCCTGGGATCTGCAGCGGGATTTGGATCAGATCCTGGAACAGTGGGGCATGAGCGAAGAAGAGCTGTTCGCCCAGACCCGTCAAATCCATGCCCGCGGCCAGGTGTACGACCGCAGCTTTAGCACGCGAGACGACTGGGCTTAGTGCAGAGTTTGGGTAGGGATCCCTCATTCCCCACACCCTGACCCCAGCGAGAGGGGGGCTTAGGGCTCACCTAGGAGACGCGGAGCTGCTCGGCAAAGATGGGATCCAAAGGCACATCCAGGGCGGCAATGACCTTGGTCCAAAAGTTCATGAAGCCAATCCAAGCCGATAGCTCCACCAGATCTTCATCTGACCAAATGGCTTTTAGCTGGGCAAAGAAGCTATCGGTGACCACCATACTGGGCACGGTCATCCGCTCGGCGTACTCGATGGCCAACTTCTCCGCCTCGGTGTAGAGGGTGCTGGTGCGGGCCTGGGCCACCGCCGCAATTTTGGCCGGGGTGGCTCCGTACTTCTGCGCCTGCAGGGTATGGTAGGGCAGGCAGTAGTGGCGGCAGCCGTTGATTTGGGCAATGCGGATGCTGACCAGCTCCTTCAGCTCTTCAGGCAGGTTGGGGTTTTCCGTGTGCAGCGCCCCGTACAGGTTCATCACGGCCCGCATCAGTTGGGGCTTGTGGGCCATCACCTGCAAGGGGTTTAGGGCGGTGCCATAGGTTTTTTCCAGGCTTTCGTAAACCTTTTGCAGTTGCTTATCGGCTTTCTCTGGGGTAACAGGAGGGATCCGCATGGACAGTCTGTAAAATTGTAGCCTTCTCGACTTTAGCGCGTTTGGGGGATCCACCCAAGCCCAAGGGGGGATTCACAGCCTTGGTGAGTGACCCCTTCTCCCGCTGAGAAGGGGGCTTTGGTCTTTTGAATGGCTTTCTTTCTAGACACTCCTGCAGCGCTTCCAACTTCAAGGATTGCCCAAGGATTGCTCAACGGCTTCCACCTGCTGCTGGGTGGCTGTGGCTCCTTGGTTGAGGGTTTGCTGCAATTGATCCCGCGATTGGTAAATCTGCAGCGGTCCACCTTGAGGGATCCCCTGCTGGGCAGCTTCCGGGCTGGCTTGTTCCGGCCTTGGCTCCGAACTTAGCGGGTTGCGATAGAGGCGGTTGACCAGCAGAAATCCCACCAGCACCCCAGCAGTTGCTACCAAAAGCCTAACCATACTCGGATCCCTTGCCAGCTTCTGGTTCTAGAATGCCGCTCTGAAAGACCTATGAAACGCTCACAAACGCTTCTAGAGCCTCTGTAGCGTCTCTGCTTTCTTCCTGCTTCAACGACCCGTGGCTAGCAGCAATTTTCATCGCTACCCCGCCAGAGGAATCTCCCCAGGCGTTCAGTTCCCCCAGAGCTTGGGGTACTCGCTCCAGTTACACACAGGCTAAAGGTGGAGCAGGCCCTAGCCTACGCAAAACGCGCGCTGTGGGTCTCGTCCCCAGGCATTCCCTCTTCCGTTCGCGTCAGCGGGACGGAGTCCTTATGCCCTTAGGTACCGTTGCGAACAACAACCACAAAGCCTATTAAGGCTGCGTCCAGTCGTTAGACTGCTGGTTTTTTGTAGCGGTTGACCACAGCGCCCCCGCAGGCAGTGTAGCACAAAGCCGCTCTGGAAGGGCGGGGCTTCAAACCCAGTTTCTTGGTAAATCCAGTGTCGGTCAGCTACTGTGAGTGTTTTAACCTACTGTTGTTAACCCTCAAAAAGCATTAGGTGGTCAGATGTTGGGCAAAGTTGTGCAGACCTCCCAGCCGGTACGGGTTGGCATTGGGGGCCCGGTGGGATCCGGAAAAACCGCTTTGGTGGAAAAGCTCTGCTTGGCGCTGCGGGATCACCTGTCTTTGGCGGTGGTGACCAACGATATTTACACCCGCGAAGATGCAGAATTTTTGGTGCGGGCCAAGGCTCTGGAGGCAGAGCGGATCATCGGTGTAGAGACCGGGGGCTGTCCCCACACGGCCATTCGGGAAGATGCTTCCCTCAACCTAGACGCGATTCAGGAGTTGGAGCGCCGCTTTTGCCCCTTAGATCTCATCTTAGTAGAGTCGGGGGGGGACAACTTGGCGGCTACCTTCAGCCCTGAGCTGGTGGACGCCTGCATTTACGTCATCGACGTGGCGGAAGGGGACAAGATCCCGCGCAAGGGGGGGCCAGGGATCACTCGCTCTGACCTGTTGGTGATCAACAAGATCGATCTGGCTCCCTATGTGGGGGCAGACTTGGGAGTGATGGAACGGGATGCCCGTCGTATGCGGGGAGACAGGCCCTTTGTCTTTACCAACCTGCGCACGGGCGAGGGGCTGGAGCAGATTCTCAGTTGGCTGGAGCGGGAGGTGCTGTTTCGCCCCATCAAGGCCGACTCCCCCTCGGTGAGCCGCCTGTGAACTTCGGTAAGGCCATCTTGAAGGCAACCCGCCAAGGCCGACATACCCGCATTTGGGAGTATTCTCAGGCTCCCTTGCAATGGCTGGGATCCCTTGGGGAACCGCCCGTCTACTACCTGCGCAACCCCAATGGCGGTCTGCTGAGCGGGGATCGCCACCGGATCGAGATTAAGCTGGGGACAGGCTCGGCCCTGGAAGTTCGCACCCAAGGGGCAACACGGCTGCATCCCGGCTTGATTCGTCAGCAGGTCAGGGTCAAGCTGGCTCCCGCCAGCCAATTGATCTGGATCCCTCACCCGACCATTCCGGGGGCAGGGTCAGACTTTCGCCAGCAGGTGCAGATTGAGCTGGATCCCACAGCCCGCCTGGCCTATGCCGAGATCTGGACTGCCGGACGGCTGGCCATGGACGAACGCTGGCAGTTTCAACATCTTGCCAACTGCTTGCAAGTTTGGGTCACTGCCGGGATCCCCTCTTCCACAGAGGGGAGAAAACTCTGGCTGCAGGAACACATGGATCTGCACTTTCCCCATCGACAAGTCTCCGCTGGCTCGGTGCTGGGATCCCATCTTTGTTGGGGATCCCTATATTTGCTGGGGGATTGGCCAGAACCCACTTGGCTGACCGTTCACGTCAGCGAGACGGAGTCTCCATACTGGCTGGTTAAGTCTCCGGATCCCATCTGCAAGGGTTGGATTCTGCGCCAGGTGGGGCCACAGGCAGAGGCCATTTGGCAGCACTTTGGCCAGGTTGTGCTACAGCTTGCTCAAGCCAAGGGTGGCTCACCCCAGGGGTGGTAGACTAAGGCTGACTCAAACCAACCGGTTGACCCAAGGCCGGGAGGGAGTCCTTTGAACGCTGCTCAACGGATTCTCAGACGTTCTGTCCTTAGGGGGCGAAGCCGCTGGCTGCTCCTCTACGAGAAGGGGATGGCCCTGCTGGCCCTGAGCAATCTGTGCTTGGTGCTCTTCGACATGAGCTATGTGCCTGGGCGAGACTTTTGGCTCCAGGGTCGGGTGCAAATTTTTGGCGCCTTTGGCCCTCCCATTCCGCTGCCAATTCTCTCCGAAGAAACCAGCCGTTCTCCGGTGACCGACCTATACGATCCCATCAAAGGCATTGAGCCCAACCCCGAAACCCAGCGCTACTTGGCCCTGGTGGATGAGCTGCGCCAGGTTACCCTGCGGTTTGGCGTGGAGTCTGAGGCGGCTGCACCGATCCTGGCCCGATTGCGGGAGCTCAGCGACGAGATGATCGAGACCAACCCCTTTCAGGGCGCCAACAAAACTGGCCAGTTTGTGCGTATCCTCAACTTGATGCGGGAGCACATCCCAGAAGCCAACTCCGCCAGAGCTGCCTTTGCCCGCTTTTGGACTGCTGAGTACTTGGCCGGTGCCGATCCCGCAGATGGAATCGAATTTTTCCAGACCCGGCTGCGTCCCCTCTTTGAGACCAACTATTTTCGCCCTATTGGAGAGAGCGGTAACCCCGTTGACTTTTTCCCGGTGCTGGATTTTCCCTTCGTGCTTCTGTTTGGGCTGGAATTTTTGCTACGCACGGTGGCCATCAGCCGTCGCTACACCGGAGTCAATTGGCTGGATGCTATGCTCTGGCGTTGGTACGATGTGCTGTTGCTGCTGCCCTTTTGGCGCTGGCTGCGGGTGATCCCCGTCACCATCCGGCTGGGACAAGCGCAATTGCTGGATCTGGAGCGGGTACGCGCCCAGGTGAGTCAAGGCTTTGTCACCAACTTCGCCGAAGACCTGACGGAAGTCATTGTTGTGCGGGTGATTAACCAAATCCAGGGATCCATTCAGCGCGGATCCCTGCCCCTACTGCCGGCAGCACGTACCCAGCGCGACTACATCGACATCAACAACACCAACGAGCTGGAGGCGATTGCCAACCTGGTTTTTCGCATTGTCCTCTACCGCGTTTTGCCCCAGGTGCAACCGGAACTGCAACAACTGCTCCGCTACAACCTGGATGGCCTGCTCAAGCAGTTGCCTGCCATGCAAACTCTAGAACAGCTTCCCGGCCTGGGATCCCTGCCTGGCCAACTGACGGAGCGCCTGGCCAACGAGCTGACTACCATCACCTACAAAACCCTAACGGGCAGTTTCGAGGATCCCGTTGGTTCCAAGCTGGCAGCGCAACTGATGCAGCGGTTTGGTGAAGTCTTGGCACGAGAACTTACCCAGGAGCACGCTTTGGAAGAAATTCGCTCTCTCTTGCAAGACTTGCTGGAAGAGATCAAGATCAACTACGTCGAGCGGCTATCCCACGAGGATCTGGAGGAGGTGATGGAGCAAACCCGCCAGCTTCGGCAAAAGGCCCAGCAACTGGAGAAAGACCGCCGCAACTAGGGTTGGGAGGATTGGTTGACGAGGTTTTGCCAGTTCAGTAGGATAATGGTTCCAGGTCGGGCGAGTGGCGAAACTGGTAGACGCACCGCACTCAAAATGCGGCGGGAAACCGTGTCGGTTCGAATCCGACCTTGCCCATGTTCCTCTATCCCTGGAGCGAGACGGAGTCCCTGGATAGGGCAGCTAGAATCGCACTTACCCTGCCTCTTGGAGATGAAGCGCTAGCCGCTAAACTGGGGAAGTATGGATGGAACTTTAGAATCTTTCTTTGCCTCTGCCACCCAAATTGGGCTAGGTCTAGCAGGCCTGCTGGCTATGCTCACCCTGCTGGCCTGGATCCGCAATTGGCCATTGAAGTTTTCGTTGGTGGGCTACACGGCGTTTGCGCTGGTTTTAACGGCAGGATGTTTTGCCCTCAGCTTGGGGCCGATTTTTCGCTCGCGCATCCCCGGTGCTGCCCCATACACCACTGTCTATGACCAAGGGGCGGATCGAGCGGTCATTGCTGTTAGCCCGGATATTATCCCGGAGCAGCTTATCCTAACCCTGAAGCAGGCTGCCAGCGACCTGGGATCCCCGGGCCGCTTCTCCACGGGTTCGCCTGTGTTCACCTTGCAGGCCCGCACCGTCATTCATCCCGAACCGGGAGTTTCTGAACCGTTGCTTTTGGGCACTCTGCAACAGCCTTTGGGGAAACGCCTGCGCACTGAGCAGCTTCAGCAGATCCGGCTGGAAGAAGAAGCCTTTGCCCGTTTGCAGAGAATGAACCACGGTCAGTCTCTGGTCACGCCCTCCATTCCCGCTACTCAGACGGAGTCCTTGGCAGGATCGGAAGGCACAGCCACTGGGATCCCGCTTGCCCAGTCTTGAACACTGAGCCAGCGGCGCAGATCTTGCCCTACCTGGTCGGGGATCTCCCAGGGAAAAAGATGGGCCACATTGGGATAGACAATGCAGGTGCAGTGCGGCAGAGCGCGGGCTGTGGCCAGGCTGCTGCTGACGGTGATGTGGCAATCCTGCTCGGCGGCCATGAGCAGTACCGGGATGCAAATTCGGTGCAGCTCTCCTTCGCGGTTGTAGCCCCGTTGCAGGGCGGCGCGCAGAGCTTGGCGAGCCTGGGGGGAGGTGTGCAGATAGGCGGGCAAGGCCATGTGCGCTAACCGATAGGCCGTTGGGGTCTGTTGCTGCATCAGGTAGCGGTAAAGGGAGCGACGGCCAAAGGTCTCGATGTTCCATTCCCAGCCAGGCCAAACCCAGTTGAGCAGAGAGGCAATGCCGGTGTTGATCTGATCCCAAAAATCGATGGGGGGATGGTTGCTGCGGGGGCAGGCGGCACTGGCCACCAAAACCAAGCCTTTTACCCGCTCCGGCAGACGCAAAGCCAGCTCTAGGGCCAGGATCCCGCCCAAGGACCAGCCCAGAACCAGACACTCCTGCCAGCCCAGGCAATCCAGCAGCCGCTCCAAGTCCTCCAGGTGATCCTCCATCTCAAAGGGATCCGCCACCTGTGAACGCCCATAGCCGCGCAGATCTGGTGCCACACAGGGGTGCATCCCTGCTACTGCGTCCGCAAATACCGCCATGCAGTCGGCATTGCCCGGATGGCCGTGGAGCATCAAGATGGGGAGGGAAGGGATCCCTTCTCCCCAAGTACGGTAGTAGAGCTGCAGGCCCATCGCGTCAGCAGTGCAGTTCCCGCCAGGGTGCCATGGGAATAACACTTCAGACCGCGGGGCTAGGCGCTGGCCGCTTTCTTCGGAGTGGGCTGGAGCTTCACCCCGTTGGGAATGCAAATTAAGTTTTGATCCAGCACCTGCACAAACCCTTTCGAACGCAGGGATCCCAGAAGACGAGTTACCGTCACACGAGTGGCCCCAATGGCGTCCCCAATCTGGGCGTGGGTAAGGGGCCAGGGAAGATACATCCCCTGTTCACAGGGCTGCCCATACTCCTCGATCAACAGGCTCAAAAAGCCCTTGAGGCGGTCGATGGCGCGCCGTTGGCCCAAGTTTCCCAACCACAGCAGCTTCCGTTGCAGTTGCTGGCGAAAGTTTTCCTGGACTTTCTGGTGCAAGTAGGGCCACTGCTCCAGGTCTTGCCAGTAGAACCACATCACCGTGGTGCGGTCGGCGTGGGTGCAGGCTTTTAACTCAAAGCGCTCTGGGTTGCTCAGCTCAAAAGGAAATCCAGCCGTGATGAACCCAACAAAGACCTCCCGCCGCTCTGGAGTTTGGCTGACCAAGCGCACCACCCCCTCTTGGGTGATGTACACCAATCCCGGACGGGTGGGGATGCGCACGTCTTTGGGAAAGGTGCGACAGCGGTAGTGCTCCTCGGCCCACTGGCAAAGCTCACGCCATTCCTGAGCCTCTGTTGCCGATGTGATGGAAACAAGTGACATGAGATTAACTTCCTGTCGCTCGAGCGACCTGATGGTTTTCACAGACTCCCCAGCCTTGCCCCGCTGTTCCACTGTTCGCTTTAGCGGGAAGGAGTCTCAAGGGGATAAGGATGAGGAAACAGCAAGATGCAAACAAGAAGGCAAAACAGAGAGGAAGGAAACCGCAGGGTTTACTTTACCTTAGCTTCATAATGGCACTTGACCTCATAGGGTGACATTGTGTTCCTACTGATATTGTTCGAAAGGCTACGTCCAATAATAACCTCAAGAGGCCGTAAATTTTCAGATTTCGTCGCTGAACTTGGCTACCTGTGGGATCAGAGCGGATCGTTGGGTCAGACTGGTGTATGTCTAAGGGCGGGTGTGGGGTGGCTGCGATGAACATTCTCATCAGCAACGATGATGGCATCCAGGCGGCGGGGGTACGTTGTCTGGCCGCTGCTCTGGCTCGGCTGGGCGGACATCAGATCACGGTGGTCTGTCCGGATCGGGAGCGCTCGGCCACCGGCCATGCCTTGACGTTGCACAAGCCGCTGCGGGTGGATCCGGTGCGGGAGGGATTTCCTCCAGAGGTGCAGGCTTGGGCTTGTTCGGGCACACCTTCCGACTGTGTCAAGTTAGGTCTGGACGGGCTATTGGATCATCCTCCCGATTGGGTGATTTCCGGCATCAATCAGGGAGCCAATCTGGGCACCGATGTGCTCTACTCCGGCACCGTATCGGCGGCGATGGAAGGGCTGCTGGAAGGGATCCCCAGTTTGGCAGTGAGCCTGGCCAGCTTTACCCATCAGGATTTTCAGCCAGCGGCGCAAGTGGTGCTGACGCTGCTGGAGAAGCTGAGCTTGAAGCCCTTGAGAGAGCCAATGCTGTTGAATGTAAATGTGCCGCCATTGTCGGCTGCCGAGATGCGCGGCATGGTCTTAGCTCCTCTGGGCTGGCGCAAATATACTGATATCTACGAGAAGCGGGTGGATCCGCGCGGCAAGGCCTACTACTGGCTGGCAGGAGAGGTGGTGGAAGAGGGGGTGGATCCCCGTTCGGATGTGCGAGCCGTCGCAGAGGGCTATGTATCGATTACGCCTCTGCAGCCAGATCTGACGGCCTACGCGGCCTTTGATAGCTTACAGCGCTGGGGGCTCTCAGCTTTTGGCTCAGAATCGGTGGAGACTCTGTAAGGATTGATGTAGTTCAGATAGGTTCTGGAGTAAAAATCACCCCCAGCAGTGCCCTCAACTCGTTGAATGGGCAATCGCCAGTATTGTTGAAGCTTACTATTGGGTTGCCACTGGACTTTGCTAGTCCATTCCAGCACAGGCTGAATGAGCTCAAGATACCAGCAAAACTAAAGTCAGACAGTAGCAAGACGCCTAGAGCTAGCAGTCTTTGTCGGTTTTGCCAGGACATCTCCCGGTCGCCGCAAGGTCAAAAAAGGATTGATCGGCTGAATGTTGGCTCCGGGATAAGCCTGCTGGACTTGCTGGAAGACTTTTTGCCAGGTGGGATGCTCATCTGTCCACAAGGGATGGCGTACAATCCGCACTTCCCGCTGGCGATTTCCCACCCAAACTGGCAGAGGAACATCCTGAACCTGCTGGAAGCCCAGATTAGTCAGCAGCGGCGGCAGCGACCGCTCCACCAAACCCTGCCAGGGATTCTTCTGCCCTTCCCAAGAGGACTGCAGATCAAGCGGTGCCTCCGCGCCTTGCATGAGGCGGGCCATGTCCAACGCCAACCGCCAATCCAAAAGCCCGTGATAGGCCAAGTTGTAGTAATCGCGCAAGCAGTTGTTGCAGGAGGTGTCGCAGGTCTGCTGGTGTTGGTACTGCAGCCAACGAGATGCCAGACTGTTGGGCTGACTCCAGTTTTCCTGCTGCAGCAGCTTCGAGAAAACCTCTGGCTTGGCGAGATGGGGGCAATACCCCGCCCCGTTTTCCAAGCTATCAAACAGAAAAGCCCGACCTACTACCCGCTCCCCTTCCACTGTTGTCTGAAAGCTGGCTTGCAACTCGTCAGGATCGACATCCAAAAAGGCGCAAGCAGCCGCCCGCAGCCAAAACGCGAAGGAATACAAAGCCGCTCGCCCTTCGAGAGTGGTGGGGTTGGCAAACACGCCGCGCGGCCAAGTCTGAAGGCTGACCAGCAGCACGTCAGTACGTCGCTTAGCCAGCAAGGCAACCCGGTAGGCTTTTTCGCTCGATCGGATGTAATCGTTGCTGCCGTTCACTCCTTGCACGTCTGAGTAAACATAAGCTCCCGCCCGCTCCTTGCCAAAGACTTGGGCCGCTTGCAGCAGGAAACCGCCCTCGCCGCCGCGATCATTGACGATGAGGACATTGCCACTGCCTCCCTGCAGATGGGCGTTGCCGGTCACTGCTTCGGCCTCCAGTTCGGGCACGCCCAAGGTGGGTCGGCTGGCCCGGGGTTGCCATTCAAATTGACCGTCGAAATCCCGCGGCTGCAAGTTGGTGAAAAAGCCCGTGGGTTCCCGTGCATCGATACAGCGGAGGGTTGGCTGCTGGCATACAGGACAAGTTTGCTCCGCCAGCTTGGACGCTGCTGGGGGAGGAGAAGAAAGCGTCTGCTGGGGCTGATAGTCCTCAATCATCGCTTGACAGTTGCGGCACAAACCTAGCCAGCGATTGGGTTGGTCGAGGGCCGGCACTAAGCCGGGACGCGATTGCACGCCTCTTTTGTGAGGCACTAACTCCACCAGTCCGCAGGCAGTGTGCACCGCCCGATCTTTGACGATTTCTGAGCCAGGGGCAAATTGTGCGATTGCCGTATCCGAAGGGCGATCAATGGTGCCTTCGCTGGCAGACCAGCGAGTGTAGAGCAACCGCACCCGCGTGGGAAAGCCAAACATGGGCAAGATGCCGGCATTGGCCAGGCGTTCGCTGAGTTGAGCTTGACTGTAGGCTTGAGAAGCAGCAATCTCGCGAATTTTATCGACCAACTCCTCGCAGATGTAGCGATACAGGTCTTCCTGCTGTTCGGCTGAAATGTAAGTCTGCTGGCAAAGTTGGGCAATCACGACTCGAATATCTTGGGAATGTTTGGCAATCCAATCCCGAACCCACGATTCCACCTGCGGCCAGTTTTCAGCCAAGCCAAATTCGCCGTGAACGCTGGTCGCATCTTCGAGATCTGTTACAACCGATAGATCTTGAAAAGCTTGCCGCAAAACTTCTTTGGCAACAACACGCCGAGCAATGGCAAGGCTGCGCAAGTCGATGTAGGGGGGGGCGGCGGATCGCCCGTGATGGCTGTGGGGCGCTGAAAGTAAAAATCATCGTGGCTGCGACCCCGGCAAAACGTGACTGCCAAGGACAGACCTCCGCTGCGCCGCCCAGCCCGTCCTACCCGCTGCTGGTAATTGAAACGCCGGGGTGGCATGTTTGCCATCATCACTGCCAACAGCCCGCCGATGTCTACCCCGGCTTCCATGGTGGTAGTTACGCTCAGCAAATCAATACCCTGAGCCAGCGGTATTTCTCCCCCTAGGAACACGTCTTGGAACCAGCGCTGCCGTTTGAGGCGATCATCTTTATCCGTTTGTCCAGTCAATTCGGCAGCATTCATCCGAAACGGTTCGTTGTTCTCATCCGATAAGTAGGCATAGTAGTCCAAGTCGGGTTGCAGTTTGCTGGGTTGCAACTGGATTGCGGCTGGGGCAGAGCGTTTGCTGGTGTTGCGACCACCACTGCATTCGGGGCACCATCCCCCCGCAGAGTGCAAGTAAAAGGCACTGCACTGGGGACAGCGGTAGCCTTCAAGACGATCGAGGGAAACGAGCCTTAGGTAAAGAAGATCGGGGTTCAAAACCAGGCCGTCTTGGCTACTGGTACCGATTTTGACCAACTCCTGCTCGAGCTGGGATTTCCGTCCCAGTTTGCCCTGCTCTTCTAACTTTTCCAAGTATCGAACCACATACTGGGGCAATTTTTGCTCAGAACCTTGCTGGTAGTATTTGGAGTATTGATGCCGCTTGCGAATTCCCAGTTGGCGAATGACCGCGCTCACAACATCTTGCAGATCTGGGGAGACGTGAGCCGTAACATAGCCCTGTCCAAAAGACTCAATATTTCTGACCGCATGGGCAAACAGCGCGAACATCATCTCATCAGCTAAATTGTCGTTGAGGCTGCTGAGGTGTTGGTCTTGCTCTAGGGTCGGGGTGGCAATTCGTGTTATTGGCTTACTTTGCCAGTTGTAGAGCTCAGTCCAGGGGTGCCGATCCTTGTTGACGGAATAGTAAAGGGCACCAAAGGACATACCGCCGGGGCACAATCCCAACTGCAAGAGTCGGTCGGCCAGAGTGCGTCGCAGCTCGAGGAGTGGAACTTTCTCGCTGTAGGACTCAAGCATCGCTAGCCATCGTTGATGAGCCTGGCTGTTGGCGGGTCGTCGACTTTGAGTCCAAAGCAAGGCTTCTGTACCAATGTCACCTTGCCGATTGAGGAAGCGGTTCCGTGCTGCCCAATCTTCATCGATCTGCTCAACGTCTTGTAGCAACCGGGGATAGTCGCGCAACCGTTGCTGTTGTTGCTCTGGGCTGGGCAACTCGCAGCGCAGAAAAGCCCGCAGGTCTTGCCAATACTCTTGCGCCGATCGCACCAGCAACAAGCGCACCATATCATGATAGTGATCCATTTCCATCCCAGCAGCTAGTTTGGCAGCATCCTGACGGCTATCGGAAAAAAGCACCAACTTACGGGATTGCGGTGTCGGCATTTCCCGCAGCAAAGCACCGGCAATTACCTGACAGGCTTTCTGAAAGCCGGTGCGATGCACACGCAAAGGAGTGGGATAGGCATCGCGGCGGGCGCGATCAGTGTCGCAACGGGGGCAACGGGTCGGCAAGGCAGGCTGATTCCCTTCTTCCACGTGGTACATCCAGCCGGGAACCTCGCCTTCTCTAGGGGGGTTTACATCCTGTGTGAGTTCGCCGGTAGCAGGGTTGAGCTTGGCTTTAACCCACCGCCGCTTCGTTTTCTTAGCAGTCCACTCCAAATCTTGCGGCTCGGTCGCCCAAGGTTCTGGGTCGTGGGGCAGCGGCCAAAAAACCCGATAATTCCCAGATTTTTTGTTGAGGCTCACCAAATCGGGGATGCCTTCTAAATCGGGCTGGTCGGGGGTGAGGATATCGGACTTGCCGACTCGGTAAGCATATCCCCCCAGGAATACCTCCCCGCAGACTTCGCAGACGATCAAGTCCAGAACGCGAGCTCCGCAGTCGCAACTGAGACGGTGTTGACCGTGCAAAGTGCCGATAGGTGGAGGCGGCTGGTTGTCCTCCTGAGGGCGGTGTGCGACGCTGCAGTTGGGGTTGCTGCACGCCCAGAGGTTTTGCAGGTTGTGAAAGAAATGGAATAGTTGGTAATCAAGATGTCAGGGGGATATTCTTGCATGTCCCAGCGCGATCGCATTTCTCCCCCATCCAGGCGAGGGAAATAAAACGCTAAATCCGGATTCTCGATCTGAGAAGTAACTTTTTCCTGCTGTGCCTGCAGATCCCGCAATTGCTGGGCTAATTCTTTCATCTTGTCGCGGGTGCGATAGCCAGGGAGAGGCGTTTGTCCTGTGTGGCGACCAAAGGTGATGCGATTGCCGCCGCGCTCGCGATCAAGCCATTCATGGGTTTCCGGGCTATCTAACACTTTGCGCAAGCGGCGCAATTGATCCTCCACCAAAGCATTTAGGGGATAGAGAATCAGCGCCCGTATCGCCGCCGGTCTCTTTTGGCCTTGGCGCTGCGGCACCCACTTGGGATCGTCTTCCTGCTGCCACCAGAACGTACCCCCGCTCTCAGACATTGGCTCCCAGGTGCGGGATTCTCGGGCAAGGTAAGCCAGCATTGGCAGCAAAAAACATTCGGTTTTGCCCGAACCGGTGCCTGTTGTTACTACAATATCTTTTTGGTCAACGATGGCTGCTTTCAAACTCTGCCATTGGTGCTCGTAGAGCGGGAAATTCGGGAATAGGGAATGGCCAAGGTGTGCCAAATCTTCATAACCAGCGGGCAAATCTTTTGCGGCAGCCTCAAGAGTTTTACCAGAGGAAGGATAGACCGGTGTTGGCTCCAGCAAGGGAGGAACGCTCAGCAGGGGATGATTGGGATCGTACTGCAACAGGCATCACGCTCGGCACTGAGAGCAGGGTACCGCAGGGGAAAAGCACTCTTGATGTAAAGCTGATAAACCCGATCTAATCGCTGATAAGTACCCACGAGATCGTGCATAGTTTTTCCTTAGCACTCCGTATGACTTTGAGCTACAGACTTCCTATTCCTCTAAGCTGAATAGCGGCAGTCGCTTGTTAATCGCTTGCTGCACAGTCGGCCCGATACTTTGATAGATCAGTTCCTGACTGTTGGGATTGTAGCAAGGTAGACAACCTGATTGCATAACCAAATAGCGTTCGTACGCCAGTGGCCAGCGTTGGCTGATGGAAATCGACAGCTCTTGATGATTTCGAGCGTACCTAACTGACAAGTTTTTGGGAGACAGATGGGTCAAAGCCAAAAAACGCAAGCCGTACCATTCGCCGCTGTACCAAGTGTTCTGCTCGCGGTCGTAAAACAAGGCATGTTGCCGCTGGGATCCCTCCTCGTGCAGCTCGTAGAAACCCGTTTCCTCAGCGGTTCGCACGTCTGCGAAGGCGCTCCCATCATAGCGCTTCAGCCGATAGCGGTGGAGCGGCACCCAATCGATAGTGTCCAGCGTAGCTACCCAATCCTCCCACCGCGGAGGGGGCTCGACCGGACGGATGGCCAGGGCAGGGTAGCTGGTTCGCAACTTGGCGATTGCGGTGGCAACATCAGCTTGCGGCTTGAACTGCCAGCAGGGTGGTGCATCCCTTCCAGGTTGGGGGATCTCTGCAAGACGACCGAACTGCTGCAAAGACTCTCGCAGGCTGGCGTTCCGCTGACCGTACAGCACATAGCGATTTTCGCTCACCAGCTGTAAGGAAGGTGGCTGCATCTGCCAGCGTTTGCCATCGGCACAGACCGTGAGGTGCCCCAACAATTGCAGCCGACGTAACAGCCGACGCGGTTGGGGTATCTCTAGGCGATTGCATACGGCTTGAAAGGTTTCCCAAGAACCGGAGCCGGCTGCCGATAGCCACCACAACAATTGTTCACACACCTGGGAGCGATCGCTTTCTGGCGACTCAGCTATAGGTGTTTCCAAACTAAGTGGGTTGACTTCAGGTGGACGTATGACTGGGAAATACTTCATGGGTTGAGTATCTTGCTCTAAATCGTAGGCAATACCCACCATATATCGAATTTGTTCCCAGCAAAAGTCTTTCTTTTCTTTTTTGATACCGATTATTGTTGAAAGGAATTTCTTAAGTTCGGATTCCCAACTAAGGCGCGCGGCTGTATTAATGCTTAACTAAAAGTAGTACTCGCCCTTTTCCCTAATGCCCTTCTCAATTCGGACATGAGATACGACATCTGCCAAATTTGCTCGAGCGACTCCTTTTTGTAGATACTCTAGCAACTTTTGCGGCTTATATCTAGAGGTGCGAAAGCCCCAGTAAATTTGCTTTGCTGGAGAGGACACGCGCTCATTTACGGTCAACATAGAATTATGCCTCTACTAGGGAAGCCAGTGACAGATCATTCCAATTCAGAATTCTTAAGAAACATTCCTCGTAAGCGGTTCCGCTCCGAACTTGAATTTGATAAGTACCGGGGAGTAAGGTTGCGGGCAAGTCCCAAGGCTGGTTGGCAGAGCGATGGTCTTCTTGAAGGTATGTACTGCCAGTGCGCACTTCAGTCAGGGTCACCGCTACCGTGGGCCGGAACCCGTACACAGTCACGTGTGGCAAGTGACCCACCAGCCAACCTCGTCCTTGCGGTACCCGCAGCCCCCCACTCAGGGTAATACGCAGACGATTACACGGTTGCAAGGCTTCTTTCAATTCGGGATGTTCCAAAAACAAGGCGTCCCATACCGGTGCCAGAACCTGACACTCTCGGATTTCCCACCAGTCGGAGGTCTCTTCAAAGGCGGGCTGGCGACTGCCCGACCATTGCAGTAGGTTTTCTTCCTGCAGCCGCTGCAAATCTGACCATAGCGCTTCCCGAAACAATACAGTGAAGTGACTGCCAAGTTTGGGCGCTCCCCAACTGGCGAGTGCACTAGACTCTGGATGGTCAGGGTCGGGTACCAACACCCAAAAGTCTCGAGAGGGCAATCGAAGTTGCTGCAAGTGGGCATGACCCTGAATAAGCCACGATCTCCCCGCTGTTATGTCGCTAGCAGAGAGCGGTGCGCCAACGGGGTAAAACCAGCCTGCTCGCTCGGAACGCAGGCTACCTAAGTTTTCTACCGTCACCTCGCTGATTGCCCAATGACGCGGCATTTTGGGGTAGATGTAGTATTCTGGGGTTCCCCACCGATCTTCGGTACGGTACAATCCTGCACTCAATTGAGTAGGAGGCCGGCATACTCTGTTGAATCGTTGCGGTTCTGGGCACCCCGAATCTAACCACTCTTGATGGACAGCTAGAATTTCAGCACCCAGCACTTTATGGCGCTGGCGATCGTCCAGCAGCCTTTCCAAATGTTGGTTTAGGTTCCGTTCGCTCGCCAAATCCACCAGCAACCGAGTTTCACTGCGGGCCGCAGTCCACCCTCTTTCACAAAATATCTGACCCAGTTTCTGGATATCCGCTTTCCGCAGCAACGTCTGAGAGATAGGGTAGTCTATAAGCCTGTGGGAGCCTTTCCCTGGTCTGGCAGTAGCAACCCATCCCTTCCGTTCTAACCACTGATTCCACTCCTGCCACAGGCTTTCTTCCTCAGCTTTCATCCCTAGAGGACGGGAATCACCAGGCACTCCTAGCCGCCGGCAAAAGTGGGTGAAAAAATCTTTGACATCCAGCTCGTCACCCCTCATCATGTCGTTGGCGGCTAGCACCATCAATGCCAAGAATGCCACCCCCGCGGGTTCGGAAAGGTCTTGGCTTTGCAGGGTTGATAGCTTGACTCGACTGTCAACCACTACTTGAGATCGCACTGCCTGGCAGAAGTCTTCGACTGTGCCTAGGCCCAGGCTTGATATGACTTCCTCATCCACGCTGAGGTAAACTGGTGTGTCGTAGGGTATTCCTTGAATTGTCCATTCCAGAATCGCTCGGTTCCAGCGGGCGTAGGCATCCTGGAGGGCTACCATAGCGTTGCTTTGGTCTGCTTGCCTTTCGCCGATCCTATCTTCCTATCTTAAGCAGACATAGAAGTGGGGTCTTCCGCTGTTCTCTCCCAGGGCTTCGCTAAGAAACCTCAGCTATCTTGTTAGCTCAGAGAGATAAGCCTGGGTCAGCGCCAAACAGCCTCATTCCCTCGAACTTTGGGTTGAAATCGGTAGGAAAGCGGGTACTGGTGCTGTAGATTGCTCCTTCCAGAAGAGCACCCTTCAGGCTAGCCAGCGATAGATTGGCTCCCCGCAAATCTGCTTCTATCAGATCCGCCCCGCTCAACTCAGCGCCACGCAAGTTGGCCCCACTCAGGTTGGCCCTCCTCAGCACGGATCCTGTCAGATCCGCCTCGCGGATATCGGCAAAGGTGAGGTTGCAACTGCTAAGGTTAGCATTCCAGAGGTTAGCACCACTCAGGCTGGCCCCGCGTAGGTTAGCATTGGCGAGCCGGCAGGCTCGTAGTTTCGCACCCCACAGCTTGGCATCTTGCAGGTTGGATCCCTCTAGCCGTGCCTGCTCCATTATCGCACCACTGAGGCGACCCCCCTCTAAGTTGGCCTTTGTCAAATCCGCTCGAATCAAAACTGCCTCCCAGAGATTGGCCTCCCGCAAACTCACCTCGACGAGTTCTGCTTCCATCAGATCTGCCCCGCGCAACTTGGCCCTACTCAAGTCAGCCATAGAGAGTTTGGCCCAAATCAGGTTTGCCCCGCTCAGATTGGCCTCTTGCAGATTCGCCCCCCTCAAGTTGGCCCCGCTCAAGTTAGCCCCGCTCAGGTTGGATCCCCGCATGAATGCCCCGCTGAGATTGGCGCCGCGCAGATCGGCTTTGCTGAAGTTGCCAGCGTAGAGATTAACCTCGCTCAGATTGGCTCCACTCAAGTTGGCAGAGCTGAAATAGGCAGCCAAAAGGTCGGCCCGGCTGAAGTCAGCGTCCCTAAGGTTGCAGCGGCTACAGTTGGCTCCGCTCAGGCAAGCTTGGCTGAGATCAATACCGACGAGGCTAGCCCCTGCCAAGTTAACTCCGGAGAGGTTGAGGCCACGGAAATCTCGCTCTCCGGCTGTGTACCGACTAAGCAGCTCAGTTGCTTCCATAGATAGATTCCCTAAAGCTGTTTGGTAGCATAGCGAACAGCCCTGCACAATGGCTGATGAGAACACTTCTAAGAAAATGTCGGCAACCAATAGCAATGCCAAGCGCCTCAGTCTATCACGCCCATCATAGAAAAAGCTGGGTGGAAGCCTCTGCCAGCGCCAGCAATCGTTTCGCCACCGCTTCGGCAACCGGCATGACCGACAGTCGCGTGCCCCGTCGCACCACTTCCAGCTCCTCTGGGGTGAAGGTGTTTCGCAATTCGGCCAAAGGAATCAATCGTCCAAAGGCCGCAACAAACCGCACTCGCACCGTATGCCAGCGGGGATCCTCGCGGGTGGATTTGGGATCATAGTAGGGGCTGGCAGGGTCGAATTGGCTGGGATCCACCACGTGGGTTTCCAAGATCTCCATCAAACCGGCAATTCCGGGTGGCTCGGCATTGGAATGGTAGAAAAAGGCGCGATCCCCAGGCTGCATTGTCTTCAGATAGTTGCGGGCTTGGTAGTTGCGCACGCCATCCCAAAGGGTTTGGCCCTCCCGCTGCAAATCCCAGATGCTGTAGACGCTGGGCTCAGATTTCATCAGCCAGTAGTTCATGGGGCACTAAGCTCTGGGAGCAGACAAGGGGGAGCAACGGGCAACAAACTCGACAAAGTTGCGCAGCATCTTCAAGCCATAGGGGCCGGACTTTTCGGGGTGAAACTGGGTGGCAAACAAAGCACTGCGGGCAATGGCGGCTACACAGGTTTGGCTCCCGTGTTGGGTCGTAGCAGCCACCCAGCTTGGATCCCTGGGCACACCGTGGTAGGAATGGACGAAATAGGCCCAGGTTTGATCGGGGATCCCTGCCCAGAGGGGAGAGTGGGCTTGGGTGAGTTGCAGTTGATTCCAGCCCATGTGAGGGATGCGCAGGCCCGCCTCTGGCCGAAAGCGCTGCACCCGTCCGGGTACGATGCCCAGCCCCGGCTCCACCCCCTCTTCGCTGCTCTCAAACAAAAGCTGCAGACCAATGCAAATGCCCAAGAAGGGCTGTTGCCGCTGCACTGCTTCCCGGATGGGATCCACAAAGCCCCGCCCTCGCAACTGCTGCATAGCCGGATCAAAAGCTCCGTCTCCGGGCAGGATGATCCCGTCGAAACGCTCCAGCCCAACCGGCTCTGTTACCAGATGCACCTCCGCCCCGGCACGCTCCAGGCCTTTGCAAGCCGAATGCAAGTTTCCGGCATCATAGTCAATCACCGCCAGCCGCACAGCTCCCATGGGATCCCTCCTCGTGAGGAGTTTCGGAGTCTATCAGTATAGTGGTTCTATCCCGTTTGAGCTGACCCATGGCTGTGGCAACGGCTTTGCACAATCCCACTCCGACCGATACTGCTCCGCAACGCTGCCGCGACCAGGTTGATTGGCCTGAAGCGGCTTACCTGCACATCCCTTTTTGTCGGCAGCGCTGCCACTACTGTGATTTTGCCACGGGCTTAGGCACCCGAGAGTTGATAGAAACTTACGTGCAAATGCTCTGCCGGGAGATCGGCAGCTCCTACCGCTATCGCCATCTGGCCGGGGATCCCAGACCGTTGACCAGCATTTTTTTCGGGGGTGGCACACCTTCTCTGCTGACGGTGGAGCAACTGGGGCGGATTTTGAACAAGCTGAAAGCGAGGATCCCGTTTCATCCTGACTGTGAGATTTCTCTAGAGGCCAATCCCGGCACCCTGACTCGAGATCAGTTGGCGGGCTATCAGGCATTGGGGGTTAACCGCATCAGCTTAGGGGTACAAGCGTTTCAAGCGGAGCTGCTGGCCGCTTGTGGCCGCTTACATGGAGTAGAAGAAGTCTACGAAGCCGTATCGGATCTCAAAGCGGTGGGCCTCGATAATTTCAATCTGGATTTGATCTTTGGGCTGCCCTACCAGACCTTGGAGCATTGGCACAACTCTTTGCAAGCTCTTCTTGAAATTAACCCTCCTCATGTCTCCATCTATGATCTGACGATTGAGCCAGGAACCCGATTTGGCCGGATGTACCGACCGGGAGATGCGCCTTTGCCCACCGAGGAAACCACGGTTGAAATGTACGTGATGGCGCGCAAGTTGCTCACCCAAGCCGGCTACATTCACTATGAGATTTCCAATTTTGCCCAGGCTGGGTATGCCTGCCGCCACAACCGGGTTTATTGGGAAAATCGCCCTTACTTCGGCTTTGGTATGGGATCCGTCGGCTACGAGGGGGGACGGCGCATTCAGCAGCCCAAAACCCTTTACCACTACTTTGAGCAGGTGAAAGCTGGAGTCCATCCCCTCCCTCCCAAAGCATCTCCAGAGGAAGTTTGGATGGATACTTTGATGTTGGGGTTGCGTTTACAGGAAGGTCTGGATTTGGGCCATTTGCAAGAGCGTTTTGGCCACGCAAAGGTCGAGCAAGCTTTGGAGAGGCTGGATCCCTATTTCGAGAAGGGCTGGGCCAGTTGTGAGGCGGGTCGGCTGCGGCTGATCCCACCCAATGGCTGGCTATTTTCCAATGAGATTCTCAAGGACTTACTGGCTTGATTTTGCCGGGATCCCTCACCAAAGTGGCCTATCTCAATTGGCCGGAAACTCAGGCTTTGGGGATCGCAGGCTGCGGCCATTTCCGGCAGCAATTATGGTCATTTCGATTCAAACTAGAACGCTGTACCCCCACCTAAAACGTTGGTCGCGTCTTCGTGTCGTCGCGTCCTCGCGTCAGCGTTGCGATTCCCGTCAGGGTGCCGTAGGCAT